>Ga0208414_1000738_pt1 | contig 29202 bp, 28 predicted proteins | sample AntAceMetag02UKE_FD_184770 | JGI IMG/M metagenome (GOLD analysis project Ga0208414, IMG submission 184770) | Saline lake microbial communities from Ace Lake, Antarctica - Antarctic Ace Lake Metagenome 02UKE (SPAdes) (version 2) | ecosystem: Environmental > Aquatic > Non-marine Saline and... | reverse complement strand
TACTTGGGCGCGAAGCTCACATGCCACTCGCCCGGTACCTTTCCCGGCGTGGGGTGAACGTGTTGGTAGTCGGTCAGCGAGGGATCGACGATCATGAGATGCAACTTGCGGGTGTGGGAGACCAACAGGTCCACCGGAGCGATAGGCCGTCCGGTCGAAGTCGCCAAACGAAAGGTAAAGTCGGTCATCTCGCCTTGCACGATTTGTCCCGGCGAAACCTCAAAGGCCACCGGCGAGCGCGCCGTGGTCACCGGCAAGAATTGCGGGGCCGCGGGATCACAAAATTCGAGTACGTTGTCCCCTTCCAAGCGAAAATCACCGTGGCTCAAGTTGGTGCCGGTGGGCAGATAGTGAAACACGACGTAGACCACCAAGGCGCCAATCGTAAGGCCCCAGACTTGGCGGCGTTGTTTCGTGGTCAGGGGGGATGCTCCCGGGGAAGTAGGTAAGACGGTTTCGCTCATCGCATGATCTTTCGGACAAATTGATCAGCATCCCACCGGCTGCCATCGGCCCGGTCGATGATCCGGCCCTCTTCGTCAATCAGCAGCGTGGCCAAGGTGTGCTGAATCAGCGGGCCTTCGACTTCGGCGATCACACCGAACTGGCGCAGCAGGTCTTTGATGGCCGTCTCGGGGCCCGTCATAAAACTGTAGTTAGACAGATCAACCCCGCGGGCTTCGGCAAAGGAGCGCAGCACGCCCGGGGTGTCATATTCTGGGTCAAAGGTGATAGAAATTAGCTCCAACCGATCGCTGCCATTCTGCTCGGCGACCTGTTGTTGCACCGATTGCATGAGCGCGATCGCGGCCGGGCACATCGTCGCAATCGGGCACCGGGTATAGATGAAATTGATGAGCACGTTCTTGCCGCGAAAGCGGGAGATATTCACGACCTCGCCGGTCTGATCGTAGAGCGCGAAGTCGGGCAAGTTTTCGCCGACGGCACGGTAGGCCTTGCCGCCGCGGATGGTGGTATCTTGCCGCAGGGCGGAAGCCGCGGCACCAATCTGCGTGCGGGAGAGATCGTCCTGCGGCCAGATGTGCGAGAGGCTAAATTCTCCGTTTCTTTCCTCGATCAACCGCGCCCGGATACGTTGACCCTCCACCGCATTGGCTAGCTCGGCCGGTGTGACTTTGAATTCCATGACCATCTGCGGCATGAAGTCGGGAATTTCGTCGTGATCGACGAGCAACGTGCCGCGGGCCGGATCGACCTTGATAATTTGGCCAGTGAGCGGGCGGCCCGGAATCTCCAGACGCACGGCATCAGCCAACTCTTCTTCAGTGTCCGCGTCACGGCAGCCGCCGCCCAGTGCGAGGAACAATACCATGATCGATCCGATCACAATTTTGGCAGGTCGCAGTGCGGCGGGCATGAGGATATCGATCATCCGACGGATAGATTTGTCAAAGGCATTGGCGCTAGTAGATAGGAAGGTTCCACTTCCACTAATGGCCGCAGCATGGCGTCCTACTGACTCCGAAAATCCGTAGACTCCCACCGCTCGATCAGCTTATTTCGCGCATGTCGTTTTTCTCCACTGCTCAACGCACCGATTCTTACCAGCCCGCGCTCGCTTGGAGCGCGACGCTCGGCGGCGTATGGGTCTTCGTGCTGGTCATGCTGGGGGCGTTTACTACCAGCATCGGCGCCGGCATGATTTTCACGGATTGGCCGCTGTCCGACGGGTCGCTGAACCCGGAAGGTTGGCTGACCGACATGATGATGTTTGCCGAGCACTCTCACCGGCTGAGCGCGGGGCTGATGAGTATCATCACCCTCGGGGTTTGGTTTGCGGTTTGGAAATATGAGGCTCGGGGCTGGGTGCGCGCGGTTGCATTATTTGCCGTTGGATTAGTGTTTTTCCAAGCGCTGGTCGGCGGACTGCGGGTGCTGATGGATCACCTCCACGTCGATATGGTGAACACGAGCATGGGTCGCCTGTTCGCCATGCTTCACGCCGGGCTCGCCCAGATCTACCTGTGTGTGCTGCTCACCATTTCGTTGGCTCTGTGCCGCGGCTGGATTGAAAGCTCGCGGACCTCGGTGGGGTCCAAAGTGAAGACGCTCGGTCTTTGGTGCTGCGGACTGCTGGTGCTGCAGCTGGCCATCGCGGCGATTATGCGACACAGCTATGCGGGTATGGCGATTCCCACCTTCCCGCTCAGCTCCGCCGATGGCGATCTGCTACCGCCCCACTGGGACTTCCGCGTGGCCATTCACTTTGCGCATCGCGTCATGGCGATCGTGCTGACGGTGGCGTTGGTATGGTTTGCAATCGTGCTGGGTAAGGACGCCGCAGTCGGCCGAGGGGTGCGCCAAGCGGCGAACTGGATGCTGATCATGCTAGTAGGCCAAATCGCCTTGGGCGCATCGGTGATCTGGATGCACCGCAATCCTTACGTAACAACGGGACACGTTTTGCTGGGAGCCTGTCTACTCGCCGTCACCTATGGCATCACGCTCTGGACCCATGGCCGAGCCCAAGCCGCCCCCGGATGAGTGCGGCCGAGGCAGTATCTCCGCCGGAAGCGGGCGGGACGTTTGGCGACTATTTGGAGCTGACCAAACCTCGGTTGAGCCTGCTCTCGGTGATCACCGCCATGGTGGGTTACCTGATCGTCGATGCCCCGTGGGATTGGTCTCATTTTGTGATGACGATGATCGGCGTCTCGGCCTGTGCGGGTGGCGTGGCCGCCGTCAACCAATGGATGGAACGCGACACGGACGCCAAAATGGGGCGGACGGCTGATCGGCCGATTCCATCCGGCAAGGTGCCGGACGGCGCGGCATTTGTCATGGGCTGGGGCTTAGGTATCGGCGGCTTGGCGGTGCTCTTCGCTTTTGCCAGCACGCTCGCGGCGAGTTTTGCGTTGGCAACCATCGTCTGCTACCTCGCTTGGTATACTCCGGCGAAGCGCACCTCCCGCTGGAGCACGGAGATCGGGGCAATCGCCGGGGCGTTCCCTCCCCTCATCGGCTACGCGGCCGCACACGGTAATATCGAGCCGCTCGGATGGCTGCTTTTTGGGGTGCTATTCTTCTGGCAGATTCCTCATTTCATGGCGATTGCGTGGATTTATCGGGAAGACTACACTGCGGTCGATTTCCCCATGTTGCCGGTGCGAGATCGCACGGGGAAGCGGGTCGCGCGCTGGTCCCTGGTAAACACCTTTGCTTTGATCGCGGTGACGGCCGCACCCACCTTCATCGGCGCGACCACGTGGTGGTATTTTACGGGCACGATGGTGTTGGGCGTCTGGTTTTTGGTGCGCGCGATCCAGTTTTTGAATCCGGCGACGCGAGATAGTTGCGCCAAGAAGCTGTTTTTCACCTCGATCACCTGGCTACCGATCCAACTCGCGCTACTCGTGATCGACCGACTCTTTTTAGTATGAGTGTAAACGACATCCCGACTCTAAACGCCTGCCTCAACGCCATCGCCACCGTGCTGATGGTCTTGGGCTTCATTTTCATCAAACGTGGCGATCGGATCACTCATCGTAAAATGATGCTTTCGGCCGGCGTGGTCTCGGCGATCTTTCTCGTCGGTTACGTGAGCCACAAAATCCTGGTCAAAGGCGTGCACACGCCGTTTGGCGGCGAAGGCCTGATTCGCAACGTGTATTACACGATGCTGATCTCACACATCATCCTCGCGATCGCGATCGCCTACCTGGTGCCCCGCACCTTCTGGTTGGCCATCAAGGGGAACTACGAGACCCATAAGAAGTGGGCTAAGTGGACGTTTCCGATCTGGTTCTACGTGAGCGTGACCGGGGTGCTGGTTTACCTGTTCCTCTACCGTTGGTGGCCGAGCGTGGCTTGAGCGGTGCCCGTCCGCCCGGATCGCCTGGCTCGCTTCCGCTCGCCGCTACCCGGGAGCGGACGGCTACCGGCCAAGGGAAAGCAGCGGCGGTTTTTAGGTCCATTCGGGAGGGGCATCTAGGCCTGCAAATGTGCCAGAATCGCTTGGTAGACCGTAATGGAGAGGTTTAAACCATGCTGACCGACGGCCTCGTCAATGATCCTGCGGGCGGCTTTTCGACTGAGATAGCGGGCCTGCGCTGCGTTGAGAATGATGCCGCAAAGCCCCATCACCGCGATGCGGTGCTCTTGGGCGAACCGACGGAGCAGGCGCTCATCCGCGATTAGACAATCAGCGCGGTTTTCGATGGCCCAAGCGAGCGACGATTGATCACTACAACTCAGGGCGGTGGACTCGAATAGTCTGCCTTCGGAGGTGAGCCGTTCAACGGAATCCAGCCACGTCTGCAGGCGGCGGTGTTCGACGGGGTCGGCGTTGGGGCTGAGCACTTCTGCTGCCGCGCAGTCCAACACGACACAGCGACCGCAAAAGAGCTTCTGGACGAGGGCGAGTTGATCGACTTTGGCTAGAAAAATGAGCGGGCTGGGATCGCCGATTATAAGCGATGTGGCGTTTTCAGCGGGCATAGCTCAGGTCATCTTGCAGATCGCTCACGTCGTAGTGGAGCGAGGGCTGACGGCGCTCCAGGTGTATCAGAAAATCGGCTACCGGAATCTGGGCGATCTCAGCAGCGCGCGAGAGGGTGATGCGTTGGGCGGCGTAAGCCTCCACCGCTTGGTCGAGGCAAAGTTCACGGATTCCTCGGCGAACGAGTGATTTGGTCACGGCCGAGCGATCAAGCCCTGCCTCTGCCGCCAAGGCATCGACGGCGGCTAATTCTGCCGGGGCGACCCGCGTAGGGAGGGTTATGGTCTCCACGTCTACGATTTTTGTTATTCCAGACACCTTATCAATTCAGCCGTAGATTTGGCAGCGTAAGAATCCCCGGAGGTTGCCTACCGCGCCTGAGCCTCTGGGGGCATCGCGGGAGCAAGGATGGTCAGGATTTCTCCTTCCGAAGGTGGCCGAGCGTGGCTTGAGCGGTGCCCGTCCGCCCGACCGCTCGGCTCGCTTCCGCTCGCCGCTACCCGGGAGGGGACCGTGATCGGTCGCGGAAAGTAACGCGGCGGGGCACAGCGAGGTCGCCTCGGCGAGGCGACCCTACCTCGGACACAAAAAAACCGGACCTTTTGCGAGGACCGGTTTTGGGGAAATCAGAGCTTGTTAATCCAAGTGCCGATTACTCGGCGGTCACTACTAGGATGCCCTTCATGCCGACAATGTAGTGCGCCGGGAAGGAACAGAGGTAGACGTATTCGCCGGGCTCGGATGGAACGGTGAAGGTAATGGTCTCTTCTTCTTTGGGTCCGAGCATTTTTGTCGCCGCTATGATTTGATCCATCATGGCGGGCGGGAGATACTCGGTGGCCGGGGAAGCGGCGGCGGCTTGGGCGAATGCCATGGCGTTGGCATCCTTGGTTAGCACGACCAAATTGTGGCCCATGGCGGCTTTGGGCATCGAGCCCACATTTTTGAGGACGATGGTGAGTTCTGAGCCCGCGATCGCATCGATCTTGTTGACAGAGAACTGCATCCGATCATTGGCCTCGACGACGACCGTCTGAGCGGCGATGGCGCTGGAGCCGATGAGAGCCAACCCGGCTAGGGCAAGGAGGGTGTTGCGTAAGCGAATCATATCTCGATACCGAATTCACCCTGCATGGAACCGCCAGCGTTTTCGCGAGAAATGTTTACCTATGCGGAGGGCTTCAACAGATGATTAGCGTATTCATCAAGTCTTCGGCTTTCCGAGATAAGTGCTTGAAATACGACGCTCAGTCGGGACGCTGGCGCATTCCTTGTGCCTTCGTATCACGAGTGGATTTCCGAACCCATGAGCTCCTCCGTCCCATTCAATCAGCCGCGTCGCCTATTTTGGCAAATGCTGTTTGTCGCCCTCATCCCTTTGCTGAGCGGCGGCTGGCTCAGCGGCCCCCAATCTACTTTTGAAACCGAGGGCCCTGTCGCCAAGACCCAGCTCGATGTTTTCTACGTCACCCTTTGGGTCACCGTGATCATCTTCATTGTCGTCGGAGCGGTGCTGGCTTACACCACGTTGAAGTTCCGCACGGATAAGCCGCTGGATGAACTCCCCGAGCCGCCGCCTCAAGGGCATGGTAATCCGCTCGTCGAGCTGAGCTTGATCGCGGCGTCGATCTTGGCGCTCGTGTTCATCGCAGTGCCGACCTTGCGAGCGATCTGGTATACTTACGATGTGCCCGAGGACCAACAGGACATCGCTTACGAAGTGACGGCGATTGGCTACCAGTGGTGGTTCAAGTTTGAATATCCCATGGAGATGACGCCTCAGCCCTTCGGTGGAGAGGCTCCGCTTATTACCGCCAACGAGCTGGTAATTCCAGCCGGGCGGCCCGTCCGCGTGAACCTCCGCTCAGTCGATGTGATCCACTCATTCTGGGTGCCAAAATTGGCCGGCAAGGTCGATATGATCCCCAACCGCGGCAACCACCTTTGGTTGCAGGCCGATGAGCCCGGTTATTTCTGGGGTCAATGTGCTGAATTTTGCGGCGAGTCCCATGCGTTGATGCGTTTTCGCGTGATTGCTCTGGCTGAGCCTGAGTTCGAGGCATGGTTGGAAAACCAAAAAACCCTCGCCCGCACGGTCACGGCCCCGGACGACGCCATGATCACCACCGACTATGTAGACTACGGCACTTTCCGGGCAAATCAGCCTGGTTGGAGTGAAGAATTTGACGCTGACCCGCTCGGCAATTGGAAAGCCTTGCAGGAGCCCAATGCCGGCGAGGATGCCGCTCTGATCGAGGCTGGAAGACGCTACTTCGTGGAGAATCGGTGCGCCGGATGTCACGTGGTGCGCGGGCACGAAGGCATGGGAGCCCTCGGCCCTGACCTGACCCGAATCGGTGCCCGCAGCACGATTGCCGCCGGGTTGTTGGAAAACACCCCCGAGAATCTCTACCGCTGGATCACGGAACCGGAGGGCGTGAAGCCCGGCAACTTCATGTATCACACCCGCATCGTCGCGCCCGATGGAATGGTCACGATGCCCGGCTACGTGATGCGTGATCCTGCCACGGGTGACGTGATCGAGTCCCCCGGTGACATCAAAATCACGCCCGAAGAGGGTCACGCCCTCGTTGCCTACCTTAATAGCTTAAAATAATCCCCGCATGGACCAATCTCTAACCAAAAACGAATTCATCGGGACTGAAGTTGAACAGACCCAAGAAGCTAAGCGTTCTTGGCTCTTCACTCGCCCGGACCACAAGACTGGGTTGGTGAACTGGCTGACCACCGTTGATCACAAGCGCATCGGTATTCTTTACGGAATCAGCGCGCTGTTTTTCTTCCTCGTGGGCGGAGTCGAAGCCTTGGTGATTCGCCTGCAACTCGCGGTGCCGAACAACGATTTCATCTCGGCGCAAACCTACAACGAGATGTTCACGATGCATGCGACGACGATGATTTTCCTCGCCGTCATGCCATTGGGGGCCGCGTTTTTCAACTACATCATGCCCCTTCAAATCGGAGCCCGAGACGTCGCTTTTCCGCGACTTAATGGGTTCGCCTACTGGCTGTTCCTCGTGGGCGCGATCATCTTGAATCTCGGTTTCTTTGTGAAGTCAGGGCTGCCCGATATGGGCTGGTTCGGCTACGCCCCTCTCACGAGCACGGCGTTTTCCAGTGAATTTGCCGGGGACATGTCGACCGACATGTGGATTATGGGACTACAGGTGCTGGGGGTCTCATCGGTTATCGGTTCGCTGAACTTCATCGTTACCATCATCAACATGCGCGCGCCGGGGCTCACCATGATGCGCTTGCCCGTCTTCACTTGGATGACGCTCTTTACGTCGTTCCTGATCATCCTCGCCTTCCCTGCCATCACGATCGCGCTGGTGAATGTGATGATGGACCGTAATTTCGGAACCCATTTCTTTGAGGTCTCCGGCGGTGGATTGCCGATCCTTTGGCAGCATCTGTTCTGGGTGTTCGGCCACCCCGAGGTCTACATCCTCATCCTACCCGCGATGGGAATCATTTCCGAAATTCTGCCGACCTTTGCCCGGAAGCCGCTGTTCGGCTACCCGATCGTGGTATTCTCGGGTGCCTTGATCGGCCTGCTTGGTTTCGGCGTATGGGCTCACCACATGTTCACCACCGGGATGGGGACCGTAGCCACGGCGGCCTTCACGCTCGCTACGATGGCGATTGCGGTGCCGACCGGAGTGAAGATTTTCAACTGGATCGGCACGCTCTGGAAGGGCCAACTCATCATGACAACGCCCATGATGTTCGCCTTGGGCTTTATCTGGATGTTCATGATGGGCGGTTTCTCCGGTATCATGCACTCCGCGGCTCCGGCAGACGCGCAACAGCACGACAGCTACTTCGTCGTAGCCCACTTCCACTACGTGCTCATTGGCGGCTCCGTCTTCGCCCTCCTCGCCGGTATCCACTATTGGTTCCCCTTGATGTTCGCCCGCAAGATCCCCGAATTCTGGGGTAAACTCTCGTTTTGGGTCATTTTCGGCGGATTCAACATCACCTTTTTCCCGCTCCACTTTGTCGGCCTAAACGGGATGCCTCGTCGGGTGTTTACGTATGACGACAACATGGGCTGGAGTAGCATCAATATGATTGCGACGATCGGTGCCTTCATCTTGGGGATTGGAATCGCTATCTACTTCGGGGTGATGATTTACTCCTACTACAAAGGGGAGAAGGCGAAACGAGATCCCTGGGGCGGTCGCACGCTGGAATGGTCCCTCCCGATCCCGCCGCCGCCGCACAATTTTGACGTGACTCCGACGGTCCACGCCCGCGATGCGTTCTGGTATGAAAAGCATCACAAAGCGGAGATCGCGGCTGAGAATGCGAAGAAGGCAGTTGATGACGAAGCCCACGGCGGTATCCACATGCCAAGCAACTCGTGGTTCCCGATTATCTCGGCTGCGGGCATGCTGTTCGCCGCGCTGATGTTCTGTAACCACAGCTATCTGGGAGCAATGGCGGGCGCTGTTATCATGTTCTTCGGAATTTGGATGTGGTCCGTCGAAGGTCCCGGTGGTTACCACCTGCATCCGACCAAAAAGGGCGATGACGCCAACGCCTCGCACTAAGTGATCAACCCTTTTTGGATAATATCATGAGTTCCCACGCGGCCACTGCCGGGCCTACCGACCACCATCACGACGCGAGCACCTCGACCGGTATTCCGAACAAAAAGCTCTTCATGTGGGGCTTCTTGGCTTCGGACTGCATGTTCTTCGGGGCGCTCATCGCGACTCACCTGATCTACCGGCTGCACCCGCCAGTCGGCACCCCGGATCCTCGAGACATCTTCGCGATCGAACTGACCTCCGGCTCGACCTTCGTGCTGCTGATGTCCTCGCTGCTGATGGCCTTGGCGGTAAACGCCTGCCAGCAAGGCAACGTTGCGACGACGCGCAAGATGCTACTCGGCACCATTGTTTTCGGGCTGATCTTCCTAGGCGTGCAAGTGTATGAATTCATTCACTTCGTTCACGCCTACGGACTGACCACCTCGAGCAGCCTCTTTGGTTCGACGTTTTACACCCTAACCGGCACCCACGGCGTTCACGTGGCCCTCGGGATCCTGTGGTTGGCGTTGATGTATATCAGATCGTTCAAGCCCAGGGATGACTCCGCCGGCCAAGGGTGGATCCTGCGTGGTTTCTTCCACTTTCTGACCTTCACCGCTATGGTGGTGCTGAGCTTGTATACGCTGCTCGCTTTGGTGCACGGCTACGAGGCCGGCAATGGTCTCGCCTACTTCTTCAGCAATCACTTCCTCGCCTTCTTCGGCTGCATCGCGCTCTTGGGCGGTTTGATCTGGTTTGCGAAACCCCGAGGTCCCGTTGATTTCGGTGAAGCCAACGCGATCGACGTCGAGTCCATGGGACTCTATTGGCATTTCGTCGACGTCGTCTGGATCGTGATTTTTCCCGTGGTCTACCTTCTCGAATACGTCGTCCTGTCATGAGTGATTCTGCTACCACCGCCTCGTCTGGCGAGGCCCCCGCCCCAGAAGGCAAATTCCACGTCTTCGTCCAACTGGCGATGGTTCTCGCGATCATCACCGGTCTGGAATTGCTCGTGGTCTACATGCCATTGGAAAACTGGCTCATCATCACCCTGCTGATGATCATGTCGGCAGTGAAGTTCGTCGCGGTTATCTGGATCTTCATGCATCTGAAGTGGGACAAGCGGTTCGTCACTGTGCTTTTTGTGATCGGGATGGTTGTCGGCGGCGGCACGCTATGGGGCCTGCTCCTCATTTTTGGGGCCGAACACTCGACTCCGGTAGGACCGGCCTACGAAGAATTGGGCTGATGACATCGTAACCTCCCATTTGACGAGGCGACCAAATGGTCGCCTTTTTTGGGTCTTCCGCGATCTCTCCCGCCCCTTCCCTCTATGGCCTTAATCGACCTCCGCCATTGGCATAACGAACCCTATCTAATCGGGGGTTTGATCTTGCTCGCGTGGGGCTACGCCTTGGCGGTCGGGCCGTTCCGCGGGCGGTGGGGACTGACGGCCCCGGTATCGCGATGGCGCCAATCCAGTTACTACGGATCGCTCATCATATTCTACATGGCGGTAGGATCTCCATTCGACCAATTGGGCGAACGTTTCCTTTTTTCGGCGCACATGCTGCAACACATCATCCTGATTTATCCGTGCGCCGTGCTCTGGTTGCTCGGCTGGCCCGCGCCGGTGCTCGATGGTCTGATTAAATCGACGGGCCGGGCGCACTTCTTTGGTTGGTTTCTCACCCGCCCCGTCGTAGCTGGTATTCTCTACGTATCGGTGCAGACGATTTGGCACATCCCCGAGCTTTATGATTTGGCCCTGCAGGATCGTTTTGTGCATATCATGGAGCACTTGAGTTTCTTTAGCACCGCCGTGCTCTTCTGGTGGTCGGTGGTAACGCGGTCGAAGCGCTGGCCCCCCCTACGCCTCCCGGCCCAAATGGTCTATTTGTTCGCCATCGGGGTGGCATTCACACCGCTCTTTGCCTTCATCACGTTCTCGAGCGAAGTGCTCTATCCCACTTACGAGTTTGCTCCCCGGTTGATCCCGGGATTCAGCCCGATGGATGACCAACTTCTAGCCGGAGCCATCATGAAACTCGGTAACGTGGTAGTGACCGTCGGCGGTTTTATCGTCATTTTCTGGCTCTGGCACCGTGAGACCGAACGGATACACGCCGCCACCGATTAAGCTGGGAGACGCCTGCTGCGGCCATAGGTTGGGAATCGACCTATGAACTGGGAGATCATTTTTGTTTTCGCGCTGCTGGTCCTCACCCTAGCGAGCTTTGTTTGGGAAAAAGTCCCGCCCGATGTTACTGCGGTGGGTCTGTTCGCCGTGCTGCTGCTGACCGGCCTCCTGCCCCACGAGAACGCATTCGCCGTATTCTCCAACCCCGCCCCCGTGACGGTGGGGGCGATGTTTATTCTCAGCGCCGCCTTGGTGAAGTGTGGGGTGGTGGACCGTATCTCCGCCTTTGTGGAGCACGCGGGAAGTCTGCCCTACCCCATTGTGATTTTGATCATGGTCGCAATCGTGGCCACGCTCTCCGCGTTCGTTAACAACACCCCCGTGGTGGTGGTGTTCCTGCCGGTCATCCTCGGGTTGGCCCGTAAAATGAAGCTCGCTCCATCAAAGCTGCTCATTCCCCTGTCCTACGCCGCCGTCCTGGGCGGCACCTGCACCCTCGTCGGCACCAGCACCAACCTCATCGTCAACGGCATTGCGGTCTCAAATGGGCAGCCTACCATTCGGATGTTCGAACTCGCCCAGCTCGGCGTGCCGGTCGCTATCATCGGTGGCATCTATCTGGCCGTCGTCGGCAAACGGGTTCTGCCCGTGCGCGAGATGTTGACCGATATCCTGACGGATGAAGAACGGCGCGAATATCTGACGGAGGCATTTGTGCAGCCCGATTCGGCGATGATCGGGAAAACCCTGAACGAATCTGGGCTCAAAAAAACTCGGGGAGTGAGCGTATTGGAAATCGTGCGCCAGGGTGTCGCCATTCCGATCGATCCGAAAACCACGATATTGGCGCCCGGTGATCGGTTGTTCCTCTCCTGCCGGCCTAAGGGCATCGCTGCCGCCCGGAGCGTGGAGGGCTTAGATTTGGTCTCCGACCTCGAGCTAGGCCTCGAACAAATCGCGGCCCACGAGGGATCCTTGGTGGAAGCGGTGGTATTACCGCAGTCTGATCTCGTCGGACGCACCGTGCGGGGCGTGAATTTCCGGCAGCGGTTCCGCTTGGTCGCGGTCGCCTTGCACCGCAAGGGCCGCAACGTGCGGGAGGCCGTCGAAACCCTCCCGATCAAACCCGGCGACGTGCTCCTGATGATGGGCACGGACGAGGCGATCAATGCCCTGCGCAGTAGCGAAGACCTAGTCCTCTTTGATCGCGCTCGCACCCCCGCCAAATCTCCTACGTCGAAGATTGCGCTGGTGCTGGGCGTTATCGCTAGCGTGATCAGCTGTGCGGCGCTCAATATCATCCCGATCGAAATCGCGGCAGTCACCGGAGTAGTCGTGCTGCTCGCTTCCGGGGTGCTCACGTCGAAGGAGGCTTACGGGTCGGTCGAGTGGAACCTAATCTTCCTGATCTTTGGGATGTTGGCCATGGGCATGGCGCTGGAGTCCACCGGAGCGGCCCGCCTGCTCGCCACCAGTCTGGTCGAGACCATCCACGCCATCGGCGCCAGCGAGCATCGCGCGCTCATTGCCTTGGCCATCATTTATCTGACCACGATGGTGCTAACCGAAATCCTCTCCAATACCGCGATTGCCGCCTTGATGGCCCCCATCGCCCTGCAGGTCGCGGCGGAGATGGGGATAGATCCTCGACCGTTTGTGGTGGCCGTGATGTTCGCCGCGTCGGCCGCCTTCTCGACGCCCATTGGTTACCAAACCAACACCTACGTGTATGGCGTGGGGGGCTACCGATTCACCGACTTCTTCAAAATCGGGTTCCCGCTCAATCTGCTCTGCTTTACCGCAGCGATGATCTACGTGCCAAAAATCTGGCCGTTCTAAACCGCTGCGTCGCCCGCCAACGGGGTCCACTGATCAAACATCGCCGCCTGCCCCGCCAGCCGATCGTCGAGATCGAATACGTTCCACACGATCGCCTGCTCAATCAGGAAACGCGCCCCCCGCGCGGAGATCCGCACCCCGCAGTAATCACCGATGAATCCCTGCGCGCGAACCGTTGTCATCAATCGCTCCCGCTCCGCTCGTTCCAACGGTTCGGCCGAACAACGAGACGGCGTTTGGGTGAGTTCCGCCCAAGACATCTCGAACAACTCCTGAGCCTTTAAATTGCCGTAATTGAAAATCGGGTCCGGTGCCGTGCCGTGAGAAACGACCACAAACGGAGCCCGATATAACGCCTCCGCCCGCTCCTGCGTTTCATCCCCAGACGGGCAAAGTGAACCACCGGTCCAACGCCTAAAACTACGATCCAACAACGCTGCGTGACCGGCGAGGTATTCATTAGCAACGGAGGGTTCGGTTCCCATGATCGAAAGAGGAGCAGCGCCGACCGAGAGAGGCAACAGACGGCCTCAAAAACCCAAGTCCCGGCCCCCGTTCTGGGTAGAACGAAAACCGGGACCGGCTTGGGGTTGGTCAGCCCGATCCCGCAAAACGGAACCGGGGAGGGTTCAAAATCGAGTTATTTGAGATCGTCGATGGAATCACTCTCTAGGTCAACGTCCGCAAAAAGCCAAGTCGAGAGGTAGCGCTCCGAGCTCGAGGCGATGATCGCGACGATCATCTTGCCCGCGTTCTCCGGGCGTTTGGAAAGCTCCAGGGCCGCGACAATGGCAGCGCCCGAGGAGATCCCGATCGGCACGCCGTCGAGAGCGTTCACTTCCTTCGTCATCGGTCCGGAGTCCGCCTCATCGACGGCGATCACTTCATCGTAAATCTTGGTGTTCAGCACGGCGGGCACGAATCCAGCACCAATGCCTTGGAGCTTGTGAGGACCAGGCTGGCCACCCGAGAGAATCGGAGATTTAGCCGGTTCAACGGCAATGATTTTTATGGCCGGATTCTTGGCCTTCAGGGCCTCACCGACGCCGGTGATTGTTCCACCCGTGCCGATTCCCGAGACGACAATGTCTACTTTCCCATCGGTATCAGCCCAGATCTCTTCGGCCGTGGTTTCGCGGTGAATTTGTGGATTGGAAGGGTTCGAGAACTGTTGCAAGATGACCGCATTCGGGATCTGTGCCGCGAGTTCTTCCGCTTTGGCGATTGCGCCCTTCATGCCCTTCGGTCCATCGGTGAGCACCACACGAGCTCCGAGAATTTTGAGCAGCTTGCGGCGCTCCGTGCTCATCGTCTCGGGCATGGTGAGCACCAATTTCAAGCCCTTCGCGGCGGCCACAAAGGCCAACCCGATACCAGTGTTACCCGAAGTCGGCTCGATTAGGACTGTCTTTTCGTTGATCTTACCACTTTTCAAAGCGTCGTTGATCATCGCGGAGCCCAGTCGGTCCTTCACCGAAGCCAACGGATTGAAGAACTCCAGCTTCATGAGAATCGTCGCTTTCGCCCCGTGCTTTTCAGCCGTGCGGTTGAGTCGAACCAACGGGGTGTTCCCGATGGTTTCGGTGATATCGTTGTAGATTCGAGCCATGGTATTAAGAGTTTAGAGGTTTATGAGTTATTTGGATAAACTTACTCAGGATAATAGTCTAATTTTTTCGTGTCACGCAATGCTCTCCGACCAGAAAGCGGTCGAATTAGGAACATTACGGTCTGATACGTTCCCCCTGCCGTGGCCCGGCATATCTAGTCGACGCTCAGCAAGACCCATTGAGCAGCCGACTCGGGCGCGTGGTGATCTAGAGCTCAATCCGCAAACCATCGTAGGCCAGTCGAACCGCGTCCGGCAACGTGGCCTCCACTTCCGTGTGATCGGTCAAGTGGGTCAAATGGGTGAGATACGAAATCGGCGCGCCGATCGCGGCCGCCACCGCAGTGGCTTCAGTGATGGTCATGTGCGAAGGATGCGGCGTCGTGCGCAACCCATCGAGCACGACGACATCCGAGCCCGTAGCCAATTCTACGGCTTCGCGAGGCACCCGTTTGCAGTCCGTGTAATAGGTGAATTTCTTCCCTGAACTTCGTTCCGTGAATACTAGGCCCAAGGTATTGACCCCGCCGTGCGGCAAGAGCGTCGCTGCAATGGTCCCCTGCTCCAGCTCAAGTTTCTCCACCATGGGCTCCAGCTTAAACGCCGCGTAACCCTTCACCAACGGGCGCTCTAAAATCGCGTAGGGATAGATCGATAAGACCCGGGCAATCCCTTCTTCGGTCGAATATACCTTGAGCGCCTCTCCGCCGTGGAGATCACAGAATCGCCGGAGGTCATCCATGCCCGCGATGTGGTCGGCGTGACCGTGAGTAAGGATGAAAAAATCGATCCAACCGATCTTCTCTTCGACACAACGAATCCGAAATTCGGCCGACGCGTCGACCTGGATATGCAGCCCATCCATCACGACATGAATGCAACACCGGGAGCGTTTGTTGCGGGGATCTTCGGAGGTGCACACCGCACAATCACAGGCGATCATCGGAACGCCTTGGGATGTACCGGTGCCGAGAAAGATAACCTCCATTGTGCCTGACATCGCAACGCTCCGCGGGACCGAAGAAAAGCAGATTTTCACGAACCTCCGTCGTCCTGAATTCAGCACTGGTCTTGCCGGGAAGGTGCTCGATAGCTTCTTCCGGGTTCATGCTCACCGTCGCCGCCACATCCGGATTGTTTTTCTTGGCCGTAATGGTGGCTGGACCGGTGCTATTACCCGCCTCTTTGGGCTCTCCCCTCCATCGCGTCGCCGCCGGCGTAGCGGCCGCAATCGTGGTGATTTATCTTTGGGGCATGGGGGTATTTGCGACAGGCCTACCTCCGTGGATGAGCCTTCTCGTCTTTCCCGGGGCCGCGATACTGGGATGGAAACGGCGGAGCATGATTCACGAGCTTTGGCAGGATCGGGAGCTGCGCCTGAGCGCTTGGGCGGCTGCCGCTGTCGGGAGTGGGTTGTTAGGGTGGCAGTTTTTGGTAAACAGCTATTCCGGCGGCACGTGGGCGGGCGACCACTGGGAGCACTACCAACGGGCTCATTTTTTCGCGCATCAGCTCCCCCTCGACACCACGTTTCTAGGAATCTACTCGCTCGCAGCACGGCCTCCGTTGGTCAACGTTTTCGTGTCGGTATTTCCGTATGGGGACGGCCAAGGGTTCTTCGTTTTCCAGACGATTATGGTGCTCCTAGGTGCCACAGCCATCTGGCCGGTGTTGCTGCTACAAAAGTATTTCCAACAGCCAGGTCGCCGGCTTCAGCCCGCCTGGACCGCCCTGCTGCTGCTTTGTCTGCCCGCCTTCGTGCAGCAAGCCACCTACCCTTGGACCAAACTCGTGGCCGCCTCTTTTATCCTGTTGGGGATAGCCCTACTGCTACCTCGCGAAGCCACGTGGCGACAACGTCTGGCTGGCGGTTTGGCGTTGGCCGCGGGAGTGCTGGCCCACTATTCCGCTGCTCCTTGGACGATCGGAATCATCGCCGGATTGGCGATGGGCGGCCGCTTGCCTCTCCACCCACGAGCGGTGCGCGAGCATCTGTTGATCGCCGGTTGCGCGGCCCTGCTGATGGCGACTTGGGTCGGCTGGGCCGTTATGACGTTGGGATGGGCGGATACCTTTGCGTCCAATACCACGGTGACCAGCGGAGAGGGACTAAGTTGGGGAATCCGTGGTCGCTTTTTTCTACTCAATATTTGGCTCGCGATCATGCCGGTGCCGTTTCGCACCGTCGATCTCGGGGTGTTCGCCGCGACTGACCCGCTGGCCTATTTGCGAGATACGTTTTTTACGTTGTATCAATCCAACGTGATCGCGATGGCGGGTTCCACCGGGGTCGTCCTTGCCGGGTGTTTAATGGGGCGCAGCGAAAAAGGCCAATCGCCCGCCGCCGATTGGCGGTTTTGGGGCCCCCTCATCGCCATCTCCCTCGGGGTCGGCACGTTCGCGCATACCGAGTATGTGGCGCTGGGTCTGGCGCACATCGGCTTCTTGCCCCTACCGCTGATCTTAGTGGCATGGCTCGCCGCCCGTGCTCCGGGTGATCGGTTGATCCGCCGGTTACTACTGGTGGGAATCAGTTTCGATTTCGCGCTGGGAATCCTACTTCATTTCAGCCTGCAGTCGTTCCTGCCCTTGCGGTGGATGTATCCGTACTACCCAGAATACGATCTCGTGCACCAACTCGGACTCACCAGTCGTTTGAACTGGGAAGGCAAACAGAACGAGGGCATGCCCTACTTAGCCGATCTTACCGGGAGCTTGCCCATCGCTGCGCTCCTGCTTGGCACCGCTTTGGTTTTCTTACGCGTCTCCGCGCAAAGGTCGCCTGACCCCATAAAAACGTGAAACCGAGTTCACTGGCTGAAATCGTTTACGGCTATCTGGCGCATCGGACGATGCCCCATCTGAGGCCTGCCGATATCATTGTGGGGTTCGGACATTTCGACCGGCGGGTCGCTCAGCGCTGCGGCGAACTTTGGCAAGCGGGTCTTGCTCCTCGGATTCTATTTACGGGCGGAGTCGGCGCTGGCTCTGCCGACCTCGATCAACCGGAAGCTGAAGCGTTTGCCCAAACTCTTTTGCGCGAGTATCCCTCGTTTCCTCACGAACATTTGATCATCGAGCCCGAATCAACCCACACCGGCGACAACATCCGGTTCTCTTTGGGACTGATAGCCGCAGCGCGTTGGTCGGTGCATTCAGCGATCCTCGTGGCCACTCCCTTCCGGCAACAACGCGTGCGACAGACATGGGCAAAGGTAACCCCCAGTATCTCGCAGCAAAGTGCCCCACCTCTTTCCAGCTTGGATACTGACATCGAGGTGTTTGCCCAAAAGGGCGAAGACCTGATCGCCCAACTTCTTGGCGAGATCCAACGTCTTCGCGCCTACCCGGCGAAAGGCTGGATATGCTCCGGCGAAATTCCTGAAGATGTCACTGCCGCCATCCGCAATCTCTGAATACCAAGCGCCGGATCGCCGCAGTGGATTTGTCTGTGGGGAGGCACAACAACTGCCCGAATTCAGCCGCTTAGGTTAAATTCGGCTTCGGCTCACGGATCGCTTGGCCGGGATATGAGTGGCCAAAAAAAGCCCCGTTCCGCGAGGCGGAACGAGGCTGAGAGTTTTTTGCTGGTGAAACGGTCGGATGGCTGATCACACCAAAGTCCCGCATGTCGGGACCGAGGCGGATTAGTACATTCCGCCCATGTCACCGCCGCCGCCTTGAGACGGAGCAGAACCCTTGGGCTCAGGAATCTCGGTGATCATACACTCGGTGGTGAGCAACAGACCGGAGATTGACGCGGCGTTTTGCAACGCGGTGCGCGTCACCTTGGTGGGATCGACAACACCCGCCTTGATGAGATCTTCGTAGACATCGGTAGCGACGTTGTAGCCGTTGCCTCCCTTGCTCTTGAGCACGGTCTGGACGACCACGCCACCATCAATGCCAGCGTTACGGCAGAGTTGTTTGAGCGGGGATTCAATCGCCCGACGGACGATGGTAGCACCGACGGCTTCGTCGCCTTCGAGCTGAATCTTGTCAATGGCACTGGCTGTGCGGAGCAGAGCGACACCGCCACCGGGGACGATACCTTCTTCAACCGCGGCGCGGGTGGCATGCAGGGCATCTTCCACACGGGCCTTCTTCTCTTTCATCTCAACTTCAGTGGAGGCACCGACGTTGATGACGGCGACGCCACCGGCGAGTTTGGCGAGACGCTCTTGGAGTTTTTCGCGATCATAATCGGAGGTGGTCTCGTCGATTTGGCGACGGATTTGCTTCACGCGGCCTTGGATGTCGGAGGACTTGCCGCCGCCTTCGACGATGGTGGTGGTCTCCTTATCGATGACGATACGCTTGGCCTTGCCGAGGTCTGCCAACGCGATGTTCTCGAGCTTCAAACCGAGGTCCTCGGTGATGCACTTACCACCGGTTAGAACGGCGATGTCTTCCAACATGGCCTTGCGGCGATCACCGAAGCCTGGGGCCTTAACGGCGCAGACATTCAGGGTGCCGCGAATCTTGTTAACCACCAAAGCGGCCAAGGCTTCACCTTCGATATCTTCAGCGATGAGGAGGAGGGGCTTGCTGCTCTTGGAAACGGTCTGGAGCAAAGGCAGGAGTTCCTGCAGGGAGGAGATCTTCTTCTCGTGAATGAGCACGTAAGCGTCTTCGAGGACGGCTTCGAGGTTCTCTTGGTTGGTGGTGAAGTAAGGCGAGAGGTAACCCTTGTCGAACTGCATACCTTCCACGACATCGAGGGAGGTTTGGATCGACTTGGCCTCTTCGACCGTGATGGTGCCGTCCTTGCCGACCTTGTCCATCGCGTCGGCGATGATGTCACCGATCTCGATGTCCCAGTTGGCAGACACGGTAGCGACTTGGCGGATTTCTTCGCGGTCGTTGACCTTCTTGGAAATCCGGTGGAGCTGCTCGACGGCAGCCTCAACGGCCTTGTCGATACCACGCTTGAGGAAGATCGGGTTGCAACCGGCGGCGACGTTCTTGAGTCCTTCGCGGTAGATGGATTCGGCGAGCACGGTCGCCGTGGTGGTGCCGTCACCGGCGTTGTCGGAGGTCTTGGAAGCGACTTCCTTAACCATTTGGGCGCCCATGTTCTCGTAGGGATCAGGAAGTTCAATTTCCTTGGCTACGGTCACACCGTCTTTGGTGACGGTCGGCGAACCGAATTTTTTGTCGATGACGACGTTACGGCCTTTAGGACCGAGGGTCACCTTGACGGCGCGGGAGAGGAGCTCGACGCCCTTGAGGATTTTAGCCCGGGCGGCTTCGTCGAAGAGAAGTTGTTTAGCTGACATAATATTTAAATCAGGATTGCTGAGTTTTCGGTTGAGTGGGATTAAGCGATGACACCGAGGATATCATCCTCGCGCACCAACTTGAATTTTTGGCCGTCGAGTTTCACCTCGGAGCCACCGTAGGGGCTGAGGAGAACCATGTCGCCGACTTTGACTTCGAACGGGATCGTTTTGCCCGCTTCGTCTTTTTTGCCAGTGCCGAGGGCAATGACTTTAGCCTCTTGGGGCTTTTCCTTAGCGGAGTCTGGGATGATGATACCATCACGGACTTGTTCTTTTTCTTCGAGATGCTGCACGAGCACGCGATCGCCGATGGGCTTGATGCTTACTTTGGCCATATTAGTTATTATTTAGGGTTCAGATTGGAGGGTTGAAAAAGGCGCAGTTCGGGAGAATCCCAAGCTGCGCCACAAAATTTAGTCTTTCTTCTTGTCGTCTTCGTCCACGACTTCGAAGTCGGCATCGACCACGTCGCCATCGACCTTTTTTTCGGGCTTAGGCGCAGCGCCACCGGCGTCATCGACTCCCGCCGCAGCGGCTTCAGGGTCGACTCCGGCCGCTTGGGCGGCCTCGGCGACTTTGGCATAGAGCTCTTGTCCGACGTTGGAGAGGTTTTCCATGGCGGCTTTCATCTTAGCGACGTCACCGGACTCAAGGTCCTTTTTCGCGTCGGCCACGGCTGGCTCGATCTTGGCTTTGATGTCGTCCGGCAATTTGTCGCCGTTGTCTTTCAGGGCCTTTTCCATCTGGTAGATGGTCGAATCGAGCTGGTTCTTGGTCTCGACGGCTTCCTTGGCCTTCTTATCTGTTTCGGCGTGGAGTTCAGCGTCCTTGGTCATCTTGTCGACCTCTTCGGCAGAGAGCCCAGAAGAACCTTGGATGGTGATCTTTTGCTCCTTGTTGGTGCCTTTGTCTTTGGCCGTCACGTGAAGGATACCGTTGGCGTCGATGTCGAAGGTGACCTCGATCTGCGGAGCGCCGCGCGGGGCGGGCGGGATCCCATCTAGGCGGAAGGTGCCGAGATTTTTGTTATCCTTGGACAACTGCCGTTCACCCTGCAGGACCACAATCTCAACCGAAGGTTGGCTGTCTGAGTAGGTCGAGAATACTTGGGACTTCTTGGAAGGAATCGTGGTGTTGCGATCAATCATCGGCGTGGACACGCCACCCGCGGTTTCTATACCGAGAGTCAGCGGAGTCACATCGAGGAGGAGCACGTCGCGCACGTCGCCTTGGAGCACGCCACCTTGGATGGCGGCGCCGATGGCCACGACCTCGTCGGGATTAACGCCTTGGTGAGGAGCCTTGCCGCCGAGTTCCTTGGCGAGTTGAACCACTCTGGGCATGCGGGTCATACCACCGACGAGCACCAGCTCATCGATGCCTTCGGACGCGAGGTCAGCGTCGGAGAGGCAGGACTTAAAAGGAGCAACCGTACGCTCGAAGAGGGCATCACAGACTTGCTCCATCTTCGAGCGGGAGAGCGTGATGTTAAGATGCTTCGGGCCACTGGCGTCGGCCGTGATGAACGGTAGATTGATATCGACGGATTGAGCCGAGGAGAGCGCAATCTTGGCCTTTTCAGCCTCTTCCTTGAGGCGCTGCAGGGCCATCGGGTCGCTCCGCAGATCGATACCCTGTTCAGATTTAAAGGTATCTACGAGCCAGTTGATCAGGGCCTCGTCCCAGTTGTCGCCACCCAAGTGAGTGTCGCCGTTGGTCGCTTTGACCTCGAAGACTCCGTCACCGATTTCGAGAATGGAAACATCGAACGTGCCGCCGCCCAAATCGTAGACCGCGATTTTCTCTTCGGTCTTCTTGTCGAGGCCGTAAGCCAACGATGCGGCCGTGGGTTCGTTGATGATGCGCTTGACCTCAAGTCCGGCGATCTTGCCGGCATCCTTGGTCGCTTGGCGCTGGGCATCGTTAAAGTAAGCCGGGACGGTGATGACCGCCTCGGTCACCGTCGTGCCTAGGTAGGCCTCGGCATCCGCCTTGAGCTTCTGCAAAACAAACGCGGCGATCTGCTGAGGGGCGAATTGCTCCGTCTTGTCGCCCACCTGAGCTTCAATGTAAGCGTCACCGTTTTTGCCTTCGACAATCTTATAGGGCAGATTTTTGGCCTCCTCTTGGACCTCAGAGAACTTCCGACCGATCAGGCGCTTGGCCGAGAAAATCGTGTTCCGAGGATTCGTCACCGCTTGGCGCTTGGCGGCTTGGCCAACTAGGCGCTCGCCCGACTTCGTAAAAGCGACGATGGACGGAGTGGTGCGTGCTCCTTCTGCGTTGGGGATCACCACGGATTCTCCGCCTTCCATGGTGGCCATGCAGGAGTTGGTGGTGCCTAAATCAATACCGATAATGCGGCTCATGCTGTGGGTGCTAGCAATCCCTATGCCTCGGGACCTTTTACAATCTTATTTAATTGTTTACTAAATACTTATGATATACTCAATCAATAAGCATCATCGTAAAATCCCCCTTTATTGTGCCATGATGTCCCACACATGACACAGTTAGCTGCCCTGAAAGTGCGCCATGTCACAAAAAGCGAAGCGGACTTGAACCGAGGCGGGTCTCGCGCCACGTTCCGAGCGTGGAAACAGAAATCGTCGTGCCGAATGAAATCGCAGTAATGACCCTCCCCGAGGTGGCGTTTTTTCCTCAGGCGCTGATGCCGCTGCACATCTTTGAACCGCGATACCGTTTGATGCTCGAACACACGCTCGCCACCCACCGTATTTTTGCCATCGCCGGCCTGGATCCCGATTCCGACCCGACCGAGGAACTGGGCCATCGCATCGCCACGGCCGGAATTGTGCGCGCCTGTAACCAAAACGAAGACGGCACCTCCAACCTTTTATTACAGGGCCTCACTCGAGTGGAGTGCCTAGGCATCGTCAGCGAAGACCCTTACCGCATCATCCGCATCCAAGCTCTGGCGAATGACCAAGATGACACCGCTCAGCGCAGCGATCAGTTGCGCCGTCGGGTCGAACGCCTCCTCACGCTGCGGCGGCGATTAGGGGCGCCCACTCCTGATGGTTTCACGCAGTTTCTGCGCACGGTTCCAGATGCAGCGACCTTCATCGATCTGGTCGCGTTTACCCTCTGTCCCGATCCGGCTTTCAAACAACGCATGCTTGAAATCCTCGACGTGAACCAACGCCTCCAACTCTACGGCGACGCGCTCCGGACGGAGGTCGAAACCTTGACCCTACAAAAGAAGCTCCAAGGTATGTTGCCCGACGAAGGCATTGACCGGAACTGACTACGGTTCGGTAAACGCTGACTAGAATTAGACTTGTTCCCGGGTAGCGTTCGCGCCCCAAAGCTGACCGGCTGACCAAATGCCCCGATGCTTTATCGCCGTGTTTTTCGCCTTGGTTGGCTTTTCAACTCTGACCTTGGGCGCCACCCAAAAGAACGTGATGGTGATCGTGGTGGACGATCTTCGCCCTCAATTGAAAGAATTTGGCGCGGGGCCCCGTCTTCACGGCGAATCACTCATACGCCCCCCCCGCGATCGATTCGTTGGCTGAAGACGGCACGATCTTCGAGCGCGCCGATTGCTCCGCACCCATCTGCGGCGCTTCCCGGCTGAGCCTACTGACCGGTTCGCGCCCCTCCAAAGAATTGGGCCAAAACTGATGCCGTCATTGGACCTACCCGTCGCGGTTGGATATTGCAGACCGCGGCACCCCAGCTGGATTGAACAATCTAGGGATCACCTTGCCGCAGCATTTCAAGGCCCACGACTACGTGCTCCACTCCATTGATAAAGTGTATCACAATAAGGGTGACGATGCGGCGGTCTGGGATGATCTCATAAAAGAACAGAACCCAAGAGTGACATCCCTGCTTTCGAAATCAGGGTAGGCGATAAGGCGCAGGACCAAGCCTATCCCGACGACAGAAACACGACCGACGTCATCCGTAAATTCGACGACCTCAAGGACACTCCTTTTTTCTACGGCGTAGGATTTCCCCGGCCCCACCTACCTTTGGGGGCTCCTCAAAAATACGGGGATCTCTATCCCGCTGAATCCATCACGCTGCCGCTTAATTACAGCGCGCCGGTAAATGCGCCGCGGGCTTCCCTGCACAATGGGGGCGAATTCCGCAACTACCGCGACGTGGCCTATGCCGACGCGGAAAAATCCCGCGTGAGACGACTACGCCCGCACCCTCATTCGAGGGTATTACGCATCCGTGAGTTACGTGGATGCCCAAATCGAGCGGATCGTTACCAAACTCAAAACGAACTATGATCGAGACGACGTAGCCCTCTACGACAAGACCATCATCGTGCTATGGGGGACCACGGTTGGAATCTGGGCGAACACTCCCTTTGGGCCAAACATGCCCTCTACAACACCTCGACCCAGATTCCGATTGTCGTGCGCGATCCCGATATCGCGGGGGGAACTCGCGTCTCGTCACTCATCGAATCCGTCGACCTCTACCCCACCCTTTGCGAGCTGACCGGGATCGGGCGTCCGGCTCCGACGACCGACAACGATGGGTCGATCTTCAATCTTCACGGATCAAGTCTGGTCCCTCTGCTCAACAACCGCAACGCGCCCTGGAAACCGGCGGTCTTTACCCGCTTCGGAAAAGGCGATTCCGTGCGCACCGCCCGTTTTGCCTACACCGAGTTCGTCGATGTGAAAGACCATCCCGTCTCCGCCATGCTTTACGACCTCAAGCATGACCCCGACGAGAACTACAACATTGTTGCCGATAACCCGGAACTACAGCGAGCCCTGCGCCAACTTCTCGGCGATACACCAACTGCCAAACGCAACGCGTGGCGAACGCTAGTCGATGAATCAAACGACAATACGCCTTGGGGCACGGAGCTGAATCTACCCGAGATCAAGCACCCCACGGACTACCGAGAAATTCTCGCTGAGTTTCAGTAATGACCGATTCGCGGATCAAAATCTGAACTACCCGCCTCAACCGTCGGGGAAGCCTGGAGCCGCTTATCGGAGTCGAACCGATGACCTACTCATTACGAATGAGTCGCTCTACCAACTGAGCTAAAGCGGCGTCTCAGAATTGACGGAAGAAACCTCTCCGTCGCTGCAGGGCAAGCCTGCATTTATTCTTCTGAGCTTCTTACCTTCTACAACACCGTTTCCTCACCATTCGGATATCGATGTAATTCAAGCTTCTAAAACATCGAATTGGCCCGCGCAAAACGCAGTCTATCGTTATAAATCATTGGACTTATCCTTTTCTCTACCCACCAACGGTCGCTGCTACGCGAATAGCTCCGGCGCGGGGGGTCTGCGAGGCCGGCAGGCACCGGGAGGTAGGATTTCACTGCCGGGCAAACCGCTGGAACGCCACGCTCGCCGCTAGGCCGATCAGGGCGAAACCGCCGATCACGCTGAAGACGTGCTGGTGGCCTACCACGCCGGGTGAGGCATCGAGTAGCGCACCCATCAACGGCGGCATGAATACGTCCGGGGTGTAGCCTAGAACCGAAACGATTCCTACGGCGGTTCCAGTCCATGCCAGCGGCACCCGTCCCTCGCCCATCACCGCATAATAGAGCCCGCGCAAGGCAAAGATTCCTAAGCTCGCCGTCACGACACCGACCAAGAACCATGTCACCGTTGGTACCCGTCCCGAAGCCAGCAACACGGCCCCGGCGAACAGCAGCATGAAGCTGACGATCGTCATTCGAGCCGCCCCGAATCGATCGGCGAGGAAGCCGGCACCGATCGCCGCGACAGGTCGCATCCACAACGACACGGTGGCCAGTCGAGCCGCCTCGACATCGTTGCTGCCGAGCAGATCGCGGGCGTAGAGCGAGAAGTCATCGGTCGCCTTGAAGCCCACGTAGGCGCAGACGATGATGACGGCTTGGAGCCAAACGGTCGGGAGGCTGAGCAGGTGCCGGGCTCCGGACCACTGGAAGCGGGAGGTTTCGTTACCCGGGCGTCGGTCTCCACCCGGCAGAGCGACCAGGACCAGCGCGGCCACCGCCACGCCTGCTCCGGATAGGATGATGATGATCGTCCTCAGAGCAGTGGTTTTTTCGTCTAGGTCGGCCAAAGCCGGATCGGCGGGCAGCAGCGCGGCGAAAACGATTACCAGCAGCGAGCCCGCGAGCGCCGTCACCAAGCCGCGCCCGCCGTCGAGCATTCCAAACGCAAACCCCTGAGCCTCGCTGCCGCCCCACTCTCGGGTTGCACGAATCAGCGCCGACCAGAACAACGCAATCGTCGTGAAGCCCCAGCACGCGTAAAGCATCTTGAGCTCGGCCAGCGAGGGTCCGGCCGCCATCCATAGTCCACCGGCTGCGGTGGAAAGCAGGGCGAGCGCAATCATCCAGCGCGGGGGAAACAGGTCGGCCAGCGGCCCGCTCGGGAGGTAGGACACCATGGCGACCGCCCCATAGATCGAGAACGCGATCCCAAGCTCGAGATTGGTCAGCCCGAAAACCTCAAGTACGGTGGGGCGGAAAACCCGCGCCAAAACAAAGGGTAGGAAGAAAATCGTTTCCCCCGCGGCAATCAGGGTGAAGAGCGTCAGCAGTCGGCGCGGTTTGCCGCCGGAACCGGGTGGAATCGACATCAGCGGCGATTTACTCGATGCCGTGCTTCGCGAGAAAGTCATCGGGAATCGACGCCGTCAGTCGCCCGACCATGCCGTAATAGAATAACTGCTCCCCCTCCATCGACAGGCGGTGGCGGTAGAGTTCGAGGTGATGGATGTGAAGGAATTTCGAGAAGATCAGCTCGCGGACGAGACGTGAAAAACCGGACTGATCGTTAGGGTCGAGAAAGCTCTCCTTGATATTGAAGGCGAGCCAACCGTCGGTCCGGATCTTCTTCATCGCCGTGAAGAAGGCCCCCGGCGGGATGTCGCCGAAACCCAGCGCGGCGACACAGGTCAGGCAGTCAAAGCGCCAGCCGAGAAGCGATTCCTCATCGCGATCCGCAAGATTCATGAAGTCCGCAACGTAGTAGTCATCGTAGACGTCCGGGCGGTCGCGGAACGCTGCCTCGCGAGCCTCCGGGATGATGTCGGCCCCGACGAGGCGGGCGACCCCTTCGCGTTTGAGTTCCTCGCCCATCATACCGTTGCCGGCACCTAAGTCCAACACCCGGAGCTCGTTTATCGGTTCGCGAACCGCAGCCAACGCACAACTCAGGATTTCGGTCACCTTACGCGGTGACGTACACTTCAGGCGCTCGTAAAAAAGCTGCTCGTAGAGATTGGGCCGGGCGTAGATTTCGTGGTAATCGTGGAAGCGGAGCTTGTGGAGTTCGCCGGCCTCCAAAAGGTTGAAATAAACTTCGTCTTGGGCGAGTTGGTGGGCGGCAACAGATGGGAACTGGATTTGGTAGCGTTTGAGCAAGGGGGACGAGGGCAACATCCGCAGGGGTCCGGGTCAAGAGATGTCAGTTTTCAAGAAAGAAATCCGTAAATGATGGCATCAACAATGGAGGCCGGATGAGTCGGAGTCTTTTATCATGGCCCTCCCTCCACGCGACACTTGCCGGCCTCGTCGCGCCTTGCCAAGCGCTCCGGCCAGAGGCTTCTAATTCATCCGTTAAAGAACTATTGAGTCTCGGCCATCACCTTAAATAAACGATCCACTTCGGCTCTGGTGTTGTAGAACTAAAAACTCGCACGCGCAGCGGACTCGACACTGAGTTTTCGCATGAGTGGCTATGTGCAATAATGGCCCCACGCAGGGCCCCGCCCGACTGGTCGGTCACGGTCACGACATCGGGCGCATGCACGCCATCAAGGAGTAAGCTCAACACGCCGGCGCGCCCGGGTTTTGGCCCAAAGAGCCGCACTCCTTTCAATTCTGAAAGCCGTTCGTAAGCGTAGCCTGCCAGTCATGGTCGTGCTGCCAATTGTGCTCCAGGCCGATGCAATCAAGGTAATCCATTGCCGCGCCCATAGCGACAGGTCCGGAAATGTCGGGCGGGCCGGCCTCGAATTTGTGCGGCGCCGCCGTGAAGGAGGTTTGGTGAAAATCGACGCTCTGGGTCATGTGATACGGCGGCATCGCGTTCAGAAGTTCGCCCCGGCCGTAGAGCGCGCCAATGCCCGGCGGGCCGCAAGGCTTGTGACCGGAAAAGACCAGAAAATCGCCGCCTATTTGTTACCCATCAAGAGGCATGGGTCTCACGCTCTGGGCGGCATCAACGAGCGTCGTCACTCCGAGTTTCCGAGCCCACGCGGGCAACTCAGCCACCGGGCTCACCATGCCCAAGTTGTTGGAGACATGGACTATGACGAAGGTCTTTACTTGCGAGGTAAACAATGAGTCGAGTAGGCCCAGATCGAGCGATCCTTCATCGCCAGTGACAGGCAGAAAAGCCCATGCGGCACCCGTGCGCTCAGCCAGCAATTACCACGGCACGATGTTGCGGTGGTGCTCCATCTCAATGAGCAGGATCTGGTCGTCGGCTTTGAGATTGCGGTGGCCCCAAGCGGCGGTGGCGCGATTGCTCAATTCAGGTATGCCCCGCGTTGGCGTTGGCGCGCTCGTCGTAGTGAACGAGGGCGTCGATGACAGCACGCGCGGGCCTGTTCACCGCCTGGGTCTGCGCGGTAAAGGCCTCGCCTATTTTTGCCCGTTGATTGTCCGGGCTTGGGGCTAAAACAACCCCAGTTCGAGTTTGGCCCCCTCTGACATCATCGACTGGTCCCACGTTGGTTCAAACACGACATAACAGGTGGCTTCGGTGATTCCATCGAGAAGTAGTAGTTTGGCTTCCACATCCGCGGAAAGCGCTGGCCCCATCCCGCAGCCGGCGGCCGTGAGCGTTATCTTCAGGTCCGCCCGATAAGAATGGGTCTCCGCATTGGGGGTGAGTGCGCAGTCATAAACGAGGCCTAGGTCCACAATATTGACCGGAATTTCCGGGTCGTAGCAGGTCTTGAGTTGTTTCCAAACTTCCTCCTCCAGCTCTTCGTGGGTCTGGCGCTGACCGATCGGGCGGGCTGGTTTGGCGGCGACTTCAATACCGAGCGCATCAGTGTCTCGAGCAGCCAGCCGGAACATATTTCCGTTGACGATGATGGTGTAGCTGCCGCCAAGCGACTGCGTGATGTGGGCCTGCTCGCCTTTCTGGAGGGTGACTTTGTTCCCCGCCGGGACGACCGTCCCTTCGACGTCGCGGCGGAGCGTGATCGGTTCGTTCGAGTTCATGGTTACTCCTGGTCGGATTCGGTTGAAATGATTTCGCCTCTGCCTTCTACCGCTGCCGCCAACGCGTGCCATGGCAGGATGGCGCATTTGATTCGCACCGGCAATCGATGCACGCCGGACAGCG
>Ga0208414_1000736_pt1 | contig 29278 bp, 25 predicted proteins | sample AntAceMetag02UKE_FD_184770 | JGI IMG/M metagenome (GOLD analysis project Ga0208414, IMG submission 184770) | Saline lake microbial communities from Ace Lake, Antarctica - Antarctic Ace Lake Metagenome 02UKE (SPAdes) (version 2) | ecosystem: Environmental > Aquatic > Non-marine Saline and... | reverse complement strand
TCAGGAGTAGTTTCACAGCTCAAGCGACTATTGGAAGTGTTACAGGCATCCGCTAAACCTGCGAATCCCGTTGAGATCGCTCCAGTCTATAGCCCAGAGGGGCTCGAAACCGCGCTACGCGATGCGGTTGAGGGCTTTTTGGAGCCATGGCGTGCTCGATTAGGACTCGCCTACCGTGATGGTGTCGAGAAGGAGCACTGGACTCGAATCAAAGCCCTAGCTCGCCGATTCGCCAACGCGTGGAGCAATGAATACGATTCTATGCGACCCGTGGCAGATCTCGTCAGTCGTCTTCAGGAAAATATCTCGAAGTGGTTGGACAATCCAACCGACTGGACCGGATCGCCATCGGATCAAGAGGAACGCAATGCGGCATTGAGCGGTATTCGTTCCACAGTATTTAGCGCGCTTCACGAATTGGCGGAAAATCGCATCTCCGAATCACATCGACTAGATTGGTCAACCGCCTTCGATTTTTCCGGGGCGCGGTCGAGTTTCAGACGCGCCGACACCATTGAGCGAATCTACGAAGAGGCCGCCCCTATCATTAACTCTGCCATGACACAGCCCGCCCGGGAGTTCCTCAGCGCGCTTCACCAAATCGTCCGTGCGTCTGTTGAAGAAGCCGGCGGAAAATTCCAGTCGGGGTCGAGCTGACCGACTTCGCGAGGCTCCCGCGCGCCGAAGATGGCGCGTCGGATTAGTTGAAGCGATTCGGGCAAATTTCCATTTTTATCGATTCGATTACGCCCTCGATCTGAAGCGGTTTGGCATCCGCGCGGCTGTCGTTTTTCACCAAAATCATGCTCATTGAGTCGTTTCCTTTGCTACGCCACATCGGGCATGAACGGCCCCCACAGTGACTTACATACAGCGTATTACTTGACGGCCCGGCCTTTGTTCGAGTCCAACCACTTGCGCCCCGCAACCTATATCTCCCACCAACCATTACGTGATCCGACCTCCGTGGCCTCTTAGCGCAGTGTGCCCTCCCTTCCTAGTAAGGTTGCGTGCTCAAGGCCTGGCGACGAACAAATGACGGTGTGCCCGCTCGGTAAAAACGAAGGGGGGATCCGTGGGATTAAGGCGCGCCGCCGTCTGTAGCGCAGTATCGGAAAGCATGTGGTTGCAGTTCACCACGCTCCAACAGTCCCCCCAGACCAAGTGTGGGTCCTGTGTCACTACAAGCACGACGGAGCCCACCATCGGGATAGGAAAGGGACTCAGCCGATCGCCGTGGTGCGAATGGTGCGAAATTGATTCTGATTTCTGAGAATAGCTAGCGAGGCGGTTAAACACGCATCCCTGGCGCTCCCCTATGAAGACCGGCAATTCTATCGCACCATTATCCTATAAACTGGTGTAAGGCATGCTCAGGTTGGTGATTAGCGATAAAGTATTTAACTTTTACCTGAGTTCACGCAACCCCTTATATGAAAGCAGTATGCGTGTCACCTCATAACCATAAGTTAAACAACGAATGGCGAATAACCCTAATCCGGAAGGCGTTTCCCCTCGAAAGATTCGGGTAGGTGTTTAACTCAAAGCTCCGCCGAGCTCGGGGGGCGCTTGATCGTGGCAGTTAGAATCAATCGCCAAGTGTTGAGTCCAAATGCTCGTGCGATCTTCTCAAGTGTCGCAACTGTTACATTCGACCTGCGTTCGAGCTCAAGATCTTGGTAATGAGTCAGCGGCAAGCCTGCACGTTCCGCTGTCATCTTTTGAGTCAATCCACGGAGCTTCCTCAGTTTCCTCAAGTTCCTCGCTAAAACTTCCATGGTCGGGAACGGAAATTCGGGATCGTTTTCTGGTGATGTTTCTTTCTCGTTCACAACTGGCAGTTGAAACCGACGACCGATCAGCCGTGAACACAAATCGACAAGGGGGGGGGCGAAATTTGGTTGGCGCCGAACTCAATGCCCCGACGCTTTCAATGGATAATTCTCCTTACGCTGCCGTTATGCGGTTGTTGCTCAGTCGAGTATTGGGCGTGCAACAAGCGATTTTGAACACTATTCTCGGATTGGGCATAACACCGTAGACTCCGAGTTTGGTGACCCTGGGGGGCCATGGCGCGAATACTGATTTTGAGCTTGAAGGGGAATCGGATAACGAAGTCGAGGATCATGCGTGCGGTCGCCAGAGCCTCCGCCTTCAAGGGTGGAGAGGCTAACTCCCGGTGGGTTTGGTCAGTTCTCTTCGAGATCGGCGGGAAAGGATGCGTCGGTGGCCAGTCCGATCTCGTCGTAGATCTCGGCAATGACGTCGTCGATTTCATTGGTTGCGGCTTCGGCATGTAAGTATGCCTTAACAACGCTCGTGTAAAACTACCCCACTAACTCCCGTTAAGAATTTACCCACCCCCCTGTAGGTTTAAGTCGCAGGAGGAATTGGAGGAGGGACCTGCATGCCGGCTGGTTGGTGGGGGGGACGGAGGATAATTGGAAGTCCACCGTCTTACCGAAGGAATCTATCACGCCTTCGCCGATGCCCGAGCATGGCTGCAATACGATACCTATCGGCATGGAAACTTTCTACGTAAGGATTGATTGTATGCCCATCGATTTAACTGAGCCGCGAGCGCCGACGCGGAGTGGTGGTCCTCGGTTGGCTCCGGCGGCTGGAATATGCCTAGCATGGGCATCGACTGGTGAGGCTTAAGCCCTCTCAAAAGCACAAGCCGAGGGCAAGGGCCTAGCCGTGAGGCTGGGTCTGAAAGAAGCCGTAGGCAAACTCGCGGGACCACGTGTCTCTCTTCGCCAAAGCTTCGGCGGGACGCAGCAGGAACATCGTAAACGGCTTAGGATCTAGGGCGAAAACCTCCGCAAGGCAAACCTGTTGGGCGTAGGCGAATCGGTTTGCGGAGTTTCTGGCGCCGCGTCATCCGTGGGTGGCGGAGGCGAGTGACTTTGAGGAGGTTCCCGCGAAGTTGGCCGTGGAGTTGCGGGTGATGCCGTCGACCCAAAAGCAGGTCCTCAGCCTTGGTGTTTTTCTTGGGGCAGGGGTTGAAGTTAAATGAGGGCAGGATCGATTTTGAACGAGCGCGGCCGAAGCAGAGGCTGTCGTCGGTCCTGAGTCGGGAGGAGGCGGCGATGCAGTTGGCGAGAATGACACCAGGACACTTGCGCGGCGTGCTCTATACTGAAATCACGATGATCAACTTCCCGCTGTTGCACCACAGCAAGGGAATCAAGGTGCCGCTAGCGGCGCCGACAGCGACCTCCATCACCAAGACAAGTTGAAATGAAAACGTCACCATTGGGAAATCCCAATGGTGACGGTATGGATAATTAAATCCGCAGTGGGTAATCCCCCGATAGGGGGCACTCGGCGGGGTGCTTAAACTTCATGGACGATTAACAGTTTTAGAGAGACCTTCGTCGTCTCGAAGTGAGCTTGGCGCAAAGAGGCCGTTCTTATCCCTGAGTGCGCCCAAGCCATTTGGGGATTGGGAGTAGGGCAGGGGATGGACGTCTCTTGAACATGCTCATGTCATTGATCACATACGCGTTTCAATTGGCTCCTGATAACCAATTACCGACTTTACGTTCCATCTCCTCAGGAAGGAGTTTAGCGAGTTGCCTGAGCCTGTTTTGCGTGAATATATGTTGACTACATGCGGGGGCCCTTTCGATTTGTTTCCGCACTCCTCTGGGTATCAATTTCAGTTCAAGCACTTGGGTGATATGTGAACGCGTCCTCCCCAATTTTTTTGCTAGATCGCACCGCCGCATATTGTTCAGCTCATCTTCGTATTCATCAAGTAATTGAAAAGCCATAATTGGAGTCGTCGCGACGGACTTAATACTAATTACATCATTTGCTGAACAAGTTTCCGTAAACGGTTCGATAATTTTGAAAGTGCGGGATCTTGGCTTTGTTTCTATTTTCATGACTACGGGAATTTTTACTCCACTGTCCCTACCTAGTTGATCATACTTTAGGCTCAATTGAACAATGACAATACGAGTGGAGCTAGATTTTTCAGTTTTGCCTAGATTAAATATAACTCCAGCGAGAGCTGCTTGCAGGAGTGCTTTGATTTCTTGGCGTGCAAGCTCTCGATGCTTATCATGCTCTATAAATATACTTCTAGCTATATTGATTATCCGATTTCGGCTTCTTGCGCAATCAGGATCCGCGGATAGCACATCGTCCAGTTGTGAATCCAGGAGATTGATTTCTCGCGATAGTTCGTTTAATTTGGCTTCGATTACTTTTCGCGCGACCCTTTCCGGATCAGCAATAAGTGCATCGACTAAGCGTTCAGTTTCAAGATGTTTGCCTTTTAAGTCAGCTCGGATTATGGCCGCATGATTAACAGTATCAGGTTTCGCAGGTTCACTAGCTGTGACCACTTTAGTGATTATATCCGAGTGCGTTACTATTTTTGAAAACAAGCGCAATACAGCGGCTTCAGCGACGCTTGCAGGGAGACCCTTTAGTAAGCACTTTTGGGATATTTTATTATATTTATATGCCTGGTAATGGTTCATGCATACATAGCTTCGTGTTCCATTCGTTCCACGAGTAGTCATGGTTCGTTTACAGCAACCGCATTTGGCAATACCCTGAAGCAAGAATTTCCCCTCAGTATCTGCCTTGCGTGGTTTACGATAACTGCGATTTCTACCGTAGTAATTCAATCGTCCTTTCTCCCACTTCTCAAAGGGAACAAGGCCTTTCCCGTGGAACTCATACAATGCGATGTCATCACTTAAGAATCGTTTTGGGGGCGGTATTCCTTGCCCGCTACTCGCTACGGCTTTTTTGTATTTTTTTAATTGCAAATACCCCCCGTAAATTGGGTTTTTTAATACACTCTCTATGTGCTTCACTTCTATAGGTTTGTTACCATTTTCAATTGAAACACCGTCCACGGCCTTTATTATTGAAGGAGTGCGATAACCTTTTTTTCTAGCATATTCCAATATGTCGCCAGCTCGTTCACCAATTGCTAAACGATCAAGTATGTCGATCCATATAGGTCCGTTTATTGGGCAGTGATGTAAGTCTTTCTTTCTCTTTTTACGGCCTTCAATAACTACAGCCTTAAATCCCATCGGTGTCCGCCCCCCCAACCAGTGTCCGGCCGAAATTGTATTTGCGGTATCTTTTGTTTTTCCGAACCTGACAGTGGCAAGTGTCATTTCAGTTATCAACGCCATTGTCATTGCATGAATGGTGCCTTCGAGAGATGACAGCGTAATTCTGGCGCCGCTTGCTGTATAAACTTGGACATCATATCGTTCCAATTCTTCGATTACCGCCTTAATCGTAGCCCAATCGCGGGCAAGTCGATCTTGCGCAAACACAACAAGGATGTTAAACAAACGCAGCCTAGCGAGAATTAGTATATCGTTTATTCCTTTTCGTTTAGGGTCGTCACCCGATTTAGCTTCATCCGTTACGCGTCCAACTAAATCCCAACCCTCGCTCTCAGCTTTACCTTCTATGAAACACTGGGATGCAGCATCCTGCTTCTTAAGACTGTCAAGATCCTCTTCTGATCCAACCTGTCTATATGTAGATACTCGATCGTATGTTAGAACTCTTGTTAAACCGCTCGTCTGATCTGCGGTGAGTCGAAACGCGCTCACTTGAAGTCGTTCCTTCATTTCGCACCTCCGGAATGAGATGCACTTAAGATGGTGAATCGCTCTGTTTCCGTCACTCTGATAGAGTTGATTTTAGAGAATAGGTGCGACGTCGAGTTTCTCCATGAGCTTGGAGGTGTTCCTCTCGTATCAAATCCGACAAGGTTCTTGTCAGCGTCATTGGGGAGCATCCCAAACGGGCGCGAAGTTCCCGTGGAGAAATCCGTCCTCGGCTTCTGACAAGAGCGATGATACGGGCATGTAGTGTGCGTGAACTGTTTTTGGGGTTCTTTTTTGAAACCTCCAAACGCTCGTATTTGGATATCAGTTTCAACATGAGACAGCTCATTTTTTCTACTGCCACCGAATAAGAAACCTCGTGATCTTCTGCCACGCTTGGGACAAAACACCATCATATAATAGGGTGTCAAGTTTGGATTGCCGGACCTCGTGCCGAGGCCGGAAGGATTGTTTATCGATTTAACAGGGGACATGGACCCCGGTAACAAGGCGATCCGGCATACCTATTATATGAGGGTTCGTTTACGCCGTTGTTACCCGCTCGGATGAGTTCATCATCCCCCTCCAGACAGCCCACTCCACCACACACCCACCCTCTGGTATCGGTGGAAGAGTTCGCATTCCTGATCTCTCGTGGCCAAGAATTCGTTCGACGGCAGATTCGAGCGGATCGCATTATGGCGACCGGTCGCCCGGCCTTGATCAACTACAAGGAAGCTAGCGCATACGGGTTAACTTGCGAGGAGGCCCACGCTCTGCTTTGCCACCTACGTAATCGGTAGTGACGGCAGAGACAGGGATTTCCCCATTGTTAGGAGTTTCTGCGCCCCCCCCCGCCGGTTAAGCCTCGTTGGGGGGGGGGGATTTGTTCCCCGACCTTTTACGCACCGGACATAGGATATTATGAGCTGTGATTACTCACGCCGCCCAATCGGCGCAGAGGAGCTTGGCTTGAGCCAAGACTACCTGATCGGCGGCATCCTGTAGGTCTGGCGGGTAACCGAATCGATTAAGGATTCGCTTCACCATGACGCGAATCTTCGCCTGGGCGCCTTCCCGCAAGGTCCAGTCTATGGTCACGCTCTTGCGGACTTGGGCAACTAACGCCGTTGCGATCATCCGGAGCTGTTCGTCTCCCATGACTTCCTTGGCGCTTTCGTTGGCGGCGAGTGCGTCGTAAAAGGCAATCTCCTCGTCGCTGAGGCCCAAGTCTTCGCCCCGCTTGTCGGCCGCGGTGACCTCCTTTGGCCATCTTAATCAGTTCGTCGATGAACTCGACCGTCGAGATGGCTCGGTTGTGATAAGCGTTGAGGCTCATTTTAAGCTTTTCGGAAAACAACTGAGACTGCACTAAGTTCCGTTTCGAGCGGACCTTCAGTTCGTCCTTTAGCAGCTTCTCCAGTAACTCGGCAGCGACGTTCTTATGCTTAAGCCCGCGCACCTCGGCGAGGAACTGATCGGACAGGATGCCGATGTCGGGTTTCGCGAGACCCGCCGCCGTTAAGACGTCGATCACCTGCCCATTGGTCGTAATGGCTTTGGAGACGAGCTGCCTCACGGCCGCGTCGATTTGATCCGGCGACTTCCGGTTCCCGGTATCCTGCTTGCTCAGCGCCGCCTGGATTGCCTGGAAAAATGAAATGTCGTCTCGAATCGCTGTTGCCTCATCGCTCGCCGCACACAACGCGAACGCTCGGGATAGTTCCAGCACGACCTGCACGAAGCGTTTTTTGCCGTCATCCTGTTCGAGGACGTGTTGCTGGCCTGCCGGGATCAGCGCAAGCTGTTCGCCAGCGGTGCCTATTGTCCACTTGGCCCAGTTGAATCCATGCATCAGATCGCACGCGACGTCATGTTTTTCCAGCATCACCGCAATGGCTTGTCGTGCATCGTAAGTGGGACTGCCGCGGCCACCGCTTAAGGTATAAGTCGCGAGCGCGTTTTTAAGTTGATCTGCCAGTCCAAGATAATCCACGACGAGTCCACCCGGTTTATCCCGGAAAACCCGATTAACGCGGGCAATGGCCTGCATGAGTCCGTGGCCCTGCATCGGCTTGTCGGCATACATCGTGTGCAAACACGGAGCGTCAAACCCCGTGAGCCACATTGTCCCGCACGATCACGATGCGGAAGGGGTCGCGACTATCCTTGAACCGGTTGGCCAACTTACGGCGCTTGTCCTTGTTGCGGATGTGCGGTTGCCAGTCCGGACCATCTTCGGCGCTGCCGGTCATGACGACTTTCAGTGTCTCCACGTCCCACTCGGGCCGCAGTTTGTATCAGCAGATTGAAAAAAGGCTAACCGTTCAGTAAAACCCGCCCGGTGGTTGCGTCGTAGCGATAGTTCACAATCTCGCCGGAAATGAGCAACCGCACCGCTGTCTCGATGGTCTCAATCGGCACGCTGAACCATTCCTTCGGCGTGTGGTAGTTTCCTTGTGCGTCTGTCACCTGCACTTTCGCAGCGACGTGGTCGAAGAAACGGTGGAGCAAATTCTCCAGTTTTGGCAAATTCACGTTGTAGCACTCAAATGTGCTGACCAATGACACGGGGGCCATCAGGTAGGTTGGCTCGTTAGCAGCATTCTGGATGCGCGTTTCGATGCTTCGCCGAGCGAGACCAATTTTGTAGAGATTAGGAACCGCTTTGATTTCTGGATGCTCGCTCAGCGAGCGCAGCACGTAGATGAATCCAGCGGCTTTGTCGTCATCGTTCACCAGCATTGCAGCCAGCGCTTTTTCATCCATCTCGGTGACCCGGCGGCCATCCTTGTAAAGCTCGCTGGCGAGAGAACGCAGGAGCATGTCGGATTCAGTGCCGTTCTCGAAGATGCAGCGAAGCCGAGCATTCCACTTTCCGTTCTTCTCTACGCGCTCGCCGACCTCAGTAACCAAGAGAAGGATACCACGGAGGACATAGAATTTGCCGACCTCAATCTGTTGCTCGTTCGCGAAGCGGAGAAGCCGCCGATTTTCGGCCTTGAGTTCTTTCTGGCAGTCTTGGAACTGCTCCTCAAACACTGCGAAATCTTTGCAGGGCTTGCGCTGCGCCACGTAGTCCGGGGCTTCGATGTCTTTCGCGAGCGGGATATGCTTGATGGTGAAAATGTCCGGCACACCCGTTTCGAGGCTGTCGAGAAATGCATCGTCCAAGATGTCATCAATCGTCGCGGGTAGCGGCGGCTCCTTTGCCGGCGTGACAATCTCCCCTTTCAGCAGCCCATAGGAATCGAAAGGCAGCAAGCGTTCGCACTGCGTGGGATTTTGCCGAATGGCATTCAGCCGCGTGAACAGCAGGCGTTCGTTCATTCCGGCCCCACGCTCCACGGGTGCGGCTCCTGTTGCTTCCACGAAGAGCAAGAGTTCCTGAAACCCCTCCAGCAGCCGTTCTTCTTCGCTCGTTTGAGGTGTGCGTTTGGGCTTGGGCTTTGTGAGACCCAGCTCGTCCGCAGCGATCAGCTTGTCGAGTTCCTCGTCAGTCATGGGTCACTTGCCGCGTTGCTGGCGGAGTTTCTGGACGAAGATGAGAGCCAGCGCCATTCGCTGCTCAAACGGGTCGAGTGCGTTGATGTTCGGCTGCCGTCCCTTCTCCTGGACAAATGCCTTCACTTTCGGGAAAAGGAGAATCACCTCCTCGTCCGTCATCTGGATGCGGGTGGCGGCGATACAATCCTGAATCACCTTCAGCGTCGGCGCATTCACGTCCTTGGACAGGATTTCATAGGCACGCTGGAACGGGTTGATGGAGTCGATGAGGTCAATGCTAAGGTCGTCGATGTTGATGAACTGCCCTGCCATTCGGATGAACCGCTTGTCTCCCACGACTTCGATTTCACCTCCACGGATGACCGAATCCGCCACCACATGCTGGCGCACCTGTTCCTGTTCCTCCTTCGTGAGCTGCGGATACTTCGTCTCAATCACTTTGGGGATGAGCACCTTGTTCAGAACCTCCGCGTCCACGATGCCAGTGATGGCCTTGGTCACGGCGTCATCACTGAGGATGGCGGCTTTCAAATCGTTGATGTCCTGCTCGATGATCTTCTTCACGCGCTCCGTCGTCGCACCTTTGAGCCCCTTCACGCGGATTTCACCGGGCGGCGTGTCTTCACCATCCTGCTTCGGCTTGAACTTAATCACGGGAGCCAACACTTGCTCCATAAGCAGCGAGCAGGTGATCGCTTTCAGCATGTTGTTCACGGAGATCGCCACGTCCGTGTCTTTGGCATCTGGCTGGGCGATGAGGTTGGTGAACTGCGCGTGATTCTTGCCCACGCTGTCGCGCGTGCAACGCCCGATAATCTGAATGACTTCGGTGAGCGACCCACGATAGCCGACCGTCAGAGCGTGCTCGCAGAATTTCCAATCAAAACCTTCCTTTGCCATGCCCAGCGCGATGATGAGGTCCAAGTCACCCGGCTTGTCCATCTTGCGCAGGTAGCCCACTACGCGGTCACGCCGGTTGGCATCGTCATCCACGAGGTCGGCCACCTTGATGATCTTGCCGTCCGTCTTGCGCTTTACATGCAGCACACCCGTGGCGGGGTCGGTGAACTCCACCGTGCCGATGAGATCGAGAATCGTGTCCACCTCGCCATGCTTGTCCTTCGTGGACTCACCGGCGCGGACGTGCGGGATGTGCAGGATGGTCTTTTTGTCCGTGTTCAGCACGTCGGCAATCGCCGAGAGATACCGGCCCTGATAGAAATGGTAGCCGATGCCGAGTGACTTCAGGTGCTCGTAGCCGTTGAGCTGCTCGTAGTAGTTGTAGGTCACGCCGGTGAACTTCGCCTCGTCCTCCGGCAGCAACACCGGTTGGCTGTCCCCGCGAAAGTAGCTGCCCGTCATGGCGACGAGATGCGCCGTGCTGCCGCTCATGATCCCCCGCACCAGTTCGCCGAGTCGGCTGTCTTCACTGCCCGAGACGTGGTGAAACTCATCCACGGCCAGCAGGCAGTCATTGAAGGCGGTGCAGTCCAAGTGCTCGAAGGCAAAGCGGAGCGTGGCGTGGGTGCAGATGAGGATGCGGCCAGCGCCAGCCATGAAATCCTTGAAGGCACCTACCTTGCCTTGGTCGCTTCCAGGGGTGCAGAGATTGTGCTGCGGTGGCACGGTCCAGTCCGAGAAAAACCCGTGCTTGCTCAAGGGGGTGCTGTCGAAGGAACCACCGATGGAGCGCTCCGGCACGGCGATGATGGCCTTCTTCAGCCCTTGATGATGCAGCTTATCGAGAGCGATAAACATGAGCGCCCTCGATTTGCCGGAAGCGGGCGGGGCTTTAAGGAGCAGGTATTGCGAGGCTCGGGCCGCATAAGCACGGCCCTGCATTTCGCGCATTCCCATCGCGTCGGTGGAGGTGCTTTCCCCAGTGGCGGCGTATTCGACGTGAATCAGGTCGGGCATAGAATTAGGACTTCTTGGGTTTGGCTTTCGCCTTGGGTGTTTCGGGTGACGCGAAAAGATCGCCAGCTTCGGCGGCGGTCATCTGCTCGTAGAGCGCAAAGAGATATTCCAAGCGCTCTTCATCGTTGGCGAACGGCTTGGCGCGGTAACATTGCTCTACTGCGGTATCCAAGGCCCGATGAGCGGCGAGTAGGTCAGCGGGCATGGTGTCCGGGTCGTAAAGCTGGGCGATGGTTTTGCCGGGGTGTTTTTCTCGCACACTAAGCACTTCTTCGGAAGCCGTATTGATCGATTGCTTCTGCTTACCGTCGAGAACCGGCAGGGGGAAGTTGTTGTAACAAATTGACGAGGAATAGCGGTAATCCGACTTCAACCGACCAGCCACGGCTCGGACCCAGACCATGTGCATCCGGCTCGAAATGACGGCGAAAATCCAGGGCTCCGCATTATAGATGCCCATCGCGGAATCGGAGATTATTGAGTCGGAGTTCAAAAGCCCATATGGGATATAAACACGACGCTCGGAACTCACCCGAGGCAGGATTAGTGCGACCCCGTCTTTATGCGCACGTTGAGCAAGCTGATGAGGAATGGACGCATAGCCATTTGTAGTGTTTGCCGAAGACTCCATTCTGAACTGATAGACCCTTGCAATTCTGTCAGCTATTGGAGGAATTGATTGGGCCAGTTCGAGATTGGAATCTTCAATCCAGAGACACCAACGTCGCTCGCTACGGATGAACTCCTGAGAACCGATCAAGTAGCGAATTAGATGTTTGGCTTGGGGGTAGCTTGCAATGAGTTGGTCTCGCTCTGTCCGATCCAAAATCAGGTTGCCCCCGTCGCGAGCCATGCTGCCCATTACGCACGCGGGCAGTTGGGATATCGGCCTATCGCGACGGCCGATCACGGTGTTTGAGCCTCTGGCGAGGTAGGGGTTGATATTTTCGGCAACAGATTTTACGCCTTCGGAAAAAATCCACTTGGGGGCGTTCGATTTTGGTCGCAGCCCAACGATCACACAGATGACCGCCGCGTTATTCTTTGCGCTGTTCGACCATTTGAAGGAAGTGTGAGCGAAATGGATTTCCAAACCATTGCCGAGCACGCGTGGCCAAAGGATCGCAACATGATCACCCTGGCACACAGAGTTTGTGGTCACAAAAGCGAGACGTGCTGTTTTGCCTGATATGTAAGCAGATCCCTTGATGAACCAGCAACTGATCAGGTCGGCATCTTTGTGTTCGGGCGCACCATTGTAGCAGCGGAAAACTGCTTCCTTTGAGGTCTCGTCTTGATTGCGGGCACCGAGATACGGAGGGTTGCCACAAACGAAAACCTCGTAGCCGTTCTCTATCGGGCAAACTTTTCCCCAATCTAGCTGAGTCGCATCTCCGCACACAATCTTTGCCCCATCCTTCAGCGGCAATGACACCGGAGCACTTCCAAACGCCGCTTTGAACTCAAGGTTCATCTGATGCTCGGCCAGCCAAAGCGCGAGGATGGCGACCTCGTGTGCGAAGTCATCCAATTCAATTCCGTAGAACTGGCTGACGGTTATCCCCGGCAGACGGAGGTTCGCTTGTTTTTCAGCCTTCTCCAGCTCTTTGAAAACAGCCATTTCCAATCGCCGCAATTCCTTGTAGGCGATGATGAGAAAGTTCCCCGAGCCGCAAGCCGGGTCGAAGATGCGGAGGTGATAGAGGCGCGTGAGTAGCTTCTCCAACTTCGATTTTGAGCCTTTGGCCTTCTCCAGTTCCTCGTAAAGTTCATCCAAGAAGAGCGCTTTAATCACCTTCATGATGTTCGGCACGGAGGTGTAGTGCATCCCCAGCTCGGCACGCATCTCGTCTTCCACCACGCCCTGAAACATGGAGCCGAAGATGTCGGGATTGATCTCCTTCCAGCTTTTCGCGCCTAGCTCGATGAACTTTTGCCGGGACTTGGTGGAAAACGACGGCACCGCCGACTGGCGAGCGTGGGTGTCGCTGAACAGTCCGCCGTTCACATAGTCGAAGCCGACAAGGTGCTGCGGCGTTTTGGTCCGTGCCTTTTTCTCCATATTGAGGTGGAGGAAGAGCTGCTGGAGAAACGCAGGGAGATCGGAGCCGTCCGGCTGGGTGTAGCTCTCGACGGCACTGGTAAAGGACTTGTCCGGGAAGATGCCGGTATCCTCGGCGAAGTAGCAAAACAGGAGGCGGGTGAGGAAAACATTGAGCGCATGGCGCTCTCCCGGCGTCTTGGGCGGATTGTCGGCGCGGATGAGGTCGTAGAGCTTCGCCATGTTTTCCGCCGCCTTTACGTCTGCCTCGACCTCGGCGTGAACGGTGTTCTTCTCCATCCCCGCCAGCGGGAGGAAAAAGGTGTAGTGCTCGTGCAAGTCACCAATGGGAAACTCCACCCCGTCCTTTCGCTTCGTATCGAAGGCGGCGAGCGTCTTGAAATCCGTGGCTATCAGGAAGCGGGGCTTGTTGGCAGCAATCCGCGAGTCCTTCTGTGCCGCCTCAATCGCCTGCTTCGGTGTCGCAGCCTTGAGCAAGTCCGCAAGCAGAGGCTCGAAATACACTTTCGTCTTGAGCAGGATGCAGCCTTCCTTTTTCGCAAGGTTCACCCCGCCCGCACCTTTCAATCGGGCGATGGTGGCCTTTGGCAGACCAAAGCAGATGAGGAAATCATAGATGAACTCGGATGGTTTCACCGCAGCGGAAAGCTGGGTGATGTTTTCGACGATTTGAGCAAGTGTTACGCGGCTAGACATAGGAGATGGTTTGAGGGAAAGGCGCGGGAGTTATCTTTGCGGGGAACCAGTCAGAGTCTTAGAGCGGCGGGGTGGCGAGGACGTAGTCGGCACGGAGGTGGCGGGTTTCTTAGTCAGACATCGGCAACTTAGATAGGAGGCTCTACCGCCGTGCATCGCGCTTAGCACCTTCCGCAGTATCGTGTGGCAAAAGTCGGCGCAAAGACAGGACGAGAAGGCCAGAAGCAGTCGTCGGATGGCCTCGCGTAAACGGCCGACCGGCAGCATCTCGCCAAAGAATTCTCGCTCCTCAGCCGGTTCACCGGGCGCGAGCTGCGGCCCGTCGCGAACTGCATAGTCTTGCTCGCCGACCTGTCCGCCGTAGTCCCGCTTAGTGAGGCGAGGGAGGATCCACGTCGTGTTGGCGTCTTCGACGATGGGTTCGTTGAGGCTCACTTTGTTTGATACCGCCACTTGTTCGCGATGACCCCAAGCTGTGCCTCGGTCATAGCAGGAGCCTGCCAACCCTTATCGAAATCGATGTCATTCGACCGCGGCAACTGCTCTGCTGTTAGCGTGCGGATGAGAATCCTCGATGGAAGAATTGCTGCTTGGCCGACGAAAATGGCTTCTTGGCGTCTCAGCCCGGAAAGCATCTTCGTCAGTCCAGCCATTGAGTCGGGAAGTATCGCGCGGACATGCTCCCGGTCGGCGTCATTTGTAATTCGGAGAATGATCCAACTGTTGCACTGGGACAACACCGTTGCCTCAACCTCACTAGGGCGTTGCGAAACCAAGAGCAGACCCAGCCCATACTTCCGTCCCTCCTTCGCGATACGTCGAATAGCTTCTTGTGCTGCTTCGTATTGAGCCTCCCCTCGATTCGGGACATAGCGATGTGCCTCTTCGCAAACCAGCAAAACAGGATCACTCTGCCGCTCATCCGCAGTCTGCCATACTTTCAAGTTAAAGAGAGTTCGGGCGATGACAGCACTTGATACACCTGCAACTTCGTTGGGAACACCAGAGAGATCGACGATGCGGGGCTGATTCCCGTCGCTAGCGAGCTGACGCAGGATTGACGGAAATGGATCCTGTGTAGATCCATTCCACTCTTTCATCATAAACGCGACACGTGCATCCCGAACTAAAACGTCGAGCTTTTCCAAAATGGAATTGTGTGAGTCCTGTTTGCTGGTTTGCGGTGGCTTGTCTGCTTCAACCGCAGCTATAAAAGTCGCGAGTCTGTATGGCACTGGCGAATCAACGGTGATCTTCGTTACATCTAGGCCCAAAGCCGTTGCGCCCTCGACTCTCGCCTTCAATAACGCCGTCTTCACGATGTTGGCCTGCGACGTGGCTACGAATTCGGTCTTCCCAATCACCAGCGCAACAGTTTCGCTGAAATTCAGTAGCCAATATGGGAGAATCAATGAGCCATCATCCGTAGAGAGCTTTTGATGGTCTGGGAATGCCGCTGAATATTCGTTGTGTGGATCAAGAACGACGATGTGGGGCTTCCAAATCGCCAACCCTTCTTCGGCCCCGCGTTCGAGTAGGCTATGTAAAACCGCCGCAACGGTTCCTGACTTTCCTGCGCCTGTGGAGCCGAGAATAGCAGTGTGTTTGCCCAGCAGTTCATTCATCTCGGCATAGCACTTAGTCCCGCCTGTTCCGACATGCTCTCCGAGATGAACGGAAGGACCTTTCCCATGACCGTAGATGAAACGAAGCTCGCGTTTAGGTGTGAGGTAAACGGTTTGTTGAGGTAGCGGATAGGTTGCAACGCCCCGGTCGAATTTCAGCTCCCATCCATGAGGGGCAACGGTCGTGTCGCGTAGCCACTCACCTTCGCCAAAGAGATCCGCTTCAATTACCCGCTCGTCGCTTGCTGCTTGCTTCGCAATGCCTCGCTCAAGCTCGTATTCCGCTTTCATGCGAAGCCGCCCAACAAAGGCGAAGATGATTCTTCGACCAAAGTGAATCTTCACGATCGAACCAAACTGGCCAATAGGGTAAGTATCGCCGGCAAAGACGCGGGAAAGTTCGGTGATGCCCGGCTTCAGCTCTGCGACTATGTGAGAGCCATCGACCTCGATGATCGTCCCGATCGCAAGATTTTCTAGGGGATCGTTTTGATTGTGTGTTTCAGTGCTCATCGTTCGCCCCCAAGAAGTCGGGTAATATTTTCAAATTTGACCCATGGCAAATCGCCTACGGACTTCACTGCGGTCGCGCCATGGAAGAACCCCCTGCGAGCGTAAATTCGGATTTGGTCACCGATATCCTTGTCTTCATGGAGCCGCTTTAGGTCACCTGTCGGCTCTTCGTCGAATGTGAAGACAACGACCGTCAACTCGCCTCCAGACTCACGAAGTGCCCTCTCGATCTCGATGTTGATATGAGAATCACCAAAGCTGTATCCGCAGACCGTAAGCACGGTCTGCGTGCCGGACGGGGGGCGCAGAACGCGACGGGCAAGGCTTGATAGCTGAGCATACGGATCTCGCTGTGTTTCCCGGTATTTCGTCGATGCAGGCCAGATTAGAACCTTCTGATCGTTACCAGCAGGTAGAGTCAGATTTTTGTCGATCCTCCGGGGTAGGGGATCGCCGGACATCTCACTCCAATCAATCGAACCATGAAGCTTTAAGACTCGGGCAGAAAGCCCGTCTGCGTCGAAAGTCGACATGTCCCACCAAGCACTGTTGCCACCATTCATTCCATCGGCGTAACGCAGTTTCTGAAGTGCGAGCGCACTTTCGAGGAGTCTATCGTAGTTCAAAACGAGATAATCGACGGGGCGCGCTGCCACTGTTCTGCCAGGCCGCGAGGGACGATGCACCGCTTGGATGAACTTCCAATGAACGTCCATCGTCACGGCGACATCAATCACGTCGGCTATAGCTGATTTGATTTCATCTACCGCGACTTTGAGTTGCTTGCTCGTGTAATCTACTCCGCCTAGAGGGGCCGTGTGAGTCGTGGCTCCACGGACACCACGGCGCACGGCAATTGCGACGAGATCTACTAACTCGCTCAAGTAGTCCTCAATATTCGCTGCGTTCGCACCGGCGAAGAGTCCTTGGATGGCCGTGAGGATGGTTTTCGTTGTCGCGCTCAGCTTTGCGCTTCCGAGGGTCTTCGCAGTGAGCTCGGCCATAATAGGCAGCCCCGCACACTTGCTGCATCCGGCACCAATCAGGAACGCTTTTCCACTCTGTGTTAGAAGATCGTCGAGATCGTTGAGCGCGGTGGCAAAGGCGGTTTCTTTCAGGGGCGATAGGTCGTCTGGCATAAGAGCCTCTTTCTGGGTTAGTTTTTCACGCTCAACTCACCGCTCAGCAGCTTCGGCAGCGGCGTGTCGCGCAGGGTGGCGCTGGTGAGGGATTGTTGAATGGCCGGCTTCAGTCGCCATAGGAGCGGGCAAGGAGTAGTGGATGGAAACGCGAATGGCGGCCTTTGAGTCAAAGGCTCCACCAGTAGAAAGATTGAGCTGGAAGTGTAAAGATCTCAGACGTTCTAAACCCTTCTTAATGTGGGAATTTACTAAAATTCGCGCCGTGACCGCAACCCGCATAGGGGGAAGTCCCTAGTTTTTGGGCTCTTAGATTTGGCGGATAGCCCGAACGGCTAAATCCAATCTCTGGCGAAGCCCGGAAATTGTCGCATTGAGGTTCTGAAACTTATCCGGTGAATTCCATTCCACCGTGAATGTTTCAAATGAACTAATTGGACGACTCAAAGACCTGTTCACAATGGAGTCAGGCAAGAGTTGGGTTGCGTTAATAGCGTCCTCCTCGGTGGTCATCAAGGGCTTCGGAACCCGTCGGATTGGAAAACTGATGCCCGACGGTTATGTATTTTTCACGGTGGGCGGGACAAAATACGGAGAGGACATTGGTCTCAATGAAACCATCCGAACGATCATCGAAATCGAGAGTTTGGATGTCGTCGAAGGGCGCAGTTCTGCCGGTCAAAAACAGCATGGCCCGATCGGGGCGTATTTGGGATTTAAGTTGGCCGCTGCTACCGATGCGCAGCTCACCCGCATCGTCCATCGCGTGGAGGGGGCAATCTTAATGCGCTCCGACCCGCGGAAGTAGCATTAATGGCCGCGGATCGAATTCCTTTAGAACCAATGGTTCCCGGCAATGGGACCGCATTGGGTTGATCAATTAAAAAAACGGGGGAGGGCGACCGCCGTGGAGGATTAAATCTCAATTCACACGACGAACATTCGGCCTGAGTTTGAATAATTTGAGTCCATCCACCTTTGTAGCCTTCTCTCGGTAAGTGCTCCAAAGTTGGCCTTCATTTTTATGGGCCATGATTTTCGCGGTTAAACCTGGTTTAGAATATGCGGCCAGGTGGTAGCTCGCGAAGCCTTTTCGCAGTGCGTTGCGCCTTCGATCTTCATCCTTAATCCCGGACCTTCCGAGAACCTCACTCTTCGCGTGCATATAGTCAGTCTGAGACATCGACCAGCACCGGACATCATTTATTCCTAGCTTCGCCCAAGTCCAGTAAGCCGCAGGTGCTTCGTCGATCAGGTGATCTTTTCTCGTCTTCATGATATCCGCTGGAATATCGAATATGCGGGCGGTGTCGTTCACGTGCTGACGCTGAAGTAGCGCTGAAGTTGTGAATCTAAGTCCCACGAAAATTTCAGCGGCTAATCGAGGCAGGATATAGGGCCTAGTCCGAGCTGCACAATCGAGAATCGACTGCGTTACTTCGACGCTGTAAAGTCGAACGTTGTGCCGGTTGCTTTTGCTCGTATTTTTCCCCCGGACTTCGATCTTCTCGGCGGGATTCTTGGGCACCAGTTCAGAGTAGTGGTGAAAGAGCTCAGCTACTCTTTTACGATAGTCGTTGAACGTTGCGTCAGCGTTGACGTTTTCGAGGTTTTCGATCCAGGCTTCAATCAAAGCGGGTGACACGGTATCCAATACTATCGACGCAAACGCGGTAGCGAATTGATTCAACTTACAGCGCTTCTGTCGGAAGGTAGCGGAACTTATCGATTCGTTCTTGGCCCGGGTTGCCTGTGCCAGAAGGTAGTCTTCGACTGCCCGAGCGACTGTCAGTGAACATAATGGACGGCCTTCGTTCAATCGCGCAGCCCGCCACTCGACCAGAATCGTCATCGCAGGAATTCCCCCAGCGCCTAATTTGAAAGCCCGCCACTCCTTCAGCTCTTGCCGAGTAGGTAGGAGATCAAGTTCAGATTTCGATTTTAACTCTTTGAGATGGCGGATGTGGGTCTCCAGCGCCGCGATAGTGCTGAAAAATTTTGATGGCCTCCCACCCTGGAAGCTCCACTCGCAGCCGAATGGCTTGGGCTGATCCTCTTCCTGCGGGAGTAGCCGTATCCCTTTAACTAACTTTACCCCGATCTTCGGCCTCGGCCTGCCGGGCGGACGTTTGGTGGCTTTCATCCCAAAAGGGCAAAGGGGGTGTTCCTACTCGGCATTTACTTGTAAACAACCAGTATTATCCAGTCGTGTCCAGTCGTAAGCGGAGTCCCTCCTCATGGGTAAATGTCCACGCATCCCCCGTAACGAGGATTAAATGGTGGACCCTAGCGGGATCGAACCGCTGACCTCCTCAATGCCATTGAGGCGCTCTACCAGCTGAGCTAAGGGCCCGGGAGAAAGGGACAATCAAAGTTGAGAGTTTGAACGCAAGGAATTTTTTAACCCGAATCAATCTACCTCGGGCGGTTCGGGAGTTCTTTTGCGCACAGCGTCTGCCGTTTGTTGGTAGTAGCGTTCAATGGTGTGCCGCCACTGGAGCTCTTGTATTTCCCGCTCTCGCAACGCTCTAACTTCCATTTCACCCGCCATAAAGATGAAGCCAAAGAGCACTGCACCCATGTAATGAGGAAAGGGGAGGGCGAAAAGCATGACCAAAATTCCGCCAATCGCTAAAACCTTGCCGATTCCGGCGGCGACTTGGGTCGCTTTAAAATGATCACATTGCAGAGAAAGAACCGCTCGAAAAACTCGCCCTCCGTCCATCGGGAAAATGGGCAATAAATTAAATAGCCCCATCGCAATGTTCATCGCGAGCAGATGACGGCCGAACTCGGCCATCGTTAGCGGAAAAATCAAAATATTCCAATCGGCGGGAAATCGGACACCGGCGGCAAAGAGCACCAGCACAATAACGCCATTCACCAGCGGTCCGGCTAAAGCGATTGCGATCTCTGCACCCGATGATTCCGGGATCCGATCAAACTCCGCCATCCCTCCAATCGGTAAAAGCATGATACTCGGCACCTGAATTCCAAACCTTTGGGCTACCAGGGAATGGCCCAATTCATGCAGCACGACGCAGGTAAACACTGAAATCGCGTAACTTAACACCCAAGAGAACCCCCACCATTCTGCCGCATCCCATCCTGCCCAACCCAGATAAGCTAACAGGGCCAAAAAAGACCAATGGAGACTCAACGGAATCCCCGCAATTCGGCATAAGTGCATTGACCAGCGTAACACGCCAGATAATCAGGCCTCTTTTACGCTGGGAAGCCAGTCGGTAAACTACTTATCTAAGACTACATAAATATGCCAAATCCCGCCACCAGTGCCTCTATCCTGATTATCGATGACGACGACGAAATTCGTTACTCCCTCGGACGGGTCCTGTCTTCGGGAAAATATGTCATCAGTGAGGCCGCCAGCGGGGAAGCGGGCGTCGCCATCGTGAAGAAAGGCCCGTTCCCCGATCTTATCTTCCTAGATATCCGGATGGGCGGGATGAGTGGCATCGAGGCCCTGCAGCACATTCGTGGGGCCAATCCCCAGCAACTTGTCGTGCTGATGACTGCATTTGGGACCGCTCAAACGGCGATCGAAGCCATGAAGTTCGGGGCGTTTGACTACATCATGAAGCCGTTCAATCCCGCGAAAGTGCTGTCGTTGGCCGAGAACGCTTTAAAAGCTCACGCCGATATGGAGGCGGTGGGGGACTACAAACCGACCATCAACAGCGACGACTATAAAGAGGGCATCGTGGGATCCTCCAGTGCGATGCAGGAGGTGTTTAAAGTCATCGGCCAGGTCACCGCCAGTGACGTGACGGTAATGATCACGGGTGAAAGTGGCACGGGCAAGGAATTGGTCGCACGTTCGATTTGGAAACACAGCCATCGAGCTTCGAAGCCGTTTATCGCCGTCAATTGTGCGGCGATTCCAGACAATTTGATCGAGAGTGAACTTTTTGGTCACGAGAAGGGGTCGTTTACGGGAGCGACTAGCCAGCGTATCGGAAAATTTGAACTCTGCGACGCAGGCACTATTTTCTTGGATGAAATCGGGGACATGGCGGCAGCGACCCAGACGAAAATATTGCGGGTGCTCCAACAGGGCGAGATCCAGCGAGTCGGCGGCACCCACACGATCAAAGTCGATGTGCGAATTCTTGCGGCGACCAATAAATTCCTCGAAGAAATGGTCAAGGAGAAGACTTTCCGTGAAGATCTCTACTATCGCCTAAACGTGATGCGGATCAAAATGCCGCCGCTTCGAGACCGGTCCGATGATATTCCTCAAATCGTCGATTTCTGTCTGCAAAACCTCGTCAAGGATCGAAAAACTCGAGTCTCGAAGGTTTCCAATGAGGCGATGGAGGTGCTGGTGGCCTACCGTTGGCCGGGCAATGTGCGCGAGTTGGAAAATATGGTGTATCGAAGCGCCGTCATTGCCCAGGGCGACACGATATTGCCGAAAGACCTCCCCGTCGAAATAACGGTGGCTCGTCCTCTCACCAATCGGGTTGAAAATAGCGAGCCAGCGGCGGAAACTGCGTCTGTTTCGGTGGTCGAGGCGAGTGAACCAATCGGCATCAAGCTCGACCTCAGCGAAGCGCTCGATCTACTTCACGCCGAACTGAGTAAAGAATCCGAGCCGATTCTCGCCCGTCTCGAGCGAGAAATGGTTGAGCGGGTGTTGACCGCGATGAAGGGAAATCAAGCCAAGGCAGCCGAAAAACTGGGCATGACCAGAACCACCCTGCGCAAGCGAATCGAAAGCTACGGTCTTAAGAACTGACGTTCCTAACCAGTCCCGAAGCCGTTCGGCCGATCTTTATGCCAAGCCCACGCGCTCGCTACAATCGATTGAATGTCTTGGTGCTGGACCTGCCAATTTAGCTCGGTTTTCGCCTTCGTGGAATCCGCGTAAAGCTCAGGTGGGTCTCCTGCGCGTCGAGGTGCCATTTCGTGCGGCACGGGGAGTCCTGAGGCCTTTTCTACCGCTTTAATCACCTCCAGCACGGAGGTGGGGGTGCCGGTACCCAGATTGTAAAATAGCTGGGTCCCGGGTTTGGATAGTTTATCGAAGACGCCAATATGAGCGCGGCTGAGATCGTCCACGTGCACGTAGTCCCGCAAGCACGTGCCGTCGGGAGTGGGGTAATCGTGACCAAAAACTTTGAGGGCAGGGCGGCGGCCGAGCGCGGCATCGATGGCCAGGGGGATAAGATGGCTCTCAGGATCGTGGGCTTCGCCGATCGAACCGTCCTCAGCCGCGCCGGCGGCATTAAAATAGCGGAAGGCGGCGAAACTTAAACCGTGAGCATGCGCTAGCGACTTGAGCGCGTTTTCAATGTCCAGTTTAGTCTGCCCATAAGGATTGATAGGGGACTGGGGTAGGTCCTCGGTGATCGGCATTTTGGCCGGTTCCCCAAAAGTCGCACAGGTCGAAGAGAACACGAATTTGGTGACCCCTTTGGCCAACATCGTCTCGAGGAGACGTAAAGTCGCCACGACATTGTTAAAATAGTATTTGAGCGGATTAGTCACGGACTCACCCACGTAGGCGAACGCGGCGAAGTGCATGACTAACTCGATTTTCTCGTTTTCGAGAATTTGACCGACGAATTCTGAATTCCCTAAGTCGCCTTCGTAGAAGGGAATACCGTCAGCCAACGCTCCGCGATGACCAAAAATTAAATTATCGAGGACAACCGGATCATGCCCAGCGTCCAATAATTTACGCACACAATGGCTACCGATGTAGCCAGCTCCACCAACAACAAGAACTTTCATCGTCAGGCTTGTATTGCCATATCAGTCCGGTTGGCTAGCGGTTTTTCATCTAAGCATGTCGATTAACTCACAGCGCATTGTCATCACCGGGCTCGGTCTCACGTCGCCCAACGGAAATACTTTGGCCGAATATCGGCAAAATTTGCTCAACGGCGTATCAGGAGTGCAACCGCTCGAGGTCCGATACATGGGCTCCTGCCTGGCCGGGGTTTGCGATTTCGACCCGCTCAAATACCAGAAACGTAAAGCGGTGCGCGTCGGAACTCGCGCGGGGTCGATCTCGATTTATTGCGCCCGGGAGGCGGTCGCCGATAGCGGCCTGAACTTTGACGAACTGGATAAGGATCGCATTGGGATTTATATCGGAACGACCGAACACGGAAACGTCGAAACGGAGAACGAAATCTACGCGATTTCGAAATTCAACTACGATACGAAATATTGGTCGCACTACCACAACCCGCGAACGGTGGCCAACAACCCCGCGGGCGAGATTTCCCTCAATCTAGGAATCACCGGCCCCGCCTACGCCATTGGAGCGGCTTGTGCCGCTGGTAATATGGGGCTGATTCATGCGACTCAGATGTTGCGCCTGGGAGAAGTGGATCAAGCAATCTGCGGCGGGGTGAGTGAAAGTATTCATACCTTCGGGATCTTCGCCGGGTTCAAATCGCAAGGGGCACTCGCCACCCACAAAGATCCCACCAAGGCCTCTCGCCCGTTCGACAAGGATCGCAATGGTATCGTCGTATCTGAAGGCGGTGCGCTCTACACCTTGGAACGATTGGAGGATGCGCAGGCGCGCGGAGCCAAAATCTACGGAGAAATCGGCGGTTACTGCGTGAACAGTGATGCCAGTGACTACGTGCTGCCCAATCCGACTCGGCAGGCCCAATGCGTGCGTCGCGCCTTGAACGCGGCTGGGCTGACCGCATCCGATATGCATATCGTCAACACTCACGCGACTGCCACGCCCCAAGGCGATATCCAAGAATGTGGTGCGTTACGGAATGTATTTGGCTCAGGCTGTCCTGATACGAATATTAACAACACTAAAAGCTTCATCGGTCACGCGATGGGGGCAGCTGGAGCACTAGAACTGGCGGGGAATCTACCCTCTTTCGACGACCTGGTCGTTCACCCCACCATCAACGTCGATAATCTCGATCCAGAGTGTGATTTACCCGGGCTGGTGCTGAATAAGCCACGCAAGGTCAAACGAGTAGATGCCATCTTGAATAACTCTTTTGGCATGCTGGGGATAAATTCCACGTTGATCGTGAAGCGTTTTGAGGCATAGTATTAACTTTTACGCTAAATGACTAACGACGAAATAAAGCAGGTGGTGACCGACATTATTGCAGATGTCGCGCCCGATGAAGATGTTACAAATATCAAGCCGGACGTGCGCCTGCGTGATCAGCTCGAGCTCGATTCGATGGATTTCCTCGATATCGTGATGGAATTGCGGAAACGCCATAACATCGAGGTTCCTGAGGCTGAATATCCAGAGCTTGCTTCGCTCGACAGCTGCGCGGCCTACCTTTCGCCGAAATTCACGGCATTAGGCAAATAAACTGGCGAGTTATTAGCGCTGGGACCGGGTCGTGTTGGCTCGGTTTTTTTATGCCTGCTAGGTTTCCTGTCGTTCGTCTTACCTCCTCCCGCATTGAACTCATCTGATCACTACGACGTCGTCATCATCGGCGCCGGCATGTCTGGGCTCGCGGCCGGAATCCGGCTCGCCCATTTCGGCAAGAAAGTCTGCATCTTCGAGCGGCATAATACCGTTGGAGGTTTGAATAGTTTTTATAGTCAACAGGGGCGTAAGTTTGACGTGGGTCTTCATGCCTTGACCAATTTCGTTAGAAAGGGAGTGAAAGGCACGCCCCTGACTAAACTGCTCCGCCAACTGCGAATCCGCTGGGATGAATTTGAGCTCAGCGAGCAAAAACAATCACGGGTCGCTTTTGGCCCTCGGGGGGAAACATCCCTCACTTTCACCAACGATTTTGAAATCTTCGAAACTGAGGTGGCCCAAAAATTCCCCGCGCAAATTGATGGATTTCGTCGTCTGCTCGCGCATGTGCGTGGATTTGACGACGTAGGACTCGATGCCAAACCCGGGTCGGCGCGGCAGGTGGTAAGATCTTTCATATCGGACCCACTGCTCGAAGACATGCTGTTTTGCCCAGTGATGTATTACGGCAGCGCTCAACAGCGAGACATGGAGTTTGGGCAGTTCGTGATCATGTTTAAGGCGCTGTTTTTGGAAGGTTTTGCCCGCCCATTCGAGGGTGTTCGCGTCATCCTGCGCATCCTGAACGAGAAGTATCGAGCGGCTGGAGGTGAAAAACGCATGAAGTGCGGCGTCCGCCGAATCTTGCGTTCCGGGGATCGAGCAACCGCCGTCGAGTTGGACTCCGGGGAGACGATTACCGCAGACCAAGTGATATCCTCAATTGGAGCGCCCGAAACCGAACGAATTATCCAATCGACCGAAAATTCGTCGCCCGTTAAAAAACGTTCTCCCGTCGGAGCACTTTCCTTTGTCGAAACGATTACGATTCTCGACCAACAGCCCGCTGCTTTGGGGTGGAAAGATGACACAATCGTCTTCTTCAACGATTCAGAAAATTTTGATTACGTCGCCGCCGAAGACCAAGTGGATCCGCGGAGTGGGGTGATCTGTTTTCCCAACAATTTCGCCTACGAATCAGGGAAAGAACTGCCAGAAGGGATTTTCCGCTGCACCTGCCTGGCCAACTACAGTCGATGGAGGGCTCTGCCACCTGCAGAATATGCGGAAGCTAAGGTCCGGTGGTATCACGACATCCAACGCAGTGCCCGGCGCTTCCTGCCGCCCGTCAATGATGCCGTCCTAGCCGAGGCGACCGTGGCCTCGGATATGTTTACGCCTCGGACGGTCGAAAAATTCACTGGGCATATGGGTGGAGCGATCTACGGATCGCCTCTAAAACACCGCCAAGGGCGCACGGAGTTGAACAATGTTTACCTCTGTGGAACAGACCAAGGGTTTCTTGGTATCATCGGGGCGATGCTGAGCGGTATTTCCATGGCCAACTACCACATCTTACGTGGAAATTAGCGGACGAGATAGACTTGTTCTTCGAACCAAAAAATCGATCCTTCGAGTAGTATGAAACCGGGGTTGCGCTTCCGCGCTACCGACCTTCACTCCTCTGCTTCATGGCTTACGACTGGCTAAAAGGTGTAGACGACGAGTATGACGTAATTGTCATTGGCAGCGGCTTGGGCGGCTTAACTGGCGCTAATATTCTGGCGAAAGCCGGACACAAGGTGCTGCTCCTCGAGCACCACTATCAGTTCGGCGGGCTGGCGACTTGGTTCACCCGCAAAGGAGGACATATTTTCGATATTTCGCTGCATGGATTTCCCATGGGAATGAAAAAATCCTGCCGTAAATATTGGTCGAAAGAAATCGCTGACTCAATCGTCCAGCTGAAAGACATTCGTTTCGTAAACCCACAAATGGATGTTTGGACCACGTTTACGCGGGAAGATTACACTCGGGTATTGGTTGAGCAATTCAGTCTCGAATCTGCGACCGTCGAAGCGTTTTACGACCACCTCCGGTCGATGAATTTTTACGACAATAATCAGGAAACCACGGGGGAAATGTTCGAGCGGTTTTTTCCCAATCGGCCCGACGTTCATCGATTGCTCATGGAGCCGATTACCTATGCGAACGGTTCCACGCCGGAGGATCCCGCGATCACCTACGGGATCGTTTTTTCAAATTTCATGGGATCCGGCGTTTATACGTTTCAAGGCGGCTCCGACGTCTTGATCAAAAAGATGGTCACTATTCTAAAAGGAAATGGCGTCGAATGCCGCAAGCATGTCCTAGTTCAAAAGGTTTTGGTCGAGGAACGTGACGGGCAAAAAGTCGCGGCCGGAGTAATTGCCGGTAACGGTCGTACCATCAGAGCGAAGGCCGTGCTATCAAATGCCAACATCAAGAATACGATTTTCCGCCTAGCTGGTGCGGAAAACTTTCCTCGAGATTACATCGAGGAAGCAAATGCGGTTCGAATTAACACAAGTTCATGCCAAGTCTATCTTGGTGTTAAAAAAGGCGAATCGATTCCTAATATTGGCGACCTGGTGTTTACTTCCGAAGCTCCAGTTTACAGCAGTGACGAATTAGTCGATTTCAACACGACGAGTCGCACTTTTTCCGTCTACTACCCTGAGACTCGACCCGGCTCCAATCGCTACACGATTGTCGCGTCGCTCAACGGTAAATATCCGGACTGGAACGAGCTCTCTGAAGAGGACTACGCTAAGAACAAACAACGCATGATTGATGAAGCGATCATCGCCTTAGAAAAATATATTCCCGATGTGCGTGAAAAAATCGACTGGATGGAGGCTGCCACGCCTCGCACCATTGAGCGTTATACTCAGCATTTCTCCGGAACCTCATTTGGCACGAAGTTCGAAGGGCTCAAAGTGTCGATGGATTTGCCGGACCATCTCCCCGGATTGTTTCACGCCGGATCCGTAGGGATCATCATGTCGGGTTGGCTAGGAACAATTAACTACGGTGTGATTAAGGCCAATCAGATCGACAAAACACTTTTTGCCATGAAGCAGAAGGCCTCCGTCGCTGTTTCCGATAGCGTTTAGTTTGATTGTCCTGCTAGCTCCGCGCTAATTTCCTTATCTCGATTCATGTCTATTCCGGTCACAGAACTTATCCCGCATCGTCCGCCTTTTCTATTCATTGATGAAGTCATGGAGCACAGCGCCGATTCGCTCACGGCAAAACGTGAGTGGAGGTCCGATGAAGATTTCTACCAAGGCCACTATCCGAATTCTCCGATTACTCCCGGCGTATTATTGTGCGAATCCGTCTTTCAGGCTGGCGCGGCCTACATGGCCCTGAAGGCGCGTGCTGCGGGCGAAACCGCCGGGGCGGGGGTTCCATTGCTGGCAAAGATCTCTGATGTTCGCTTTCGCAATCCGGTATTCCCCGGAGACACGACTATTATCACGGTGCGGAAGAAGGAGGAAATGGGTGGGTTCACCATGATGGCTGGAGCGGTGAAAAAAGCCGATGGCACCAGAGTTTTGACCGTAAGCTTTTCCGTCGCGTGGAAAAAACCTGAGAGCAAGTAACTGATGGCTGATTTTCTCAATTTAGCCGGCAAACGAATTGTCGTCGCTGGTGTCGCAAATCGAAAAAGTGTCGCTTGGCATACCGCGAAATCACTTGAAGAGCAAGGCGCAGAAGTGATCTACAGCGTGCGATCGGAAGCACGGAAAGCGACGCTCACCAAACTGCTTGGCGACCGTCCTACTTTTGTTTGTGATGTGGAGGAGGAGGGCGCGGCCCAACGTCTTGCCGAGGAAGTTGCTGCCGCTGGGGGCGGACCAATCCACGGATTAGTGCACTCGATCGCCTTCGCTAACTACAGCGGGGGATTCAAACCGTTCGAAGAAACGCTGCGCAAAGACTTCCTCCAAGCGACTTCGATTTCGAGTTTCTCTCTCGTCGAACTGGCCAACGCATTTAAGCCGTATTTTGCCCCGGGAGCGGCCGTGGTTTCGATTGGAATATCATCCCTATCAGTCACCCCCGATAACTACGGCTACATGGGGCCGATTAAAGCCGCACTCGAATCAACAAGTCGGTTCTTGGCCAAATCACTGAGCCCGCAACCCGGTGTTAGATTTAATGTGGTCGGAGCAGGGCCGCTTAAAACGAGCGCTTCGGCGGGAATCCCTGGTTATATTGAGAGCTATCTGTACACCGAGAAATTAACTTTCCGGAAACGAAATCTAGATACGCAAGAAGTAGCCAACGCGGTGCTGTTCCTCTTAAGCGACCGCAGCAGTGGCATCAACGGAACCACGGTCGTGGTGGATGCGGGACTCGGGAGTAATTTCTACGACGCTGAGGTTATTCGCTTGGCCATGCGACCCGAACATCGAACCTGATATTCGTATGCGATTTGAGAATACAGTGATAGAATCATTAGCGGTGGCTTTGCCCGATGAGGTGCTGACGACGACTCAAATCGAAAGTCGATTAGCGCCGTTGTATGAGCGACTGCGCTTGCCGGAAGGTCGGCTCGAACTGATGACGGGGATTCGCGAACGTCGCGTCTGGCCGGTCGGGACGCGACCATCAGATGCCAGCGCGGCGGCGGGTAAAAAAGTACTGAACCGATCCGCGATCAACGCTGATAAGATTCAACTTTTTATGCACTCGGCCGTCAGCCGAGATATGCTTGAGCCAGCTACGGCTTCTTTTGCGCATCGGAAAATTGGACTCCCCGCCACGGCCCAAATTTTCGACGTGTCTAATGCCTGTCTTGGCTTCCTTAATTCTCTCACGATTGCCGCCAGCATGATTGAGTCGGGCCAGATAACTTGTGCGCTCGTCGTGTCCGGTGAAAACGGGGGACCACTGGT
>Ga0208414_1000731_pt1 | contig 29436 bp, 27 predicted proteins | sample AntAceMetag02UKE_FD_184770 | JGI IMG/M metagenome (GOLD analysis project Ga0208414, IMG submission 184770) | Saline lake microbial communities from Ace Lake, Antarctica - Antarctic Ace Lake Metagenome 02UKE (SPAdes) (version 2) | ecosystem: Environmental > Aquatic > Non-marine Saline and... | reverse complement strand
CTTTGTGTTTTTTCTCGGCTTCGGTTAAGGTCAAAGCCGCAAAATCGCTCGTTGTAGGAATTAACCTTGCCAAATCCAATGCTGTTATACACAGCTCAAATAGTCGCTATTCTATCTATTTTGCTATTGGCAGCTGGCTATATAAAAGCTGAGCCAAAAGCCGCTAGTGCCCGTGTATTCGCGGTAATGGCTGTTTTCACTATTTTTTATCTCCTTAATGGCATGGCAGGTCAGCACATTGATCCACAGTTTAGATTGGATCTGAGTGGTTGGCGGCTCTTCTTCAATATAGGCATTAGCTCTGTCTGTGGCCTTTTCATGATCTACTGTTTCTTGATATTTCAAGAACAAGACCGCTTTCCCCTGTCTTTCGCTTTGGCCTTTGCATTTCAAGTGCTGCTGGACTTCGGTCTTTTAGTCTTTGATTTAGTAGAAGAGGGTGCGGCTGGCAGTGAGGTGGTTACTTTAATAGGGACTGGTTTGGATGTTTTGCAGCTGTTCTTTGTCGGCTTCGCTATGTACTGGACTCTGAAAGGGTGGCGTGCTGATTTAGTAGATGATCGACGAGTTCTGCGCTGGTTTATCATTGGTGTTCAGGGCGCGCTTATTTTTAGCGTTGTGGTTGTGGAGAATTTCCTTTTAGAGGGAGGCTCATTAGATAATGCCAACGAGAGGGCGGTTCTTGTCTATGCAATAACGCCTTTGGCCTTTGGCATGCTGCTGGTGGCTTTAAGGTTCGACTATGTCTCACTAATCTCCGTGATACGAAAAGTTGTTGAATTAACTGAAGAACCATTCGAAGAATCTACCGCTGCATTCGACATCGATTCCTTTAATAAAGCGTTTAGCGATGGAAAAATTTATCGAGAGGCTGGATTAACAATATCCATGCTGGCAAAAAAGTTAAACTTACCTGAGTACAGGTTAAGGGCGTTTATTCACAAGCAGCTTGGTTTTCGAAACTTTAATGCAATGCTGCATAAGTATAGAATTGAAGACGCCCGCGCGGAATTGGCTGAGAAAGCTAACGCCAATGTGCCCGTGCTGACTATTGCGTTAACAGTTGGCTATCAGTCGATTACTCCCTTCAACAATGCATTTAGAGAGATTACGGGTGTGACTCCCTCGGAGTATCGAAAGCGTAATACTCGGACCTAGGACCGAATTTCGAATCGTGTATTGACTTGAATCAATCAGAGATCGACATGCTGCATTTTGAGGTGGACTCGCACGTAAAGGATGTTTATCCTCTTCGGGCGCGGAATTTAGACGCAGATACCAAGAGAATTAACTAGAGGTTTAAATTTTGATTAACGAATTACTGTTGCAGTTTGGTCAGTGGATGGAAGCGCAACAATATAGCCAAATGTTAGTCGCAGGTTACTACAGCTATAGCTGGCTAGAGGCGACTCACGTACTGACCCTGATGGTTTCTATAGGGTCGCTATTCATAATCGATTTTCGAATGCTGGGCTGGATTTTACCTAACGTCGGCGCCTCCACAATAGCAGATCGTCTTCACAAGCCAATGATGATTGGTTTTGCGGTTATGTTTATAACTGGTTTCTTGCTTGTCTATGCAAAGCCTGTTGAAACAATACAAAGCCTTTGGTTTCGAATCAAAATGATTTTGTTGGTTCTAGCCTTTATTAACGCGTGGGTTTTTAATGCAAAGATGAAAGCGGCAGACGGCAGCTGGGACAACGATTCAGTCGCTCCCAGAGGGTTACGAACAGGGGCAATACTTTCGCTAGTTCTTTGGTGTGGAGTCGTCACAATGGGGCGCTATATTCCTTATGATTGGGTGGATTGTGATAAGACTCAAAATCCAACGATCCTCTGGGCATCAGGCTGCGTTGACCAATTAAAGGTATTATAAATAAGCCGTTGTAGAAAATCTGGGTTTGGCGAACTAAAAAATTTGCCAGATTAATAAATTTAAGCTTTAGGAGTTAGCATGTTCAGTACAATTTTAAGCCAATACAAAGCAACCTTATCGGTGTTTGTCGTATTGCTAGTGATTGTAGTTTTAGAGTTCTTGCAAGTGCGTGCGGCGATATATCCAAGTTTGTTGCCTGCTTTTGAATGGTTGAAAAACTCAACTCCACTTGGCTATATAGGCACAACTTATGGCTCTATTTATGCCACGGTTCAAGCAATGCATTTACTCACAATGGGAACTCTTGGTGGTTTAGTTCTTGCTACTGATCTGCGCTTGCTTGGCGTAATGTTTAGGACCACACCTTCAGAAGTCATTAGCAATGGCACGCATAAGGCGTTTAAATTGACACTTATAGCGGCCGTGCTAACGGGAATTTTTTGCGCTGCAGGTGTCGCTGATAAAGTTTATTACATGCCCGTGTTCTGGGTAAAAATGTTGGCGCTGGCGGCGGGCGCTGCTTTTGTCTTTTTGATCAAACAACCGCTACTAAGCAGCAAACCGCATAGCGAAATTAATCCTTGGATTATTCGTGGGATGGCAATCACGTCAATTCTTGTTTGGTTTACCGTAGCAGCTAGTGGTCGATGGATCGGTTTCAGTTAAGAAGGTGTCCCTCGGTTAGGGCGAATTAGGAGAATAGTAATGTCGGATAGTAAAAAAATTGGTGACAAAGAGCTTGCGGCAATAAGCGTGTCGGTGATTATTTTTGGCGGTCTAACGTTTCACTGGGTCGCCGAGATGATCTCGACAGTTGAGCTGCTTGAGTTGGCTTATGGCACCGTTAAATTATTCAATAACCCTTTGGTATTTTAGCGCTTGCCTTGGTTGTTGGTGCCTGCTTAGGTTTGAAAATGAATCGAGTTGAGATACGGACATCAACTCGATTCAGCGGCTGGTATTGGCGCAGACTTCATTGTGTTTAACTAATTCCGCTTAACTCTCTCTCTCTCTCTCTCTCTCTCTCTCCCTCTCCCTCTCCCTCTCTCTGTCAACTACACCCGTTTAACGTTAAAAAACGAGCGCAGAAGCAGGGTGGCTCAGGTTCTGCCTGTGGCTATTTCATCGGCGAATAATCAGTGGCCACTAAATATTTGCTTTCGATAGAATCAAGAATCTGACCATCCACATTCGATGCGGCGGCAACTTCACTCCACTGTGGATCATTGATAAACGCTGACCAAGAAACACCCGCCGCATCTCGGCTCGCATGCTCGAGCATATAAACGATTGTATCCCCTGATTCTTCTTCACTTGTCGGTGACCAGTAGCCTACGACTTCCATGCCATGTTTATTGAATATTCGTGTTGTGTGGTTTCTGAATCTAGCGTGAAGCTTTTCTAAATTACCAGGGGTGGCAGTGTAAGTGCGTAGTTCAAATACTTTTTGGTTTTGCGCAGAACTGGTGAAAAAAATGCCCATTCCTAAACCTAGGGTTAGTGATACTAGCGAAATTGCAGCCGGTTTTAAGTATCTATTCATCGATAATCTCCAAGAGTTGTCTGAAATTGTGAAGCCCCCTTGAGTATAATCAACCGCATAGCAAATAGCGATTTGAGAGTTAGGTGCTAAGAAAAAGTGAATTGACGATTCAGGAGAATCTATTTACTGTGATTAGACGTTAAGTAATGGCAGGCTAATGAAGTATTTTCTAGCAAGGTTGGTAAAACAGGCCCCCCTGATGAAAGCAATTTTAGCTATTGTCTCAGTCCTCTTTCTCCCTAGTATCTTGATAGCGCAATCATCGAGTCAAACTGTTCTGCCGAGAGACCTTGAACGAGCGCTAGCGAATTTGAGTGAATTAGAACTTAGCTTGAGCCCTATGCATAGAGGGCTAGTTGAGCCGCTGGAATTTGTAGCAGATCAACTCATTTTAGAAGGGCGTAATGAGCAAGCCCATAGAGCCCTAGACCGAGCTATCCAAATAGTGCGCGTGAGCGAAGGCTTGTTCACCACCAGTCAGTTTCCTTATCAAGAGAAAAAAATACTCAATATTGTCAATTCTGGAAATTGGGACGATGCCAGAGTGCAGTTAGATCATCTGTTCTGGCTTTATACTAAGAAATCAAAGTATGCGACGCCAGAACTCATGGCGAGCTTAGTCACTATGTCTGACATTCACCTCAGAGGCGTGTCAGAGGATGCTCCGGAGCACCAAGCATTCCACTTGCGCCGTGGGTCTAGAACAAATTGGCTGGCTCTTGCCATAGCTGAGGCGGTGTGGGGGAGTGAGAATCCACTGTTAGTTCCGATCATTTATAAAACCGTGACCCATCTCTATCTTGAAAAATTAGCCACAGACCGACCAGGGCTAACAAGTAGGAATTTGAGAGAGGTCTCCGTAGGAAATTCAGTTCGCTCCAGAGCGATTGAATACATGGATATGGTCTACTACCAATTGGGCAGTAGATTGCTGAATCAAATTAAAGGCATTTACAGCGTCCAAGAACCAGCCAACCCTGAAGCCGTTGCCATGGCTCAGCTGTATATAGCCGATTGGGATGCGTTGTTTCGGCAAAATGAGAACGTACTGCTTACCTATAAAACTGTATTCAATGGCTTGTCAGAGGCTGTTCAAGATGATTCGGCCATTAATGCGTTCTTTGATAGACCCAAATTACTTCCTGAGCCTCAGTTTTACCCCTCGCTTAAGTTGGCGCTATCTAGCTCAATTTCTCGGCTAACTCATAATAGTCTTGGCGAAATGGATGTTAGTGACAAGATAGTGTTTTCTGAGTGGTCTTCGAATTTCCCATTTGTACAGCAACCGATAACCTTGCCTAGGCGCGAGAATAGCGAGTCTGGCTTTGCCATTTTTTCTTTTAGTATTGGTGGTGCTCCAGAAATCGCCCAATTGCTTCGTAGAAGTAAGCGAGCGGAAATCGGAGTGGCCGAAAATTTAAGGTTAGTTGAACCCGCAGAACCGGCTAGCTTGGAGGCCAGCAAGCTGAGCCCAAAAGTTAAATCTTTGCGTTTTAGGCCAAAGCTGGTCGATGGAGTTCCACAAATGGCTGATGCCACCCTTATCTACATCCCCGCCGTTGCATATTAAGAAGATTTAGACGCTGGTTTTCAATTACCGTACATTTGCTACCCAGTTGTTCGCTTATAAGCTTCGGTTTTAGTATCATTTCTGCACAGACAGTTCGGGGATCATTTAAAATGGACAGCTTAATCAGCCAAGGAATTAACTTGGCCATTTTCGGTATGGGCACAGTTTTCGCATTTCTTACTCTTTTAATCTTTGCTACTGGTCTTATGTCCTTCTTGGTAACTCGATTCTCGGCTGAGAAGTCTGATTCTGATGTGTCGAATGATTTGAACTCACCCCCCGCAAAACCCAACCAGCACACCATCGCTATTATTACGGCAGCGTTAAGAGAGCACAGACGGATTGCGGCAGATCGACGCAGTTGAAGAGCCTATGAAAATAGGTGGCTAAACAACCTGTTTAAAGCAGCAGAATAATAAAAAGAGAGTAAGCAATGATTGAAAAGAAAACGCCCCTTGGTATAACTGACGTTGTTTTACGTGATGCGCATCAATCATTGTTGGCGACACGTATGCGCCTCGATGACATGCTGCCAATTGCTGAGAAGCTAGACCAAGTTGGGTTTTGGTCATTGGAATCTTGGGGAGGGGCGACCTTTGACGCCAGTATTCGATATCTTGGTGAGGATCCATGGGATCGAATTAGGGAATTTAAAAAAGCATTGCCTAATACGCCGCAGCAGATGTTATTCCGAGGACAAAACATACTGGGCTACAGGCATTATGCTGATGACTTGGTGGACAAGTTTGTTGAGCGAGCCGCTTTTCATGGAGTCGATATTTTTCGAGTGTTCGATGCGATGAATGACATGCGAAACCTGCACACTGCTATTAAATCTGTCAAAAAGCAGGGTAAACATGCCCAGGGCACAATGTCTTACACAATCAGTCCGGTTTACACGATTGATTCCTGGTTAGACATGGGACGGGCTATTGAAGACATGGGTGCTGACTCTCTTTGCATTAAAGATATGGCAGGTTTGCTGCGCCCCTATGATGCTTTTGAATTAGTGTCAGGACTAAAAAAGTCCCTAGCGATTCCTGTTCATATGCATTGCCATGCGACAACAGGGTTATCTACAGCAACTTATTTAAAATCGATAGAAGCTGGAATCGATAACGTCGATACAGCAATATCTTCGATGAGTATGACCTACGGCCACTCGCCTACGGAGTCTCTGGTAGCTATGCTTGAGGGAACCGATAGGGATACCGGTCTTGATATAATACTGCTCGAAGAAATAGCAGCATATTTTCGAGAGATCCGGAAAAAATATGCCAAGTTTGAGGGTTCGTTAAGAGGGATCGATTCCAGAATTCTGGTGGCGCAGGTGCCCGGTGGAATGCTGACTAATTTGGAGCAACAGCTGCGCGAGCAGAACGCCAGTGACCGAATTGATGAAGTGCTTGAAGAGATTCCCAAGGTCCGAGAAGATGTCGGCTTCATTCCGCTTGTGACACCAACGTCACAGATTGTCGGAACGCAGGCGGTACTTAACGTATTGTCTGGTCAGAGATACAAGACGGTTACCAAAGAGACTGCGGGTGTGCTTAAAGGCGAATACGGCGCAACTCCGGGGCCCGTAAATGAAGAACTGCGAAAAAAAGTGTTAGGGGATCAGGAGGCTATTACTTGCAGACCTGCTGATTTGCTAGAGCCTGAATTTGAGAAGCAAAGGAGTGAATTAGCTTCTTTATCCAAGCAACAGGGGTTTACCTTAGCTAACGAAATCGATGACACCTTAACTTATGCTTTGTTTCCTCAGGTAGGATTAAAGTTTTTAAAAAATAGAAACAACCCAAGTGCGTTTGAAGTGCATCCTGACATAGCAGAGCCTGCATCAATTGTCCCGAAGTCCGAAGACGGTGTCTACACAGTCGAAGTAGAAGGTAAGGCATATGTTGTTAAAATTACTGAGGGAGGCGACGTCAGTCAGCTAAGTACATCTCTAACCACCGAGCCTAAAGGAGGGCAGGCAGCAGCAACCGCTGCAGGGTCATCATTTGCGGTTCCCGCGCCGCTAGCGGGCAATGTGCTCAGCGTTTTGGTAAAGCCAGAAGACGCAGTTGCAGCGGGGGATGTGATATTGATACTCGAAGCAATGAAAATGGAAACCGAGATTCGTTCTCCCAGCCCGGGTGTTGTGCAATCGGTAAATTTCCAAGCTGGTGATGCGGTAAAAGTAGGCGATGATTTATTAATCTTGGCGTAGTTCCCCGTATTGTCATCCCTGCTGGCTTAAGGGAATAAAAAGGAATAAAAATGGATCAGCTTTTGGAGCTTTGGCGGACTACCGGCATTGTTCAAATCACGTTAGGCCAATCTTTTATGATTGTTATTGGTCTGTTGCTTCTCTATCTGGCAATTAAGAAAGGGTTTGAGCCGCTTCTTTTAGTGCCTATTGGCTTTGGTGGAATATTAGCGAATATACCCGGTGTAGATATTGCGGTGGGAGATGGAATTCTTCATCAATTCTACGTGATGGGTCTCCAGAGCGGTGTATTTCCATTGCTGATTTTTATGGGAGTTGGTGCTATGACTGACTTCGGTCCATTGTTAGCTAATCCTAAGACGCTATTGCTGGGCGCGGCTGCGCAGGTTGGGATTTTCTCGACGCTGCTTGGAGCCCTAATACTTTCGGATTTTGGGGTGTTTGATTTTACCGTTAAACAAGCCGCGGCCATCGGTATTATTGGCGGTGCGGACGGACCAACAGCAATTTATGTCTCCGGCATACTTGCGCCTGAGTTATTGGGTGCGATTGCCGTAGCGGCCTATTCTTACATGGCTCTAGTGCCGCTTATTCAACCTCCTATTATGCGTGCTTTAACAACCAAAGCTGAGCGTAGCATTACGATGGTTCAACTGCGGGAAGTGTCTCAAACAGAAAAGACTGTTTTTCCAATATTGCTGTTGCTGCTAGTGGCATTGACTGTACCAAGTGCAGCGCCACTACTAGGCATGTTTTGCTTCGGTAATTTAATGAAGGAATGCGGTGTTGTTACAAGGCTTTCTGATACAGCCCAAAATTCTCTGATCAACATAGTGACAATATTGCTTGGTTTATCAGTTGGGTCAAAGCTGGTGGCCGATCAGTTTCTTGTGGCGAGTACTCTCGGAATATTACTGTTAGGGATGGTGGCATTCTCTATTGGCACGGCGACCGGAGTTTTAATGGCTAAGTTGATGAATGTTTTTTCAAAACATCAAATCAATCCGTTGATCGGCGCAGCAGGAGTGTCCGCTGTACCAATGGCCGCTCGAGTTGCCAATCGAGTTGGTCTTGAAGCAAACCCGAATAATTTTTTGCTTATGCATGCGATGGGTCCTAACGTTGCCGGCGTTATTGGGTCCGCTATCGCCGCTGGTGTGCTAATTCAATTTGCCGGCTAAAAAAGTGAGCATTTTGATTGCTGTATTACTTGTATTGTATTAAAGTTTTCTAAGACTTAAAGCTTAGCGCAGTTGCGGCCGACGATTTAGGTTATGAGCTAGAGTAAGAGCACTTCATGCGGTTTCACCGAACCGTTTCCTGCATCCCAGCTAAGGAGACCTACGCGTTCAAGACAACTACCTAACATTTTACGGATAGCTATACGGACACCTACGCACATTCTTAATGTAAATTGATTATCAAGGAGTCTCAGAGCCTATGAGCGAAGTGAAACTTGTTAAAAATTCTATAGAATCTAGCACCTGCTCTGACCCAATTTTTTATGTCTTGGACACCAACGTCCTCATTCACGACCCTACCTCCATACATAATTTTCACGAACACCACGTCGTCATTCCTATTACTGTACTAGAAGAACTTGATGCCCTTAAGAATGGACGTCAATCTGTCGCAGCGGACTGTCGGCAAGCCATCCGTGAGCTAGATAAGTTACTGGGTCGCGCTCCTGCTTCAGAGGTAGAAAATGGAGTTCCGATGCCATCCTCTGACGGCTCTGGAACTTGCGGAATGGTCTCTGTTTTGATGGTAGATACACCTGAAAATCTTGCCAAATTGCCGACACACTTGAACGACAATAAAATTCTCAATGATGTGGGCTACTTAAAGCATCGCTATCCTGATCGTAAAGTTGTTCTTGTTACTAAAGACATTAATGTTCGTCTTAAGGCAAGAGGCTGCGGTATAGATTCACAGGATTACCATACTGACCAATTACTCAGCGATATTGAACAATTAAATACCGGCTATATTGGTTTCTCAGGCTCTTTTTGGGATCAGGTGGAAAAAGTGGAGACGCAGCAGCGGCAAGGTAAGACATTCCATCGAGTATCTAAAGCTTTGTTTTCTCAAGAGCTGTACCCAAATCAATTTATTTATGATGAGGCTAAGTTTTTGGGACGGGTTGTTAAGGTAGATAAAGAGTCGGTGATGCTTTTACACATTGACCTTGATGTTTTATTAGAAACAGAAACTTGGGGTTTAAAACCACGAGACGTGTTTCAAGCAATGGCGATGAATTTGCTAATGGACCCAGATATACATTTGGTTAATTTAACTGGGGCAGCAGGTTCCGGTAAGACAATTTTGGCTCTGGCTGCAGCCATCGAGCAAACTATACCTTCTAAAACTTATCGCCGTATAATTGTAACGCGCAGCACTCAAGGTTTGGATGAAGATATAGGTTTTCTGCCTGGCACCGAAGAAGAAAAGATGGAGCCTTGGCTAGGTGCAATAACCGATAACCTTGAAGCTTTGCATTGGGAAGATGATAATTGCTCAAGCAGCGTCGAGTATGTGTTGGATAAAGTGCCTCTTATGTTTAAGTCCTTGAACTATATCCGAGGACGGTCATTTCAGAGTACTTTGATAATTATTGATGAGTCGCAGAACCTAACTCCCCACCAAATAAAAACGATTGTCACCCGTGCAGGCAACGGATCTAAAGTAATTTGCTTGGGAAATCTGGCGCAAATTGATACGCCGTATTTGACGCCGATAAGCTCTGGTTTGACGTATTTAACCGAGCGTTTTAAAAGTTTTGATCAGGGTGGAAACATTTTATTGCGCGGTGTGCCTCGATCTGCATTGGCGCGATTCGCAGAAGAGAATTTGTAACTTAGCACCGAAATCTTAGGAGGTCTGGAGCATAGCAGACCTTCTGAGGTTTCTTAATTAGCTGTCGGGTTAGGGTGCTTGGCAGTCGATAAATGCGGAGGTGATAAAACTAGGGCTTGATAAGTTTAAATGTTCCCCGATCGCTTTCTCCGATGATCAGCAATTTCAAAGATGGCGCCGGGCTTGAGCATTGTATAAATAGCGCGAAAGCCCTGTTGGTTCGGCTTGTCATAGATCATGACGCCATGTGCTCGGAATACTAAGACTCGATCCACGCTGTTGTTTGGAACTTCTGAAGGCAACACCGGAAACGCAGAATTAGATCGTGCCGGAATATACTTACCTTGCTTGGTAAGAGAAGGCTCTAAAATTCTTCTGTACCGGTCGCCTTGACCACTTGGCTAAATCTCAATGGCCGCTAACTCTGATTCAATTTGAAAAAGTTTAGGGTTGCTAAGGGGTGTCTAAACTGAACGCGCTCACCAAGCGGGGTAGATCCGAGTTCACTGTTAATTAATGTCTGCAATATCTGACGGTTTTTAGCGCTTAGATTTTGAGCCAAGGCGAGCAGGGGAGAACGTAAAGCTAAGACGATAATAAGTAGTGCAGTAATAAACTTCGTTGATCGTTGCACTTCTCATTTTTGGGAGTTTTGGATCGGCTTTTGAGTGATTTAAGGTTATTTAGGGTATAGATAACATATTGCAAGTAGGGCTTATCTTTCAGGGGATAGTGTTCAGTATATTGCCTCTTATAACTTCTCTAGAGGTCGAGACTAGCCCCCGTCATTAAACACATTCTGCTCCATGGTTTGAGATGGGATTTCAGAGCAAGGTTTACCAACCACGCGTGCTGGAACACCAACCACTGTGGTATGGGGAGGTACATCGTTAAGAACTACACTGCCCGCGCCGACTTTTGCCCCCTCGCCAACTTCAATATTACCGAGCACTATCGCTCCGGCAGATATTAATACCCCAGATCTGATTTTGGGGTGTCTATCTCCTTGTTCATTGCCGGTTCCACCCAATGTGACTTGCTGTAAGATAGAGACGTTGTCTTCAATAATGGTTGTTTCACCAATCACTATTCCTGTTGCATGATCAAACATGATTCCCTTGCCCATGACACATGCGGGGTGTATGTCAACGCTGAAAACTTCAGAGTTCCGGCTTTGAATAAACAGCGCTAGCTCTACTCGGCCGTGTGTCCATAGGTAGTGAGCAAGACGGTGTACTTCAATCGCATGAAATCCTTTCGTATAAAGAATTACAGCCAAAAAAGAGTTTATGGCTGCGTCTCGCTCAAACACCGCCTTAATATCACAAACGGCGTTATCAATTATTTCAGGCGAGTCTAAAAACGCAGTATCAAATAACTCTCGCACAGTAACAGCAGGCATTACTTCGTCAGAAAGTTTGTTAGCTAAAATAAAGCTGATAGATGAGGCTAAGCTTTCGTGATCGAGCACGCAAGCGCAGACATAATTTGCAAGTAGCGGTTCTTCCTCTGTTACTTTTTGTGCTGCAACCCTTAATTCTTGCCAAAGTTTTTCTGTCATTAAATATGCTCGCTGATGTCGCGCAAAAAGTCGCGGAGAAAAGCGCGAAAAAAGAAGCGGAGGAGGAAAAGAACAGAGATTATAGGCTCTGGGCCCAGACTACAACCCAGACTTACAACTGAAAACCCAGCTAACGGCCTAAAAGTCTATCAGCAAAGCCTCGCTCTTTATGAGCTGGCTCTGCCATCTGCTATAACACTTCATGCATAGGCCAAGGGCATGATTTGCTCACCCTTGCCATAGTCTACCATGAACGCTTTATGGCAAAGAATGTCGATCATTCATAAAATTGAGCCACTGGCTTGAAAACGGCGTCTGTGGCAGCTCCTGAGAATAGGCTGTGGAGCATGGTTTTGCCGGCGCCAACTTCTCAAGAGAGCTTTGAATACTAGCCGTCGCCGGGAGGGCCAAGAGAAGTTTTGAGATACTCGTTTGCGGGCACCGAGGTTCAAGAAGTAACGCGTGTGACGCGTTAATACAAAGGGTCTGCATCAGAGCGAAGTGTTCTATATGCATCCTATTGACGTTGATTGATAGAGTGTTGGGCTTGTTTTCTAAGCTATCTTAATTTGTGGCAGCTTTCTTCAAAATCGACTTAGTTTTTCTGGTTCAGATTCTAGTAATGCTCTGGTTTCAGTTTTAATCGCCGGATTTGAGAGAACGAAATAAGTTGTTTGCACCCCCTCTCCAACGGGGTATTTTTTTGCTATTGCTCCAACCGCAGATAGCGATCAAAAGTACGTTTGCGCAGTAGGCCAGCGTCTATATATTCGATAAGATCTTCGATCCCACGCCTGTCTAGAATTTCCGAGTAGGCTGACCAGCTCTACATTGTCTATAATCATCCCTGATTGACTAAGGTGCTGTTTAGATTCGCCCCCTTCAAGAAACAGCACGCCGGTTCCTTTATAATTGCCAGACAATTTCAACTTAGATGAAGATCAAACAGTTTTGTTGGTTGATTTATTGACGCTGTTATAGTGATAGTTGACCTCGATATTCACATTAAGCGTACTCATATTTGTAGAGCCTTTGTCTGCAGTTAGCGAGTCTAAATCATTGTCATCAAAACTGTTTAGGTTTTTGAGCTTGTGCTGGGTGATAGCACCAGGGGTATCTTCATTGCTTTGGAAGTCGGAAAGTATGGAAACAATACTCTGCGCTAGCAGGGCTTTTCTATCGCTGCCCAGTAAATCTGCGGCACTTTGATTCAAGTTAAATATTATGCCCAGAAGTTTGGAGGCAACAAATCCTGTGTTGATCGACTGCAAGTCTTGCTGGCGTCTAAACCCAGAACTTCGTAATTAGCTTTCGGCTTCACGGCAAGTTTCAATTTGCGACTGCAATCGTACGCTGTTTTTATTGATTTTATGTAGGAGGCTCAGTCTACGCTGGTTTCGCAGCCCCTTCCCATGAAATGCCCTAGCCAGATAGTCATTAGCGCCAGTTTTAAATCCCTGAGTCAGATCTTCGAGGTGAAATTTCGCCGCTACCAACATAATCGCCAGCTCTATTTGGCTGTCCTTTTGTCGATTTTTTGACAAGCCTTATAGCCTTTCAGGCTAAGCGTAATTGGATCTAATAATATAAAGTCAGGTTTGCTTTCTTGTATAGTGATAAGTGCATCTAAACCGTTAGTCCATTTGACAACGTTGCATTCTTCTAACTGCAGACCCATCACTACTCTATTAATGTCATCGTTATCCGAAACTAAGATTGCAGTTTCTTGATCACTTGTAAGCATCAATTCACTTCGATGCATTTCGGCCGTGGGTTTGGTCAAAGATAAGCCGAACCCTATGGCACTCGCACTCATTTGCGTACGAAATGATTTCGAGATTGCTTTATTCGTGGATGCTTCAGAGGTTAATTGGCAGGTGCGGTGGTCGGGCGTGGGTAACACGCAAATAGAAACAGTTGCCGATGTTGGGTCTCAGGATTGTCGCGAGTCCTCGGGTCAGGGTTTTAACTCCCCGATAGCTTTCTAGCGTGCTCAAAACGCAGTCCGACATGGGCTCTCTATCGTCATCTACCGCGTTAAGCTCTATACCGCCTCGAATGACGTCAGTAACTGTTTTTGGTGGTCCCAATTCTAAGATGTCTAGCGACATCCGGCTTCGCCTCGCTCCAGTCTAGGTTAAGGCGAATCCGACAGGCCGTGCTAGTGATCTCAATATGTAAAATACCACGGGTGTGGGGTGGAAATTAACTTTAAAATTAGGCGATAAGATAGCTACTATCGAAGAGACTCAGATGCGTCTACGTAATATTGTATGTTTGCTGTGATAGATTGCGGATCAGGCTGGTTGCTTACTTTAGTGGTTTGTGCGGCATTTGGGGAAGATAAAGGCAGGCGTGTCGTCATGGCGCCCGCCAAACCAAGCAGCTTTGAGCTTGTGATTAATTTGGGGTGCAGTATAGGTAGTGGTTGCCGATTCATTTGGGAGAATTAGTCTCTGCTTTGGCGATTTTTATTTACGGTTAGGCTGACTACTAGTCTGGGCATGAGGCTATAGCAATCAAAGATTTAAGTAATTCGATTGATGGGCAGGGAAGTCTTAGTTTTGGCCAAACTGTAAAACTGAATTGGACTACTATAAATTGCAAAGATTCTCTGTAGAATCTCAGTCTGTCCATTTTACTCAGTGTTTAAATATAGAAATGACAAAAATTCCATTTTTTCTCGTTAATCTTGTTTTTTCCGTGGCATTGCTGCCCAGTTCGGTCTTGTATGGCCAAGAGCGAAGTCAGCTTCAGTTCTGGCAGGAGATCGCTGCTGCAGATCAAACGTTTGCCGCTCGATCGTCGGAGATAGGGCGAACCCGCGCATTTCTTGAGATATTAGGTGCAGACTCAGTGGTTTTTAGAGAAGGGCCAGTGGATGCCTTAGCACTTTATAGCTCGGAGGCGTTTCAGGAGTCGGCGGCTGAAATAAATTGGAAGGCTCACTATATAGATGTATCCAGAGCTGGAGACTTGGGCCTGTCTGCGGGGCCTGTGACTATCATTGATCCATCAGGGGACTCAGATCAGGACTTGTTTGGTCACTTAATCTCTATTTGGAAAAAGACCAATAATCGCTGGGAATTGATGTCGGATATTTTTGTTTTTATTCCGGGCTTTCTGAGTCTTGAAGTCGAGCCTAATATCGAAGACACCGTGCCGGTATATGAGGAAACCGCTCACCCAGTGCTCGCCATGGATCAAAACAACACTCTCCAAAGTTTAATTGATGCGGATAATTTGTTTGGTCGATCTATTAACTTTAGAGGCGGACAGAGAGCTTTGCTACGCTTTGGGTTAGAAAATTCCCGTGTCTATCTGCCAGGTATGGCACCAGCGGTTGGCGCGGAATCGGCAAGTTCCGTCTATGGCGCATTTTTGGACAACCAACTATCAACCACTAACCCCATCAGTCTCACTTACCTAGGCGGGTTTCTTTCAGAATCTAAAGAAATGGGATATACCTATGGGACTATGGAAGCGGACACTGACGATGATGAGGAAGGCTTTATTACCGATTATTTGCGGCTTTGGCGATTTACAAATTCTAACGAATGGAGAATAGCCGTAGAGGTTCTAAGTCCTCATTAGTGGCGACCTGACGGTGAGCAAGCCCTTATATGGCAGGGCCTAACCATAAAAAATAGAGCTTGGCTGCGTATACGTGGCTTCTCGATAAGCCCTGAACTTAAGCGTTCTCTAATATTTTTCTGGCTCTCGCTCTGACCGTGTAGACCTTATTGTAGCTACCACCTTTTAAGGTGCTCGCACGCATCTTAGCCGCCTTTCCATTCAGGTTTGGCTTGCTTTACTTTAGCCCTCAACCCTCAACCCTCAACCCTCAACCCTCAAAGCTGAACAGCTGGAATCATATTCTTGGGAACCATCTTGCGTGAAAGTCGCTTGAGGTTCGTTATAAAGACAGTGAGAATTGTGAGCATTGACGTTATCCACAGTGAGGAGAAAAGCGGATCTACTCTAAATACCCCAATCTGATAGATTACGGTGGCTGTGATATACGCCAGTCCCGTACACCAGCTAAAGACCAATAAGGTCCATTGCCAGCCTGCCTCTTTATTCACCGCGCCCAATACGGCCACACAGGGGGCGTATAAAAGAACGAAGACTAGATAGCAAAACGCAGAGAAAGGGCTGTTAAATAAAGTGGCCATATTGGTTAAGGTGGTGTCCTTAACGCCTTGCGCTTCAGTCACCGCGTCTAAATCCGTGACGTCGCCGATTGATATGCCTAAAGGGTCGGTCAGTGCTCCGCCCAGTGCCGCCAACTCGGCGCCTATACTGCCTACGGCTTCGGCCACTGCAGCGACTAAGTCTGGAGCGCTGCCATCGCTGCTATCTGAGGGGTCGCTATAAAGCGCATCAAGCGTGCCTACAATGGCTTCTTTGGCAAACATGCCAGTAAATAGGCCAACAGTTGCCGGCCAGTTGTCCTCACTGATGCCCATTGGTGCAAATGCAGGTGTTATAGATTTGCCTATTACGCTAAGCACTGAATTTTCAGAGTCTTCATTGCCAAAGGTGAAATCTGTGCTGACTGAGTTCAAAAAACTCAGCACAATGACAACGGAAACTATAGTTTTTCCTGCCCTAACAACAAAGCCTCGCAGGCGAAACCAAGTGGTAGTCAATATATTACGTATAACAGGTACGTGGTAAGCAGGCATTTCCTGAAAAGAAGGGGTTATTTCGTCTTTGAAAAGTTGTTTACGAAAAATCCAGCCGGTGAATACCGCTAAGGCAATTCCCAAAAGGTAGAGGCCAAAGACAATATTTTGGCCGTTTTGTTGGAAAAAAGCAGCCGCGAATAACGCGTAGACCGTAAGACGAGCGCCGCAGCTCATAAAAGGTGCCATAGAGATAGTCATGAGTCTGTCGCTTTCCCGACCAAGTGTTCTTGCGGCCATGACGGATGGGACGTTGCAACCAAATCCCACAATTAAGGGTACAAACGCATTGCCGGGCAAACCGATGCCTGACATCAATCTATCGATTACAAAAGCGGCTCGTGACATGTAACCGGAGTCTTCCAGTAGGGATAGGCACAGATAAAGGAAGCCAATGACCGGTATAAATGTTGCGACAAGGGTAATGCCACCACCAAGCCCTTGTGCAACAAGAGTGATGATCAAGTCGGGTGCCGATATTAGGGTCAGCAACCATGTGCTGCCGTCAACTAACACTGCCGCAAACAGTATGTCGAAGAAGTCGATAAATACGGCGCCTAAATTCACTGCAAAGGTAAACATAAGGTAGATCATTAAAAGGAAGAATGGGACTCCCAGCCATTTATTTAAAACCACGTTGTCAATTCGCTCGGACAGACTGTCGTGGGTTGGAGATACTTCAACGACCCCATTTGATAACTGGCGCGAACGATGATATCGCTGCAGGATTGGGTCTTCAGTAACCGAGGTTTCTTCAGCTATAGGTTTGGGGTTGCGTTGAGATGGCGCGCAATGGACCGCCGCGAGCGCAACTTTCAAGTCTTCTAGCCCTTCTCGTTTGGAGGCGGTCATCGAGATAACAGGGACATCCAGTTGGTGTTGGAGCTTTTCTGGGTGAATGCTAAGTCCCTGCTGTTTTGCCACATCGAGCATATTTAGCCCGATGATGTAGGGAATGTCTTGCTCTGCTAATTGCTGAGTTAGCACCAGGCTTCGCTCAAGGTTGGTTGCATCAACCAGATTGATAACAAGGTCTGCATCACCTTGTTCAATGAAATCTTTAGCTATCTTCTCATCTAGGCCTTGGTAAACCTGCTCAAGAGAATATATTCCAGGCAGATCAATAAGCTCAAATTGCTCATCACCAAGACTAAAGTGGCCGGTCTTCTTTTCAACGGTCACGCCAGGCCAATTACCTACCTTTTGCCTTGCGCCGGTGAGCAGATTGAATACGGTGGTTTTTCCGCAATTTGGGTTACCAAGAAGAGCAATGCGTTTCATTTATTGGGTGTCTACCTGAATTATCGCGGCTTCAGCCTTTCGGATACTGATAAAGCTGCCTCCGACCTTAACTTGCATGGGGTCGCCGAGGGGGGCAAATCTTAAGATTTTGACAACTGCGCCAGGGATAACCCCTAGTGCATAGAGTCGAGATTGGAGTTCGGCGTTGTTATTGCTTACCTCAAGGACAAGACAATGATCTTTGATATCTGCTAAATCTAATGAAGTAACGGCCATAAACTATTAAATAATAAGTGGTTTATAAAAATGGATGCTATCAAATATAAAGCGTTTAAACAGGTGTTAAATTAACAGATCTAAATGGTGTTGACAATCATTCTCATTTGTATTTAAATACGTGAACTGGAGAAAATCATGTACGTATGCATTTGTAGACAAGTTACAGACAATCAAATTAGAGATCTTTGCCGCGAGGGTGCTAGTGACCTCGTCGACATAACGGCTAAGCTTGGCGTTGCTAGCGAATGCGGCAAATGTGGCAAACTGGCTCGCGCCATTGTCAAGGAATTCAGCAAGGCTGCCAGCTTTATAAACGCAGCTTAATAAGGGCTGGCATCTTTCTAGCGATGGGCCTTGCTGTTCGTCTCTCTATACATCCTTCTAGCGATCGGCCTTGCTGTTCGTCTTACTATACATCTTTCTCTCCACCTATCTCCCTACTTTTCTCTACTCACTAGCTCTAGGCTTTGGCCGCATGCTTTTGTCAGGCTATGACTTCATTTAAGCTTTCCAAGTTATTGTTCCGCTAGCGCTGAGTCTATTTTTCATGAAGAAAAACCTCGGGTTCAGCAAATGCAAATGCGATTGCTTATCATTCATATTCTGCTTATTTATCAATGATTTAGCGAACAAAGCTCTTGACTTTTTACATCAAAAAGCCGAAGCTGCGCGAACTGACCTTAAGAGAACTTTCTAATGAAATCTGATCCAACTGTTATCAAACATCTCAATAAAGCACTAGGAAACGAACTTGTTGCGATTAACCAATACTTTCTTCATTCAAGAATGTACGAAGACTGGGGCTTGGCTAAACTAGCGGCGAAAGAGTACGAAGAATCAATCGACGAAATGAAGCACGCTGATCAGCTAACCAAGCGCATTCTTTCTTTAGATGGCCTGCCTAATCTGCAGAACCTCGGTAAGCTGCAAATAGGCGAGAACACTAAAGAGATGCTTCAATGCGACCTGAATCTAGAGATGATTGCTTGCCCTGATCTTAAGGAAGGCATAGCTTACTGTGAATCGGCAGGCGATTTCGTTAGCCGTAATTTGCTCAGCGACATTCTGGACAGCGAGGAAGAACATGTAGATTGGCTTGAGAGTCAGTTAAAACTGGTTGAGATGGTAGGCCTTGAAAACTATTTACAGTCAATGATTTAGCGTGCTTAGTTAAAGTATCATGCGACTAAGAAGTGAGGTAAGAAATACGATAAGTTTGTGTTTCTTACCTCACGATGTGCCTAAAAATGTCGATATCCTTCGCTAGAGCAAGAAATATATTGCTCATGGTAACAGAGTGTCTTTTTAGCGAGGGTGGTATCACCCTGAGCACAGGATGAGTGATGTACGCGTGCATAGATTTAGGGTCGAATAGTTTTCATTTGCTTGTCGGGGAGTGGGATAACGGTAAGATCCGTATACTTGAACGCTGCAGCGATAAAGTCCAACTTGGTGAAGACGTTCGAGCCACAGGGGTTATATCCCCAGCTGCCTTCGAGCGGGGCCTCACCAGCTTAAAGCATTTCAAAGTTCTAATGGACCAATACCCGCTTGAAAGATACTGGGCGTTGGGCACAAATTCTCTAAGAGTTACTCAGAATTCACAAGATTTTATTGATGCGGCAGCAGCTATTGGGTTGGAGGTCTCAGTTATCTCTGGTGTGCAAGAAGCTGTTTTGATTTACGCTGGGGTTATTACCGAATTACCAGAATTTGGAGGCAACCGCTTAGTGATAGATATTGGCGGCGGCAGCACAGAGATAATCGTTGGCTGCGGCCAGCAGCAGCTAATTACAGAAAGTATGGCTATAGGCTGTGTGGCATGGAGAGATCGATTCTTTGCTGATGACTCATCAGATAAGGCAGTCCTCAATCGACAAATGAAGCTGGGTCTAGCGGCCGCACGAGAGGTGTTAGGCGAGAATGCCGCTGGTATTTCCCGAGTCGGCTGGGATGAGGCATATGCTTCTTCTGGCACCGTCAAGATGCTAGCAAATATATGTGCAGCGGCGGGATATGGCTCTAAACGTATAGACTATGAAGCCTTGCAGCTCTTGCAGCCACAATTCATTGACTGCAAAGCTAGCGGTTCAGATCTGCCAGGTTTAAAGCAGCGCAGGCGTGATTTATTGCTCCCGGGGTGGTGCATAATGATGGGTTTGATGGAGAGCTATAACATAAGCTCGATAAACTTCAGTCCAACAGCACTTCGGGAGGGCATGTTGGACTTTATGGTGCAGAATGAAAAGACCCTCAAGAGCATGGAAAAAAGCAATTTGCCCAAAGTCTCAAAGCTGTAACAAAGGTTACGATAACTGCTTCAATAGCAGCGTTTGAACTGCTACGGTCTGATTGTCCAAATCGAATCGTTCGATATACTCGCCGTCAGCCTGCATTTCCCAGCTTTGAGCTTGGTCTTCTAAATACATTTCCATTTCTGCCACAATGCGCGTGGCCCATTTCTTCTTAAGTATCGGAAAGCAGACTTCTATTCGATGTGACAGATTTCGTTCCATCCAGTCAGCACTAGAGCAATAGACTTGATTGGGGCTGTTTAAGAAGTAGTAGACTCTTGAGTGCTCTAGGAAGCGTCCTACTACCGATACTACTCGAATATTCTCGCTGACTGTTGGCATGCCCGGTTTTAGGCAGCAAATCCCTCTGACGATGAGGTCTACTTTGACCCCCGCCATAGATGCGCCATACAGTGCTTTGATTACATCGGGGTCGGTGAGTGAGTTGATTTTTGCGATCACCCGTGCAGGCTGCCCTGCAATTGCTGCTTCTTTTTCAGCATCGATCATGCGTATTATTGATTTGCGCAAGTTAAAAGGCGCGTGGATTAGCAGCTTGGGATGAATTTTCTTGCCCATTCCAGTTATTTGCTGGAATACCTTGTGAACATCAGCGCAAATCGTTTTATCAGCGGTTAACAATCCATAGTCTGTGTAAAGGAGCGAATTTTTGCGGTGATAGTTGCCAGTGCCAAGATGGGCATAGCGTTTTAATTTGTCACCGACTCGGCGAACTATCAACAACATTTTGGCGTGAGTTTTATAGCCCATTACGCCGTAAACAACGACTGCGCCAGCTTCTTGCAATATGCTGGCAAAATTCATATTTTCTTTTTCATCAAAGCGCGCTCGCAATTCAATTACTACGGTAACTTCTTTCCCGTTGCGAGCCGCTTCTGCGAGTGCCTCGACTAATTCAGAGGATTCATTTGTTCTATATAATGTTTGCTTAATAGAAAGCACGGTGGGGTCTTTTGCAGCCTGCCTTAACCAATCTATTATCGGAAGAAATGACTGGAAAGGGTGATGAAGCAGCTGGTCTTCTCTGTCTACCGCGTAAAAGATATCATTTCCAACTTCAAGCGCTGGCGGCAGCCCCGGTGAGAAAATAGGAAACTTTAAATCTGGTCGATTTATCATTCCATTGAGTGCCATAAGTCTCTGTAAATTAACGGGCCCGTCGAGGCGAAACAGTGCGTCTTCTTTAAGGTCGAAGCGTTGAAGGAGAAAATTTGTTAGGTTTTCTGGGCATCCTTTGCCTACCTCTAATTTAGTGGCTGCACCAAAGCGGCGGCTATGTAATTCTCCCTGCAAGGCAGAAGCTACATCCTCGACCTCAACATTGGACATCTCCAAATCAGAGTTTCGGGTTACGCGAAACTGATGGCATTCGGTTACTGTCATGCCTGGGAAAAACTGGTCAACGTGGGCGTGAATCACCGAGGATAAGAATATGAAGTTATCTCCGGTTGGCATAATTTTTGAGGGTACTTTGATCAATCTTGGCAATGATCTGGGGGCTGGCACAATGGCTAAGCCGCTTTCTCTGCCAAACGCATCTTTGCCGTTAAGTGAAAGAATGAAATTTAGGCTTTTATTAACTAAACGTGGAAAAGGGTGGGCAGGGTCAAGCCCTAAAGGACTCACTACAGGGACTACTTGGTCGTGAAAGTAGTTCTCGGTCCATTTGATCAGCTCATCATTCCACTCGTGGCGATAGAGAAAATGAATATTCTCTTTAGCCAGTGATGGCAACAGATCAGCATTTAAGATCCTGTATTGTTCCTCTAGTGCCTCTCGGACCTGATCGTGAATTATGTCTAAAACTTGTTCTGGGTATTTTCCGTCCGGCCCCGGTCGCTGGCGCCCAAAATCAAGCTGTTTCCTAAGCCCTGACATTCGAATTTCAAAAAACTCATCAAGGTTAGAGCTGAAAATGAGCAAGAACATAAGGCGCTCAAGCAGGGGATGTTCAGGATTTTTTGCCTGATGAAGTACTCGTAGATTAAATTTGATGTATGACAGTTCTCTGTTCTCGAAATACTGACTGTCGTTTAGGTCAATGGCTTGTTCAGGCTGCGGCTTCGAAGAGGGGTGAGATTCAGACGAAGGCGCAGTTATAGCATCCAGCTCTGATAGTTGCTTTGCCATGGTAGGGGGCTCGTGAGTGTTGTAGTTAAAAGTTGTAGTTAAAAGTTGTAGTTAAAGTTAAAGATAAAAAGTAATGGTATTTTTTGGCAATAAATTATTCATCTTGAAGGCTGTGAAGCGTCAACTTTATGAACAATGTGCCGTGTACCCCGAAACAAAAGAGACAAGAATAGATTAGGAAAACATCAATGATCATAACATTTTACGGCGTTTCTTTAAACTGTAACTTTATTGTAATATAAAGGTTAGCATGCCGAGTGCGGTCGGTAATAATCCATTGAGGGTAGCGTGTTAGTCTTGTGATTTCATATCGATTAAGTTTTTGTGGTTTTCTTTTAGTGATTAGCTCATCGCTTTTTGCTCAGTCGCGGCCAATGGAGATGAGCTTAGGAGCGCAATACCAGCGCTTAAATGGTATTTCAGGCACTCTATCAAGCGCAGGCTCAGATACGCTGGCGAATTTAATGACATTATGGGCGGAGGACTTTAATCGAGAATATCCAAATGTCATTATCCAGATCCAGGCGGCAGGTTCGTCAACGGCTCCTCCGGCACTGCTAGAACAGACTGCCAGTCTTGGTCCTATGAGCCGTAGGATGAAGGAAATCGAGTTACAGGCGTTTGAATCCCGCTACGGCTACCCGCCGACCGCGATTCCGGTGGCCTTGGACGCTTTGGCAGTCTATGTTCACAAAGACAATCCGCTACAGGGGCTAACTATTGCTGAACTAGATGCGATTTTTTCATCTACTCGGCGCTGCGGGCAAACTAAGGCGCTGGAGACCTGGGCTGATTTAGGCTTGCCAAAACCTTGGGGGCAACAAAAAATACAGATGTTTGGGCGTAATTCGGTATCAGGAACTTATGGTTTTTTTAAACAAATTGCTTTGTGCAAAGGGGATTTTAGAACTTCAGTCGGCGAGCAGCCTGGGTCGGGGTCGGTAGTCCAAGCCATCAGTGGTTCATTAAACGGCGTAGGCTACTCTGGAATAGGTTACAGAACCTCCAGTGTTCGAGCGGTTCCCATCGCCTTAAATAAAAACTCCCCCTATGTCGAGGCTAACGCTGTCAACTCAATGTCTGGCGACTACCCTCTAGCCAGATTTCTTTTGATTTATATTAATAGAAGACCGAATCAGGAGCTGGCCCCGCTAGAAAGAGAATTTATCCGTTTCGTTCTGTCGCGAACAGGGCAGGAAAGCGTCTTAAAAGATGGCTACATCCCATTGCCATCTTTGGTCATCGATAGCACGCTTGAATCGTTGAATATCCAGTGATAAATACAAAAAATCAAGCGCAGTCTAAAAGCCAAGCAGAGACTGAATCTCGAGACGGTGCTGACCTGTCTGTTGCTTCATCCAATGGCGGGCACACTTTGCGGGTGAAGCGCAAAGTAAGGCATTTTTATGATCGGGCTGCTCGCTATGGCATCGCCATAGGAGGGGTGGGGGTCATAGCAACAATGCTGGTGATTTTTGTCTTCTTGATTGCGGAGGTTCAACCTCTATTTTCATCGGCTTCCATTGACGTGGGGCCCAGCTTTAAAATGGCAGACAGTCTTGAGGAGCCCGGACTGCATTTGGCTATAGATGAGCAAGCCAGATTATTGCTTCGAATAAGTGCTAGGGGAAGGGCGGTCTTCCTCGACTTAGATTCGGGCGCTGTGATCAGCGAAATCTCGCTAGCAATCCCTGAGGGCTATTTTATAAATCAGTTTGCCCTAGATTCTGAAGAGTCAGGGGTGTTTGCTTATTCCTTAAGTAATGGCAACGTCCACATAGCCCAATATCTTTGGGAAACAGAGTTTTCGAGCGAAGGCAATTTGCCTGTAATTACCCCTCTAATTGTTTATCCCTATGGGCAAGAGGCGGTGCTAAATTTGGGCAACGCTATCGATGCTATTGCTGTGCGCGTGGCTCAAGAGGACTTAGTCCTAGCAGCCATAGATGATTCCGGCAATTTGAAGTTATTGCACTCAGTTGGCCAGCGGAACCTGTTTAGCGGTTTCAATGTTAATTATGTAGCTCCTCCAGCGAGTTTCGAAGAAATTGATGTGAAGTTAAAACAAGCCGATCAGCTATTCATCGGCGGTGACAAAAGGCTGCTTTATGCGGTTTCTGATTCTGGGCTAGTGGTGGTTTACGATTTAAAAATCATGCTGGATAGCAAGGCAGTAGCGGTTTTTTCTGAGGCTCAGCTGGTGCAAGCAGATGCCCAGATGGAGTCTATTAAATTTCTTTCAGGCGGGCTTTCTCTGCTTGTTGCGGACAGCCTTGGATTTGTGTCGCAGTGGTTTGTTGTTCGGGATGAGGGTAGAACTGATTTAGAGTTAGTTCGCCGCTTCGCTGGCGATGGGACAGTCGTGATTGCGACAGCGGTGGAGCAGAGACGAAAAAACTTTGTCGCTTTGAGTGAGTCAGGACTACTCTCGCTGCATAATGTTACTTCTCAAAAAAGAGCTTTGACTGACACTTCTTTTAGCAACAAGCCGCTCGCGATTGCGGTAGCTCCCCGCGGAAATAAAATAGTTGCCGAGTTGCAAGGTGGCGCTTTCATCAGCTGGTCTGTAGACAACCCCCACCCAGAGGTTTCTTTTGCCGCCCTGTGGCGCCAAATTTGGTATGAGAGTTATCCGGAACCGGACTATGTATGGCAGCCCTCAGCCGCTAGCAACGACTTCGAGCCGAAGTATTCTCTAGTGCCACTTTCCTTTGGTACGTTAAAAGCGGCGTTTTACGCTATGCTAATTGCGGCGCCGTTAGCCATATGCGGTGCGATTTACACCGGTTATTTTATGGCGCCGGTGCTTAGACGTAAAGTTAAGCCTTTGATTGAATTAATGGAAGCGCTCCCAACTGTAGTGTTAGGTTTTCTAGCGGGGCTGTGGCTCGCGCCTTTTGTGGAAAGCAACTTGCCGGGGGTGATAATCCTCCTTCTGTTTTTGCCGGTTGGGATTCTACTGTTCAGCTTTTCATGGTCGCAGATGCCAAAATTTATTCGTTATTTGGTACCCGAAGGATGGGAAGCAATACTATTGATCCCATTCATTCTTCTCTTTAGCTGGGGTTGCTTTTACTTTTCTTATCCTGTCGAAACTTTTTTCTTCGCTGGCGATATGCAGCAGTGGCTGAGTTCCGAATTAGGTGTTTCTTATGACCAGCGCAACGCTATGGTGGTTGGTTTTGCTATGGGGTTTGCCGTCATTCCAACAGTGTATTCAATTGCTGAAGATGCAATCTTTACGGTTCCACGGCATTTAAGCGATGGTTCCTTGGCGTTAGGCGCAACTTCTTGGCAGTCTCTCTATCATGTGGTTTTGCCTATGGCGAGTCCTGGAATTTTCAGCGCTTTAATGATCGGATTAGGCCGCGCAGTAGGTGAGACGATGATCATATTGATGGCCACAGGTAATACTCCAATTATGGATATCAATATCTTTGAAGGAATGCGGACCTTGGCCGCCTCAATAGCCATCGAGGTGCCTGAGTCTGAAGTCTCGAGCACGCATTACAGGATTCTATTTTTAGCCGCGACGGTCTTGTTTTTATTCACCTTTGTAGTTAACACCGTCGCTGAAGTTGTTCGCCAACAACTACGGCGAAAGTACAGTAGCCTATGATGATGCGATTTTCAAAATGGACCGCTAGTGGCCGGCCCTGGATTTGGCTGAATGCTGCGGCTATCGCCATTAGTATTTTAATGGTTGTGGGTTTGGTGTCTTTGCTTGGCGTACGAGGCTTAAGTTACTTTTGGCCAAGCGATGTGATGCAGGCACGTTATATAAGCCCGGAGCCTGCGGGTAGCGGATTGTCTATGGAGGTAATTGGAGAATTGGTTGAAAGCGAAACGGTGCCTTCTTCGCAGTTAGCGGCGGCCGGTATTGATGGTCTGGAAAACCGAGAAGTGGTTCGGCGTTTTCTTCTTAAACAAGGCAATCGTGAGTTTTTCAATGCAGATTTCATTTGGCTTATTGATGACTTCGTTGAGGATTTTCAATATCCGTCCGAGCTAGTGACTTTGGAGCGCCTGGAATGGGGGAATTTTTACGGTACGCTGCGGTTGATCAGAGAAAACGGAACAGTGATTGCCGGCCAAAGCGCTGAGGCGGTCAATTGGGAGGAATTTTCGCAGCGACTGGAAAGAGTTTACTCAATACGAAGCCAAATAATAGAAATAGAGAAAACGCAAATTCAGGAAATTAACTATCGCACTAATCAGCTCCGGCTGCAGGTGCGAGAAATAGAGCTTGGCGGTGAGATGACGACTGCCATGAGGCTGCGCCTAGAGCGTCAACGAGAAGTGCTGCAATCTGAATATGAAATTCAGCGCCAGGAGTTGCTCCGTTTAAATGATGAGATACTGCGTGATGAGGCAGACTTTATGGTTGCAGGCGGAGAAATAGTACCCATCAATCTTGCGTCGATTGTTCGAGCCTATCGCCCAAATCAGCTGAGTGCGTTTGGAAAGTTTAAGGTTTTTCTTTCAAAAGTCGGTGAATTTTTGAGCGCCGAGCCTCGTGAGGCAAATACTGAAGGCGGCGTATTCCCTGCAATTTTCGGTACGGTAATGATGGTGATGCTAATGTCAGTGTTCGTCACACCCTTTGGTGTTATTGCCGCCGTCTATTTAAGAGAATATGCAAAGCAGGGTATCACCACCAAAATTATCAGAATTGCGGTTAATAATTTGGCTGGTGTTCCCTCGATCGTTTATGGTGTTTTTGGGCTTGGCTTCTTTATTTACATTATTGGCGGCGAAATTGATCAGCTTTTTTATTCTGAATCTTTGCCCGCTCCAACTTTTGGTACTCCGGGTTTGCTTTGGGCGTCATTGACGCTGGCTCTGTTAACGTTGCCGGTGGTTATTGTTGCAACTGAAGAGGGCTTGGCTCGGATACCTCGCAGCGTTAGGGAGGCCAGTCTGGCTTTAGGGGCAACTAAATTTGAGACGCTCTGGCGAGTCGTGCTGCCGATGGCCAGTCCGGCAATGATGACTGGATTAATTTTAGCTGTCGCCAGAGCTGCAGGTGAGGTGGCGCCACTAATGCTGGTTGGAGTGGTAAAGCTAGCGCCTTCGCTGCCGCTAGATGGCAACTACCCGTATCTACATTTAGACCAAAAATTCATGCACTTAGGGTTCCACATCTATGATGTGGGTTTTCAAAGCTCTAATATTGAAGCTGCGAAGCCTTTGGTATTTGCCACGGCTTTTTTGTTGGTGGCTGTAATTGCTGCGCTAAATTTAAGTGCTGTTTCGCTACGGAATCACCTCCGTGAAAAATATAAATCACTTGAAGCATGATGCTATTAATGGGCGGTTTTTGTTAACTCTATGAACACACTAAAAACTAGCGATGCTTTAGCGGTCGCATCAAATTTAGGTACCTCAGATAAAAACATTGCCAGCTTGAGCAAGGACTTGCCACGCTGTCTGGAAGTTGAAAACCTCTCGCTTTCTTACACGCGTGGCAATAAGGCTCTAAATTCAATTAATTTGTATATAGCTAAACAAAGAGTGACCGCCTTTATTGGCCCTAGCGGCTGTGGTAAATCGAGTTTGCTGCGCTGCTTTAACCGTATGAACGATTTAATAGATGACTGCGTGATAGAGGGTGCAATTCGATTAGAGGGGGAGGACATTTATCAAAAGTCAGTTGAGGTCGCAGAGCTTAGGCGCCGCGTTGGCATGGTGTTCCAGAAGCCAAACCCGTTTCCGAAGACAGTGTATGAAAACGTCGCGTATGGCCTGCGTATTCAGGGTTTAAGTTCTAAGCGCAAACTCGATGAAATTGTTGAAGAGTCGCTTGAAGCCGCCGCTCTTTGGGATGAGGTTAAAGACCGCCTTCATGACAATGCCTTGAGCCTTTCTGGCGGGCAGCAACAACGTTTAGTTATTGCGCGAACCATTGCAGTGCAGCCCGAGGTATTGCTTCTCGATGAGCCAGCCTCGTCACTTGATCCGATTTCAACTTTGAAAATTGAAGAGCTCATCAGTGAGCTAAAAGAAAGTTACACTATTGTTATCGTGACCCACAACATGCAGCAAGCGGCCAGAGTCTCGGATTACACTGCTTTTCTTAATATGGGCAATATGGTTGAGTTCGATACCACGGATCGATTGTTTACCAATCCTTCAGAAAAACAAACAGAAGACTACATTACCGGCCGTTATGGCTAATGAGATATACTTTACCCACTTTTTACTCTGGATAACCGATGAGTTCTCAAGCTGAAGGGCATAGCCTGCATATTTCACAACAGTTCAATGTTGAATTGGAAGAAGTTAAAGGCCACATGATGGAAATGGGCGGTGTTGTTGAAAAGCAGCTCGCCGATGCGCTTGAAGCAGTGGTCACATCGAATAGTAACTTAGGTATAAAAGTATCCAAAGATGATGACGAGATAGACTCTTTGGAGATGCAAATTGATGAAGAGTGCAGTTTGATTATTGCACGACGCCAGCCGGCAGCTAGCGATTTGCGTTTAGTGTTAGCCATCATAAAAACTATTCGCGATCTTGAACGGATCGGAGATGAATCATCTAAAATCGCAAAAATGGCGGTTAAGCTTTCTGAGGAAGGCGAGATTCCTAGCCTCTTTGTTGAATTTAAAAACATCAGCGCAAAAGTTCAGCGCATGGTTAGTATGTCGCTTAATGCCTTTGCTCGGTTCGATGCCGAGGCGGCACTAGAAATCACCAAGGCGGATCTTGAAGTTGATATGGAATATCGCAGCGCTATGCGTTCAATGATTACCCACATGATGGAAGATCCGCGAAGTATCACCCGCGTGCTAAATATCCTGTGGGCTCTGCGTGCATTGGAGAGAATAGGTGATCATTCAAAAAATATAGCCGAGCATGTGGTCTATTTGGTTAAGGGTAAAGATGTTCGTCACGAAAAATTAGAGAAACAAAATTAACTCTATCTTTAGCAAATCTATTTCAGGTTTTCTTGCAAGTTCTGTTAGCGCAGCACAGCGTATGACTGCGCATTTGCTTGTTATCCGAAGGTCCTGTTGTTTTTCTAAGGCCTTATTCTGCCGAAGTGGTTTTGCTTATTAGTCGAGCTATTGGAAGTTTGCAACTAAAGGTACTGCCTTGTCCAACTTCGCTAGTAATTTTCAGCTCGCCGTCGTGTCTGGCTAAAATATGCTTTACGAT
>Ga0208414_1000730_pt1 | contig 29441 bp, 22 predicted proteins | sample AntAceMetag02UKE_FD_184770 | JGI IMG/M metagenome (GOLD analysis project Ga0208414, IMG submission 184770) | Saline lake microbial communities from Ace Lake, Antarctica - Antarctic Ace Lake Metagenome 02UKE (SPAdes) (version 2) | ecosystem: Environmental > Aquatic > Non-marine Saline and... | reverse complement strand
TGCACCAAAGGTAAAAGCGCCCGACTACTCACCGCCTTCGCGACCGGTCCCTCCAGCTCGCGTCTAGCTACTTGGCAAGAAAAAGACGGCACCCTGAGTTTCCGCGATCCTAAGCGCGGGACATTTTCCGTGCGGATCGAAAAGGATGTTCTTCATTACGAAACACCGAGTGGTCAGGGATCATTTAATCTAAGCTAGTCGCCACCTTCCCCAAGATCATGCCTTCCCCACTATTCTTCAGTAACAAGAAATCCGACGCGCCCCATCTGCGCACATGGGCTGAGTTTCGAAAGCAGATCAAAGCCGGAGACTACGGCGAGTTATGGCCTCAATTGCTCAAAGAAGCGGATCGAGAATCTGATCTCCCTGCGCTCACGCCCTCAACTGATTTCCCCGGTCGCGCCTCCCATCAAGCGGCGGTCGCCAACCGCGACTACACCGTCACTGCCGCCGCCACACAGAGAGTTCTACGCAACGCACTTCTTTTCAAAGTCACTGCAAAACAAAGCTACAAGCGCTGCGCACTCCGCCAGATCTACTCGTTAATCGATCCTGCCATTTGGGTGGTATGGCGTGATCACAATCCAGTTGAACCCCGCATCCCCGCCGATCTCCGCACGGGCTGGATCTCGCGCGATTTGGGTATCGCTTACAATTGGCTGCGATCATCGCTGAAGCCCACCGAACGTAAACGGATCATCGACGGCATCGATCTCATGGGCATCCAGCCTTTTCTCAAATCGTTGCCCTTGAATCCGCGTTGGATGAACGATCCGAGCAACTGGGTCACTTGTATTGTGGGCGGAATGGGGATCTGTGGGATGGCTTTGGGCGAGGACCACCCCAAGGCATCGGAAATCGTCGAGATCTCCCAACCTCCCATGGATTCGTATTTTCAGATTATCGGTCCGGAAGGCGAATTCAATGAATCTCCCGGCTACGCGGGATCGCTCTACTTTCCGGCACTCTACTACAGTGCGATGCAATCTTATGCCCCCGGCCAACCCAATCGACTCGCCGGGTTTCCTTTTCCCCAATGCGCTCGCTGGGTTCAATACCTCGCACTAGGGCCTAATCGACTGGCGGTCTTTGGCGATGGCTACCCCGAGGTGGTGCCTCTGATGGCACATTACGCTGCCGTGGCCGCCGCGACGCGAGACCCCGTTATCCAGGGACTCTCCAAACACTATCGTTCCGCGAACGTCGGCTCAGCTTCCCAAGTCCCCGATGTCTTTGAACTCATCTGGCTCGATCCTACCCTTCCCGCCCAAACACCCGGAGCGGAATACCCCCAGTTCGCCACTTTTAAAAAATACGCCGCCGTTTTCAGCAGCCGATCCGATTGGAATCCGCAGGGCTCCGAGTGTGTCGTTTACGGCAAAGCCGGACGCGAACCCTGGCACTCTCATCTCGATACCGGCCAAGTCTGCATCGATGCGTTCGGCGAGCGCATGATCCGTGATCACGGTTTACCCGCTGGCGGCTATCCCAAGAATTTCCATCTCCTCCGGCACGAGTATTACAACAGCTCCACCCACGGTCACAATCTGCTCACGATCAATGAGCGCGAACATCCCCACCGAGCGTTCAAGGGCCGCTATCTCAGCGAAGGAGCACTGCCCGACGGAATAGGCGTGCATTGGGTTTACGATCTTTCGGTCTGCCATCCTGATGCGACGAAAGTCACGCGAGCTATATTTCATTTCCTCCCTAACATCGTCATTGTGATCGACGACGCCCACGCCAAAGCCCGCGCTGGATTCAAACTCCGCTGGCACACGGCCAAGCCGTGCAAGATCACAGACAACGGTTCGTTCAAATACTCGATCGGCAACGCGCGGATGAGCGCCCGCGTGCAATCCTTCTCGCGTGGCAAGGTGACTTACGATCACGGTCGTCACGAATATCTCCCGCCCTACGATTGCAACCGAGACGGAGGCAAACTCGACCAACCTCGTGAGCCTTACGTCGATATCCGCATGCAAGGAAAACACTGCCGTCTCCTCACCGCTTTCGCCACCGGATCGTCCAGCTCGCGTCTGCCTGCTTGGCAGGAAAAAGGCGGCACCCTGAGCTTCCGCGATCCGACGCGGGGTGCCTATTCCGTGCGAATCGAACAGGACGTTCTTCATTACGAAACCCCTCAAGGTCACGGAGCGTTCGACCTCCCCCTGTAGCCCCCGCTCGACATGCCTCACCCCCATCTCTTCGTCACCAAAGACCCCGTAGAAAATCTGCGCTCGTTGCAGCATGTGCGCGATTCGATCCGCGAGGGTCACGCCAAGAAACTTTGGGACGCGTTACTCAAAAAAGTAACCGCCGAAGCTCGGGCCGAACCGTATATTCCTTCTACTCCTTTACCCGAGCGCAGCCCCACCAGCGTCGCAAGAGCCAATCCCGATTTCGATCTGGTCGCGCGCGTTTGTAATCGGATCACGGATACTAGCCTAGTCGCGCTCATCACCGGCGAGCAACGCTGGGCCGACGCCGCGATCCGCCAAATCGATTGCCTCTTCGATCCGGAGCAGTGGCCCGAATACGAAGACCAAACCCACCTCGCGCATGGCGATCATTGCAGCCTGCGTCGCGGTCAGCTCGCGTCATCTCTCGGTCTCGCTTACGACTGGCTCTACGACTTTATCCCGCCGGAAAAACGCCGCTGGATCATCGAGTGTTTCGACGAACGTCTGACCAACCCATTCAAAGCCGGCCTCGCCGCTCCGGATCGTTTCACCAAATATCGCAACAACTTCGTGCCAGTCATCTACGGCGGCTTCCAAATCGCTGCGATGGCGTTCGGAGAAGACTATACTGAAAGCCCCTGGATCCATGAAATCTGTCAGCCGAAGATGACGGAGTATCTGGGCTACTGCCTCGGCCCCGAGGGCGAGTTCGACGAGAGCGTGCAATACGCCGCCTCGATGGAAGTCGCCGTCAATTACTTGGTCGCGAAACAATATCACGAGCAACTCGGCAATCCCATCTCGGCCAGCCCGCAGATCGTCGGTTTCCATTCGTGGTATATGTATTTCACGCTGCCTCCCGGTCGCGTCGTTGGATTCGGCGACCCCAGTGCGGCGATGCCTCCCGTGGTCACCGCATTTAGTGCCGTAGCCTCGGCCCTGAAAGATCCGGTCTTTCAATGGTTCTATGAACAGTATCACACCAAGGCACCTGACACCCATCTTCGGCGTTCATTAGAGCTGCTATACTACAATCCGGATATCAAAAGCGCGCCGCCCGATGGACGCATGCCTTTAGGTCGCGCCTACCACAATTGCGCCAAACTCGTCAGTAGTCGCAGCAGCTGGGATCCGCATTCGGCGGTCTCCATCGTCTATGGTAAAGCGACCCTAGAGCAGAATCATTTCCATGCCGATTGGGGCCAAATCTGCATCGATGGTTATGGCGAACGCCTGATTCCCGATCTCGGATCACCGTCCAGTTACCCCAAGACTTTTCCCAAGTCGCTCAATTACTACTTCTACAATTACCAGCAGTATTCGCATAACATTTTCGTCTTCGGAGAAAACGATACCGGCGGCGTTTCGCAGGATGAGCACGATCGCAAAGGACACTTCACCCACGAGGCTTTCGACGATGCACGCGGCGGCACATGGACCATCGATCTTTCGGGAGTCTACGATGTCTCTAAACGCGTCACCCGCACCGTTGTGCATCTACTGCCCCGTATCGCAGTTGTGATTGACGACGCCGTGCTCAACGAAGCTCAACCCATCAGTCTTCGTTGGCACACGCTCTCAATGCCCGAGCTCGGGACCGACGGAAGTTTCGTGACGAAAGGCGAACGCTCCCAATTGAGCGCCCGCATAGTTCGTCTCGAAGGCGAAGCATCCGTAAAAATCCGCCAACACGAATATCACGAACCCTACCACCTCGACGCGCTGGGCGATCCCATGAAACAGCGGCGCGAGCCCTACGTCGAACTCACCGCGCATGATTCAAAGTGCCGGATTGCGACCGTCTTCTGCGTGCAGGAAAAAAATGCCGAACCCGGCATCTGGCGCGACATTCCCCACGGCCTCGCCATCGATTCAGCGGAGGGAGAAATTCACGTCACCGTCAAAGCCGAGACTCTCTGCGTCATCAATCTGAGAACCCAATTGCAATGGACAACTCCCCTCATCACCAACAACGCGTTGTAGCCCCCTACCCACTCTCTTTAAATCCCTCTGATGTGACCACGCAACACACAGAATTCACGGAATCGATCCTCCAATCCTTTTTAATCTGGAACTCATGAACTCAGAAAAATCCACGCTGCCTCCCGGCTCCGTTCCTGCCTTGTTTCCACTTTTCCAGCTTTCCACATAAATTCGATGCCTCACGGATCCGTGCAATCTGTGGTTAATAAAAATTTCACTCTCACTTCCAATTAACCGTCCCCAATTATTATGAAGATCACCGATATTCGCATGATGCGACTCTACGGCCCCCGCGACCATGGCGTCGGCGGCGGCAAAGCCAAAATCTACAAAGTCATCATCCGAGTGGATGGTGAGGATGGCCAATACGGTCTCGGCGAATGCGACAACTTCGCTGGTGTGCGCGAGTGCATCAACTACATGAAACAGTATTTCGTCGGCCGCAGCATTTTCTCCATCAACGCGATCATCTCCGAAATGCTTTACGGCACGGCGGCGCCGCACCACTCGGAGATCAAGACCGGGATCATGCCCGGCAACATTAATGCCAACAACTTCTGCTCGCCGACCGCCACACCTTGGGGTCCCGTCGTTTGGGCCGCTAGTGGCGTGGATATCGCGCTGACCGATCTCGTCGGCAAAGTGCTCGGCACTCCTGCTTACAACCTGCTCGGCGGTAAGTTCCGCGATCAATCGCGCGTCTATCTCGACCGCAGTTCGCCGGAAGACATCACCGATCTCAGCGCTTGGCGCGACATGGCCAAAGAAACCGCCGAGTCCGGTTTCTCGCAGATGAAATTCGACATCGATTTTCTCGCTACCGATCAAGTCGACGATGTTTGGAATCGATCTCTCAGCCTCAAGATGCTCAACCGCATCGTCGAGCGCCTGACCGCCGTGCGTGAAGCCGCCGGCCCCGATTTCGAAATCTGTGTCGATTGCCACATGCAATACAACGTGCCCGATTCCGTCCGCTTGTTGAAAGTGCTCGAGCCGCTCAACCTGCTCTGGGTTGAAGATCCCACACCGATCACCAGTCCGGATTCCTGCGCCGAGATTCGCAAGAAAACCACCACAGCGATTTGCGTGGGCGAAATGTTTATCGCTGAACAATTCCGCCTCTTCATCGATCACAAAGCCTGCGACATCCTCCATCCCGACGTGCTCTTCTGCGGTGGTATGCATGAGATGCGCAAGATCGCCGACTACGCCGAATTGAACCATATCCCCATGGCGATCCACGGCAACGGTGGCGCCCTCGCCACGATCGCCGCCGCCCATGTGGGCGCCGCTTCGCGCAACTTCACCGGCCTCGAATATCACTTCATCGAAACCCCCTGGCTCGCCGAATACGTCACGCGCGACCTGCCTCTCTTCAGAGACGGTCACGTGCCTCTCGACGATTCGCCTGGTCTCGGTATCGAACTCAACGAAGAAGTCTGCCGAGCCAATCTCGCCGAAGGCGAAACCCTCTTCTGATCGTCCTCCTTTCACCCTTCACTCCTCTCCCTTCCCTCTTCATCCCCATGTCTGAACAACCACTCCGCGTCTTGATGCTCGAACGCTTCAAAGACGAATTCCGCCGCGATCTCCTTCCTCCTCACGAATTCAGAACTTTCAACAATGAAAGCGATGAAGAGATGGCCAAGCTCATCGCCGAAACCGATGTGCTGATCTCCGGAGCTTACAAAGCCGAATGGCGCGATCCTTCCGGCCAACACCCCAAGATGATTCATTCCGTGGGCGCAGGTGTCGATGGACTCGCCCTGGACGCCGTCCCGGAAGGTTGCCCTGTCTGCAACGTTTACGGTCACGATAAAGGCGTCGCCGAGCACGCCTTCATGCTGTTCATGGCGTTGCACAAAAATCTCCCTAAACTCGATCAATCGCTGCGCAAAGGTGACTGGACTCAAGAGCAACCCTACCTGCCGGAAATGCGGAATCGCAATCTGCTGATACTCGGCCTCGGCCACATCGGCGAGCAACTCGTGCGCTGGGGCAAGTTCTTGGAGATGAACATCACTGTGCTCACGCGAAATATGTCCGACGAACGTGCCGAGAAACTCGGTCTCGATTCATACGGCACGCTCGACGATCTCGATCAGCATTTACCCGGCACCGATTTCGTGGTCATCGCGATTCCTAGTGCGAAAGAAACCGATGGCCTGTTTGGCGCTGCTCAATTCCAAGCGATGAAACCCACCTCGTTTATCGTGAACGTAGGTCGCGGACCGGTGATCGAAGAGAAAGCACTCTACGAAGCACTTAAAGCACGCGACATCGCCGGAGCCGGCATCGACGTGTGGTGGCAATACTACACGCCCGACGAACCGATCAAACATCCCTCTAAGTATCCTCTGCACGAGTTGGACAACATCATCATGACACCGCATAAGCCAACTTATGAAACGATGGATTTTCGCTGGAAATTTATCGCCGAAAACGTCACTCGCCTCGCCAACAAAGAACCACTCAAGAATCTGGTTCACGTGGGATCCAAGTAGTCGACCCGAGCAGTTGAAAGCACAGCGGGGTGATCTCCACACACCTCACCCACATTATGATCCGGCCACATAGGTCATTATGAGAAGTGATACCTCAGTATTCTGGCGAAAGAATAGTATTCATTTCTGACCAGTGCGGGATAGGGTTAACTTTACCCTATTCCTCAATACGTCGTGTTTAGAAAACTTACTCTTCCCTCAATATTTATCGTTTTAGTCTATGGATTCTGGGTCAGCCCAGAATTCCAAGAGATCTCCGCGGGCGTATCCATTTTGATGTTTGGCATGCTCGCGATGGAAGAGGGTTTCAGAATGTTTACCGGCGGTGTGCTCGAGAAACTCCTCCGGAAGACCACCGACAAGCTCTGGAAAAGTATCTGCTTCGGCGTCGTCTCCACGACAGTGATGCAATCCAGCGCGGCCGTTTCGATCATCTCGATCTCTTTTCTCTCGGCCGGACTGATCACATTGGTCGCCGGCGTGGGGATCGTCTTCGGTGCCAATCTGGGAACGACAACCGGTGCGTGGCTCGTGGCCGGGCTTGGTCTGAAAGTCAAAATCTCGGTTTACGCCATGCCGATGTTGGTCTTCGGCCTGGTGCTGGTTTTACAAAAAGCCAAGGGTCTTAAAGGCTCCGGCTTCATCCTTGCAGGTCTCGGTGGTATGTTTCTCGGCATCCATTTCATGAAGGAAGGATTCGAGTCCTTCAAAGATGCGTTCGATCTGACGGCCTATGCGGTCGACGGTTACCCCGGCATCTTGCTCTTTGCCCTGATCGGCGTGGTCGCGACCGTGGTGATGCAGTCCAGCCACGCGACACTTGTCTTGATTCTCACGGCCCTGGCCGCCCAACAGATCACTTATGAAAACGCCCTCGGCCTGGCGATTGGGGCCACGGCACGACGGTGACTGCCATTATCGGCTCTCTCACCGCCAATGTTGATGGACGCCGATTAGCGGGTGCCCACCTGATTTTCAATGCGGTCACGGCGGCCGTCGCGATCGGATTCATTTACCAACTCACGGGCATAGTCGATGTGATCAGTGGCTGGATGGGCATCGCCAACGACAACTATGCGATGAAGTTGGCCGTCTTCCATAGCATCTTCAACGGTTTGGGCATCGTGCTCATGCTGCCCATGATCAACCCCATGGTCCGCTTCCTTCAGCGCGTCATCAAACAACGCGTGCGCACTGCCGCTGAACCACGCTTCTTAAATTCGGCGAATATTAGTCTACCCGACACCGCCATCGAAGCCGTGCGGATGGAAACACTGCGGCTCTTTGACAATGCCTCGGAAATCATCGCTGAAGGTCTCAGCCTGAGCCTCCCAGAAATTCTCTCTGATCGCCCCCTCGACGAGATCGTTGCTCATGCGCGCAAGTCCGTGAGCTTCGATATCGACGAACGCTACGATCTCAACGTGAAGGAGCTCTATGGCAAAATCGTTGAGTTCATCAGTAACGCTCAATCCACCATGTCCCCGAGCCAGGTGGACGAACTTTTCGCTCTCCGTGCGGCAGGCCGCGATATCGTCGAGGCCATCAAAGATACGAAGCACCTGCAAAAAAACCTTTCTCACTACTTCACCAGCGACAACGAAGCGATTCGCCAAGAATACGATCACATCCGCGCCAATCTCGCCAACGCTCTCCGTCAACTCGACAACGTGCGGCAACAAGATGACGATGCCAGCACCAGTCTATCCCTCGATTCGATCAAGATCGGCATGAAACAACACGATCGCGATCTCAACGCTAGGTTAAGCACCTTAATCCGGGATCATTTGATCACCGCACCGATGTCGATCTCACTCATGAACGACAGTGGCTATGCCTACCACGTCACCAAGAACCTCGTCAAAATGGGCGATGTGCTTTTCTCCAACAGTGAATCGCAGTTAAGAGAAGCGGAAAGAAGTGTTTCTCTAGACGAAGCAGAGCTCGAAGAACTTTTGCAGAAAACCAAAAACCCAACCTCCGAGCATAACGATGAAACTAAGTAAACTTCTCGAAAAAACCAAGGCGCTCCTCGATCCCAAAGAGCGTAAAAGCAAAGCGCAGAAAAAGAATCTGAAGCACGTGATCAAGAAGCTCCGTAAGCAGGAGAAAGCTCTGCTCAAGAGTCTTGAAAACGAATCGTCGAAAGACAAAGCGGCCAAGATTCAGGATCAGGTCAACCTTGCCCACGCCCAGCGCAAAAAAGGTCTCAAGGTTCTCAAGGACCTAAAGAAATCTTAGCGAAGACTGAGAGCAATAAGGACCATCTATATACCGATAGATTCGGATAAGCCGCGCGCCGCACCGCGAATTGATCGCGCATAACGGCCTCATCAAAAAATTATAGTCATTGGGGATCAACGACCCTTAGGCTTCCCTCACCTCACCCCCTATACCCCTTGATAAGAAAACTTTTTCTCCCCTCCATTTTTGCCATTTTAGCGTATGGATTCTGGGTCAGCCCGGATTTCAAAGAGATCGCAGCCGGAGTAGCTATCTTTCTGTTCGGCATGCTCGCTTTGGAAGAAGGGTTTAAAGCTTTCACCGGCGGAGTGCTCGAAAAGCTACTGCGCAAGACCACCAACAAGCTTTGGAAAAGCCTCTGCTTCGGCGTCATCTCCACCAGCGTGATGCAGTCCAGCTCGCTGGTGTCGGTTATCACGATCTCTTTTCTCTCCGCGGGCCTAATCTCGTTGGCCGCAGGTGTCGGAATTATTTTCGGCGCCAACCTAGGCACAACGACTGGCGCGTGGCTGGTGGCTGGCTTTGGGCTGAAGATCAAAATTTCGGCCTATGCCATGCCGATGCTGGTCTTCGGCATCGTGATGGTTTTCCAGAAAGCCAAAGAGCTCAAAGGCTCTGGTTACATCCTCTCCGGCCTCGGTTTCCTTTTTCTCGGTATCCACTATATGAAAGAGGGTTTCGAAACCTTCAAAGGATCGTTCGATCTGACGGCGTATGCAGTCAGCGGTTATCCCGGCGTCTTGCTCTTCGCTCTGATCGGAGTGCTCGCCACCGTCGTGATGCAGTCCAGCCACGCGACACTCGTCTTGATCATCACGGCCCTGGCGGCCCAACAGATCACTTATGAAAACGCCCTCGCCCTCGCGATTGGGGCGAATATCGGCACCACGATTACGGCCATCCTCGGTTCTCTCAGCGCCAATGTCGACGGACGCCGTTTAGCGGGTGCTCACCTGATTTTCAACGTCGTCACCGCAGCAGTCGCGATCGCTTTCATTTATCAACTTACCGGCCTCGTCGATGTGATCAGTAGCTGGGTGGGCATCGCGAGCGACAACTACACCCTGAAGCTGGCCGTCTTCCACAGCATCTTCAATGGATTGGGTATCGTGCTCATGCTGCCCGTGATCAATCGAATGGTCAGCTTCCTGCAGCGCGTCATCAAACCCCGCACTCTCACCGCGGCGGAGCCACGCTATCTGAATACATCCACAAGTGGACTGGCAGACACGGCGATCGAAGCGGTTCGGATGGAAACGCTACACCTCTATGATAATGCCTCTGAGATCATCGCCGAAGGCATCAGTCTGAACCTGAAAGATATTCTCTCGAAACGCCCCATCGAGGAGACTGTCGCGAGCGCACGAAAGCCCGTTAGTTTCGACATCGATGAACGCTACGGCCACAACGTGAAGGAGCTGTATGCCAAAATCGTTGAGTTCATCAGCCACGCTCAATCCAACCTGTCACCTAGCCAATCGGACGAACTTTTCGCGCTACGGGCAGCGGGGCGCGATATCGTCGAGGCCATCAAGGACACCAAGCACCTGCAGAAAAATCTCTCTCACTACTTCACCAGCGAAAACGAAGCCATTCGCCAAGAATACGATAATATCCGCGCCAATCTCGCCAACGCTCTCCGTCAACTCGACGCCGTGCGGCGACAGGCGGGCGATGCCAACGCTAGCCTTTCCCTCGATTCGATCAAGATCGGCATGAAGCAACACGATCGCGATCTCAACTCCAGATTGAGCACCTTAATCCGGGGTCATTCGATCAGCGCTCCGATGTCGATCTCACTCATGAACGACAGTGGCTACGCCTACCACGTCACCAAGAATCTCGTCAAAATGGGCGAAGTCCTCTTCTCCACCGGTGAATCACAGTTGAGAGAAGCGGAAAGAAGTGTCGCTTTGGACGAAGGAGAACTCGAAGAACTTCTCCAAAACCCTAAAAACTCGCCCCCGAGCCAGCACGATGAAACTCAGTAAACTCCTCGAAAAAGCTGAAGCCCTTCTCGACCCGAAGGAACGTAAACGCAAAGCGCAGAAAAAGAATCTGAAGCACGTGATCAAGAAGCTCCGGAAGCAGGAGAAGTCCCTGCTCAAGAGCCTGGAAAGTGAATCGTCGAAGCCCCAAGCGGCCAAGATTCAGGATCAGGTCAACCTCGCTCACGCCCAGCGCAAAAAAGGTCTTAAGGTTCTCAAAGAGCTAAAGAAGTCTTAGCGCAGCGAATCAAGCGGCTATCCCTTACACCCGATAAAACGCTTCGGCGTTGCTCACGTAGACTTTGCGGAGTTCGTCTTCGGAGCAGCCTTCGAGCATTTTGTCTAGCGTCGAGACCCAACGGGGATATTTCGTCGCTTGTGCGGCGACGGGCCAGTCGCCGCCAAACATCAGACGATCAAAACCAAAGCACTCGACCACATGATCGGTGTAGGGACGAAGATCATCAATCGTCCAATTTTCAAAGTCCGCTTCGGTCACCAAGCCGGACAATTTGCAGAACGTATTCGGCATCGAAGCATACTCTTTCATCTGCTCGCGCCACGGATCGAGCAGGTGGTCCTTCACGTTGGGCTTAGCATGGTGATCCATCACAAATGACACCTCAGGACATTGCTCTACGAGCTTCAGCGTATTGGTCATCTGCGCATGGTTTATGCAGATATCAAAGGTGAGCCCATGTTCAGCCAGCGATTGCACGCCACGCACGAAATCAGGTTGCAGACAGAACTCCGGATCTTCCTCGAACTGGATGATCCGGCGAATGCCCTTCACCAGTGGGTTCGATGCGAGTTTCGCCAAATCATCCCGCGCACCATCACCCTTTTCCAATGGAGCCCATGCCACAATACCTTTGATCCGATCATCCTGCTGAGCGACCTCTGTCACCCATTCGGCTTCCTGATGAAACTGCGACTGATCCACTTCAGCTTGAAGAAAAACCATCTTCGCGACTATGACAGTGCCGCAGGCCTGCCGATACTCATCAATCAGGTAATTGCGATTAAGCATCGGCACGTTCTCCAGCCACGGATAGCTGAGACGTTCAAGATTCCAAATATGCAGGTGGGTATCGATGATGGGGAAGTTGGGCATGGCTAGATTTTGGAGTTTAGATTGGGGATTTTAGATTGGGCCATTCGACAAGCTCATGGGCCCTAGCAAAGCCGAGAGGCTCAGGTCGTGCGGGGGTTTAAAGATTAGGTATTATCTGTGTCTATCTGTGTTCATCCGTGGTTAAAATGGATTGGAAACAATTAGCGGAAATTAGCGCTCATTAGTGGTTAAATCCGATTTCATTTATTCACTTGGTTTTTCATCGGCACGCCTTGCAGGCCACGAACCACTTCTTCTGCGGCGAGTTGCTGCAGTCGCGGGATACTGCTTTCGCTATACCACGCGACATGCGAGGTGAGCAAGGCATGCTTGGCGGTGCGCAGCGGATGATCATCCGGGAGAGGTTCGTCTTCGAAAACATCGATACCCGCTGCGGCTATTTCCTCGCTTTCCAAAGCTGCCGCGAGCGCGGTCGTATCGATCAGCGGACCACGCGCGGTGTTCACCACGATCGCAGTCTTCTTCATCGAAGCGAGTCGCTCCGCGTTGACCATATGCTTGGTTTCGTCGGTCAGTGGCATATGCAATGAAATGATATCAGCCTCCTTAAAGAGCTGGTCGATCTGCACTTTTTTGACGCCTGATTTTTCCATCACATCCGCAGGAACAAAGGGATCGTAGGCGATGCGCTTACCCCCGAAACCACTCATCATCGTGTGGGCGGCCCGTGCGATGCGGCCAAAACCAGCGGTCGCAAAAGTCATCTCGCTCAAAGATGGCATCGGACGATCAGGAACGATCTTCCAGGTGCCAGCTCGTAAACGCGCGTCGATCATCGGTAATTGTCGCGCCAGCGCCAAACCGAGCGAGACCGCGTGTTCCGCCACTTCGTGCACACCGTAGTCAGGAATATTGCAGACGGGAATACCGCGATCCTTCGCCGCACCCAAATCAACGTTATCCACGCCGATTCCGTAGCGCACGATCACCTTACATTGGGTGAGCTCCGCGATGACCGACGAGTCAACGGGAGCCCATTGCACGAGAAGCGCATCCGCATCGCGAGAGGCCTCGATGACCTCAGCGGTCGTCGTGCACTGCGCGACAATCAGCTCGCCACCGGCGGCGCCAATCACGTCCTCTTCGTGCTTAAGATTAGGGAAACCGTGGTCGGTAATAACTACTCGGAATGTGCTCATAAAATTCAGGGACTTATTTGCTGCCGGCGATCTTACTCGATTCGCCGAGACCTTCGGGACCCATCCCGTTGTAACCACCATCGACCGGCAAATCGGTGCCCGTGATGAACGACGCATCATCGCTCAACAAGAACAACGCCGGGCCAGCCATCTCCACCGGATGCCCCATCCGGGCAAACATGTGATAGCGACCCCAGACTGGATCAAATTTCTCGCGATTATTCCCCGCCGCCTTGTCCACCTCGCGCGTCCAGATCCAACCGGGACTGATGCTATTCACGCGGATATTTTCCTGCGCCAAATCCATCGCCGCACAACGCGTGAGCTGAGTGACGGCTCCCTTCGACATGTTGTAGGTCCAGCGGTTCGGCTGCGCGACCCACGACGAAATACTGGAAACATTCACGACCGCACCGCCGCCATTTTTCTTCATCTCTTCGGAAGTGAGTTGAATCATCAAAGCGAATCCCAACGGGCCAACTTCCAACGAATAGAGGAAGTCTGCGCGTGTCGCATCGAGTCCTTTGGCGATGAATGAAAACGCATTATTCACCAAGTAATCTAAGCGACCATACTTCGCGACCGTGTCGCCCACGAGCTTTTGGCAAAATGCTTCTTCGCTCATATCACCCGCGACGATTAGCGGCGAGAAACCCTCCACTTCGAAAGCCGCGCGACCTTCTTCGGCATCTGCAGGCAAACCACTCACGGCGACTTGCGCGCCTTCGCGTAAAAGCTCAAGCGCGATGGCGCGGCCGATTCCATTAGTGCCGCCGGTCACGAGGGCGACCTTGCCCTGGAACCGATCTTTCAGAGGTGTGCGAGAGGGGTCTGTTTTCATGGGGAACAAGCTATTTAATCTATCGAGAAGGATTCACGGTAGGACCCGACCTCCGGGCGGGCCGCTCGGAGATCGGCCCCTACCTTTTATCGGAGCTACATAGTCAGTTAAAATATATCATGGGCAAACGACTGCTTTGATGTCGTTACCCTTGGCAGCGAGCATGCGTTGAAACGCTTCGACGCCGTCTTCGAGTGAGAAACGCTGCACCCAGGATTCGGCATCGACCTTACCTTCAGACATCAAGTTGAGCGCGTGCTGCAGCTCATCAATAGTCGCGGCATAACTTCCGAAGACCTGCTTTTCCGGAAGCGTGAGACCGTAGGAATTAAACGTCATTTCGTCTTCATGCAGGCCGATCCAAACAGAACCACCACCGGGACGAATCGCGTCAACCGAGGTCCGCTTCGTGATACCTGCGCCGACAGCGTCTACGCTCAAATCTGCGCCTTCACCGCCGGTCGCTTCCTTCATGACTGCGACCACATCCTCATCACGAGGATTGATCACGCGAACGGCGCCAAGCTTCTTGGCGACTTCCAAGCGCTCATTGCTGAGATCGGCCACGTAAACTTTAGAACCACGTAAAACCTGCATCGCCTGTTGGCAGAAAAGACCGATCGGACCCGCGCCCATCACGAGCACGACATCCGCATTGAGATGCCGGCTGACATGGACGACGTGCACGCCATTGGCCATCGGCTCGGCCAGTGCGGCCGCTTCTGCGGAGACGTTTTCCGGCCAAGGGATCAAACAACGCGCGGGCACATTCACGTATTCAGCAAATGCACCAGGACGATGCATTCCGAAAATCTGGCGCGATTCACAAAGATGAGTGTCACCGCGATCGCAACGCACGCAGCTTCCACAAGGCACGAGGGAATTGCTCACGATCTTTGCCCCCACCTCCCAACCGCTCACATCGGCACCTGTTTCGGCAATCGTGCCGCAAAACTCATGGCCCATCACCAATGGCGGTGGACGACGCGGGCTCTTGTTTTTATAGGACTCCAGCTCACTGCCGCAGATGCCACAGGCAGCGACCTTGATCTTCACCTCATCGGCTTGAGGGGCGACATCATCGACGTCGCGAATTTCCATCTGTTCAAAAGCAGGATAATGTAGGGTGCGCATGCGTAAAATCGGGGTGAGTTGACCAGACTAAAGATTCAAAGGCGAATTGAGTCGGAGGAAAGAGCTAAGACGTCCCTTCGAGTAATTTCCAGCAATACATCTGCATTCGCGGTAAATGAAACGGTCCCTTAAACGTGCCGCCTTTCAACGATGAGGTCGGCCGCCCTTCACGATCAAGGTAGCCCAACCACTCCCCGTGCTCCGGATCCGCGAAATGCTCATGCGCCCAATCGTGCACCAGCGCGTGCCATTCCAAATACTTCGCGTCCTTCGTGAGCTCCCACGCGAGCAAGGTCGCAATCACCGCTTCATTATGCGGCCACCAAAATTTCATGTGATGCCAATACTCCTGCACTGGCAGATCGCGCACATCGACATTGTAGAGAATCCCCCCGTGCTCCTGATCCCAACCACGCCTCCACATCCCGTCGAGAATCGAGCAACCCAACTTAACCAGCCGAGCCTCCCCTCCCCGGTGTTTCGCTTCGTGCAAAATAAACCACGCTGCCTCGATCGCGTGCCCGGGGTTGAGTTGGCGCCCGTCAAAGTGATCCAGCAGCGAACCATCCGGCGCGACCATTTCCATCAACGCACCTAGTTCCGGTTTAAAGAAATCGTTTTCGATTTCGGCAATCGCCCGATCAATCCACTGTGTGCAGGTCGCGCCTCGCACTTCATCATCGCCGAGCAGCTCGCGTAACTCCTGCGCCGTCGCCATCGCGATCATCCACGGAGCCAAGCCCTTCGCCGGTCGCGTGTCCGGCTCAGTCTTCGGCGCCATCACTCCTGGAGTAAAACTGTGATGCAGATAAGTGTCCCACGCTCGCCACGCATCAGACGCGAGTGATTCATCGTCGGTGATTTTCGCACACGCCGCGAAGCCGATCGCCGCAAACGATTCGCTAAAGACATAACGCCGCATCCGCAGCGGCTGGCCGTCACGCGTGAGCGTGAAATACATTTTTCCTTCCGGACCGTAGGCGTGCTGCCGCAGAAAATCCGCGCAGGACAGCGCCACCTCGCGCCATTCCTCGCGCGGCTCGGCCATTCGATACGCCGTTGCAAACGTCCATGCAGAGCGACCCTGAAACCAGACTGATTTATCATCGTCGATCAGCGTGCCGTCGCGATCCAGACCGGTGAGCATCCCACCCTGTTCGCGGTCCCAACCGTGTTTCGTCCAAAACGGCAACACATCATGGAGCAAGCCTTCGCGGTAAACCGTCATCAAGTCATCACGTCGTTCGGGGGTCATCTAGGAGCCACTTTGCCGCTCCACTCGTCTCGCACAACCTTGCTTTTGTTCGGCGCTATTTCACCAAAGACCCTCCGCTAATAATAGACCTGCTGACACGGCCCGCTCTTGTGTTTCGCCTCAAACCTCTTTTCCCCTGACTCCACCTTTTATTATGAGCAACCAACCCTCATCTCTCGCCGATCTCAATGTGCGCGGCATTTCCTTTCCAACCAAAACCGTGCCGGTTGAAAAAACCGCCGCCGATGAACTCGCGCAGCTCACTGGCGCTACCGCCAAAGCCTCTTCCCGTCCGGGGAAGGGCATCAACGTCGCCCTCGCCTCGCGCAAATGGGCACCCGCCGCCCAGAAAGCCGCCAAGGATGCGACCAACTGGATGTGGCTGCGCATCACTGAAAACGGCACTGGCGAAATCATCGCCAGCGAAGGCTCGGGACTCTTCGCCGCAGTGAGATTACTCGCCCACGGATTCACTGGAGCCACCCGCGAGAAACTCGCCGCCGGTCTGCTGATCGAACGCAGCTTCAGCATGAACAAGCCGATCTGGGATGGCTCGTTCGCCCAATACTGGCGCTTCAATCGCAAGTTCTGTCCCGAGCAATACGCTGAGACGCTCGCCGAATCAGGCTTCACTCACATCGAGGTCAATAGCCTGCAATCCACCTTCCCCTACGAGGATTCCGTGCCCGGTGAATACTACTCCCAGTTCTACACCTACTGCCCCGGTTTCAATCACTTCATCGACACGCCGCTCACCCGGGGCATCTGGCCCACGCAATACCTCGACGCCAATCTCGAGCGCCTGCAAAACCTCGCCGCCATCGGTCGCAAGTTCGGCCTCAAACCTGGCGTCTGTCTCTACGAACCACGCAGCTTGCCCGAGCGTTTTTTCCAGAAATACCCGACTCTGCGAGGAGCACGAATCGACCATCCCTTCCGCTCGCGTCTGCCTCGTTACACGATGGCGCAGGATCACCCCGTCACCAAGCATCACTTCCGCCTCGCGACCCAAGCGTTGATGAAAGCCGTGCCCGATCTCGACGCGATGTCGATCTGGACCAACGACAGCGGCGGTGGTTTCGAACACTCTGCTTCCCTCTACATCGGTCGCAACGGCGGCCCCTACATGATCCGCGAATGGCGCAACCACGACGCGATCGCCGAGGCCTCCGGCAAGAGCATTGGCGTCTTCCTGCGCAACCTGCGGGATGCTGCGGGCGAGGTGAATCCCGACTTCAAACTTAGCCTCCGCATCGAGCCATTCAAAATGGAGCACGATTACCTCAAGTCCGAACTAGGACGCGGCATCCATTGGGAAGGCGCTTCGATGTTTTCGCACGGTTACGAATCGGCGGACTACCCGCACCCTCATTACAAAGATCAGCACGTGGCCGGTGGGATGTTTCACTGCTCGATCGACAAACGCGAAAAGCCCGCGCTCGCGAAGGAACGCGCCCAAGGCGTCGAGCCGATCCTCACTTACTCGCCCGGTCCCGTCTGGAATCAGGAGCCGCTGATCGGTATTCCGTGGCCGCGCATGATTCACGCGCGCCTCACGCAGTTGAAAGGCATCGGAGCCGATATGGTCAGCGCGATGGGCGGCCTCGCCAACACCACCGCAACCCCTTACTGGCCCAACACCGCTGCGATCCGCGCCGCGCAATTCACGCCAGATCGTTCCATTGACGATGTGCTCGCCGATGAAGCCGTGCGCTTCGCCGGAGCCCAGCATGGCCCCGCCCTCGCCAAAGCTTGGTCGATGTTTGAAGAAGCCGTCACTTGGCAGCCCGTTGTAATGCTCTTCTGTGGTTTCGGCTGGTGCTGGCAGCGCACTTGGGATCGCCCCATCGTGCCCGACATCGAAGCCATTCCGGCTGAAGATCGCCACTACTACGAACGCCACGGCTGCATGCAGCACAACAACCCCGGCATCAACGATCTCGGCAAAGACGTGTTGTTTAATCTCATCACGCGTGAGCAAGCCGATAAGATGGTGCCGCGTTTTGATAACAACCTCCTCCCACGCATTGTGAAGGCCGAAAAATTTGTCGCAGCGACTCTCGCCAAATGTGCCGACGACGAGCAAGCCACAGCCGTTTTCGCCGATCTACGCGATCGCCTCCGCGCTTATCGTCACTGGGGCACGACGCTTCGCACGGTGGTCGCATGGTGTTCGGGAGTTTACGGCTACCTCGAAAGCAAGACCGCTGCGCAAAAGAAGAAGCACGAGAAATTCCTGCAGGATTCCATCGATCTCGAACTCGAAAATGCAAAGGGATTCCTCGATCATTTCGAGAACTCACCCACCGAGTTCATGGTCGTTTCCGAAACCGGAGAGAACACGTTTATCTACGGCAAAAATCTCGGCGACCATGTGCGCAACAAGATCCGCCTGATGGAGAAATATCGTCACCGGAAACCCAGCCTCGATCAACATATCCTCTGGCGCCCCGCCCCGGATCAGCCTTGGCCTGAAGGCTTCCCGACCAAGTAACTCTGTCTACTCCAAGCTATTCAAATAAAGTGTAACCAGGCTGGTTACACTTTATTTTTGATTAGGAGTGCCCATCGCCCGGAAATTTGATGCTTTGACATCAATTTATTTTGATGCTTGATGCTTCGATATGAGAACAACACTCACGCTCGAACCCGAGGTGGCTGAAAAGCTGAAGCAGGAGGCCTCGACCACTAGGCAAAGTTTTAAGAAGGTGGTGAACAGTGCGCTGAAACGTGGACTCGCTTTGGAAGCGCCTCGGAAGCGTCGAACTTTTCGCGTTAAAGCGCATTCCTCCGCTTACGCGTCAGGGGTGGATCCTCTGCATCTGAATCGTTTGACCGACGAGTTGGAAACCGACACGTGGATAGAGAAGCAACGTTCTTCCCGCTAATCGATGACCGATGATTATCCCCGACATCAATCTGTTGATCTATGCTTACAATGATCGCGACCCGCATCATCAAGCAGCCAAGGCTTGGTGGGAGTCGTGCCTGAACGGTTCCGCACCCGTGGGTATTCCTTGGATTGTTTCAGCCGGATTCATTCGCATTATCACTCACCCAAAGGTTCTCCGCGATCCGATCGAAAGCGCGGCCGCAATTGAAATTGTGAAAAGTTGGTTGGAGCAGCCTTGCGTAAGAATACTCAACCCCAGCCCCGATCACGCCGAACACCTATTCCGCTTTCTGACTGAAAACGGCACGGCAGGTAACCTCACCTCCGACGCACAACTCGCCGCGATCGCCGTAGAATATCAGGCTACTCTTTACAGCAACGATTCCGACTTCGCACGCTTCACCGGACTGCGTTGGAAAAATCCGCCAAAGGCAAATAAGTCTTAGAGGCAAATGGGCTCCTGCTGTAGCCCATTGGTCACGAGGTATTAAAATTGGTAAATAATCACTTTATTTTATAGAGGTGCTTGCACCAGTGAAATTAGCCTCTTCTGCATGTTCTTACTAAACTTTAATGAACACTGAAACCAAAACCCAACTCGCCGCACTCAATGTGCGCAGCATTACTTACCCCACAAAATTTCAAGACGTCGAACAGACTGCGGCGAACGAACTCGCGCGGCTCACCGGCATCGCCGCGACCCAATCGAATCGCCCCGGAAAGGGCGTGAATATCGCCCTTGTCTCGCGAGGTTGGGCGCAGAATTTTCCGAAGTCGAAAGCCAACACACCCGGTTGGATGTGGGTCCAGATCAACGAAGATGGTTCCGGCGAAATCACCGCCGATGAGGGCGCGTTTCTCTACGCCGCCGTTCGACTCCTCGCTAATGGGCTGACTGATGAGACGCGCGCTAAACTCGGCCGCGGTCTGTTTTTACCCGTCACGTTTCCTTGGCATCGCCCGCATTGGGATAGCTGCCTCACGCAATACTGGCGCAGCGCGCGCAAGTTTGATCGCGAGCAATACGTCGCCACGCTCGCCGAAACCGGTTTCACACATGTCGAGGTCAACGGCCTCCAAGCGCACATGCCGATGGAGGATTCCGTGCAATCGGAATACTACCCGCAGTTCTACACTTACACTCCTGGGTTTAATCACTTCATCGACACGCCACTCACGGAAGGTCTCTGGCAGCCGCATTACCTCGAAGCCAATCTCAACAATCTCAAAAGCATCGCCGCTCTCGGCCGTAAATACGGTCTAAAACCCGGCGTCTGCATGTTTGAACCGCGCACGTTGCCCGAGCGTTTTTTCCAACGCTATCCCACTCTTCGTGGTGCCCGCGTGGACCATCCGTTCCGCTCGCGTCTGCCCCGTTATTGCCTCGCGCAGGATCACCCCGTCACCAAGCAACATTACCGCGCGGCGATCAAAAATCTCATGAAGGCCGTTCCCGATCTCAGCTACATGAGCGTGTGGACAAATGATAGCGGCGCCGGTTTCGAGCACACCGGATCACTCTATGTCGGTCGCAACGGCGGACCTTACATGATCCGCGAATGGCGCAATCACGAGAAGGTCGCGCAAGCTGCTGGTGAGAGCATTACGCGTTATCTCAGCAACATCCAAGGTGCTGCGGCGGAGATCAATCCCGACTTCGATGTCATCCTCAGACTCGAGCCCTTCAAACTGGAGCAGGATTACATCAAGAAGGGCATGAGCAAACACATCACGTGGGAGGCTCCCAGCTTGCTCGTGAAAGGTTACAGCCTGCCTTACACTCACCCTAAATATCCCGAGATGAGCGGCGTGGCCGGCAGTCCGCTGCAAACCGAGATCGACGCAAGCGAACGCAAGGTGCTCGCGGAATCACGGGCCCAAGGCGCGGAGCCCACGATGCAATATGCCATCGGCTCTACCGCCTGCTTCGAACCTCTGTTGGGCGTCCCCTACCCGCGTTTACTCCGGAAAAAATTGGAATCCATGCGTGACCTCGATCTCAAGCGCATCAGTGGATTTGGCGGTCTAAACAATACCGGCCAAACTCCTTACTGGCCAAATCCAGCCGTGATCCGTGCGACTCAATTCACGCCGGAAGTTTCCATCGACGACGTGTTGCTCAATACCGCCCGCAGATTCGTCGGCGCAACATTTGCCGCCAAGCTCGTATCCTGCTGGGACGACTTTGAAGAAGCCGTCAGCTGGCAACCGCCGGTCATGCTCTTCAGCGGATTCGGCTTCACCTGGCAACGCACCTTGGACCGTCCCTACGTGCCGGACATCGAAGCGATCCCGGCCAAAGACCGCGCCTACTACGAACGTCACGGGTGCTTCCAACACAACAACCCCGGGATGAACGATCTCGGCAAAGATGTGCTCTTCGATATCGTCACCAAGGAGCAGGGTTTCGAAGCCCTCAAGGCATTCGATAAAAACTCCCTACCGCGAATCGATAAGCTCATCGCGAAACTCGAAAAACTCGAAACGCAAACAGCAGGCCAACCGGAAACGCATGCCGCTTTCAGTGACTTGCTCGACCGTGCTCGCGGTTACCGCATCGTCTGCGGATCTATCAGGATGGTCTGCGCTTGGTGCGCCCACGTTTACAGCTACCTCGACAGCACGAAAGCCGCCGAAAAGAAGAAGCACGAAAAGGCGCTCCAAGCTGCGATCGACGAAGAGCTCGCGAACACGCATAAGCTCATCGAGCTACTCGAAACGGATCGCACGGAATTCATGGTGCTCTCCGGCATCGCCAATAACACCTTTTGCTACGGCGAAGATCTCCCGGACCTCCTCCGTAAAAAAATTCGGTTGATGGAAAAATACCGGCACAAGAAACCACGGATCGACAAAGATATCCTCTGGCGTCCGATCCCTGGGGCAGACTGGCCGAAATTCGACTAAGACATCGAGTAATTCAGCAAATACAAAGCGACCGTTTGATACGGTCGCTTTTTCGTGGGCACTTAACCTCGGCCTTAATGCGATCTCACTTGTGCGCTTTCTTGCGGAAGGTCGAGGGGCTCATGCCCATGACTTGCTTGAAGGTTTTTGAGAAATGGAAGACGTCGCAGAAGGCGAGTTCGTCGGCGAGTTCTTTAAAACCATGGCTGCCTTGGTAGATAGCTGCACAGGCGCGATCGATTTTCTTTCGCTTCTGAAACTGACCCGGAGAAACGCCTAGCTTCAGAGAAAACTGTTTCCGGAAGTTGTCGTAGTTGAGCCCCACCTCGTGGGCGACTTCCTCGGGTGACGGCCAGCCGTGGTCGCCACGATTGGCGAGGAGGCGTTGGCTTTCTTCGAGCCAGCGTTCGCGTGCGAATCGTGCCGAACCCTCCGCATCCGCCGCCGACATATCGTAGATCAAATGCAGGAAACGCCCCATCACGCGTTTGGCACCCACTTCGGTGTGCCAATCTTCACTGCCAATCACTTCCTCAAACCGTCGGCGCCAATAATCGACCGGCTCCAGATGCCAGACCGGATGTTGCGGATCCAAAAGCCCTCGCTCTCGGAGGAAATCAAACTGGGGGCCGCTGAAGACGCAGTAGATCTGATCCCACTTTTGACTCAATCTTGGTCCGTAGGCGTGGGCGAGCTCGGGAAATATCACCATCAAATCACCATCACGAAGATTCTGGCGGACCCCGTGAGCATCAGCGTAGTAACCCTTCCCTTTCACCATGTAGACAAAGGAATAGCTTCCCAAAACACGCATCGAATTGGGATCGAGCCCCTGCACATCGCTCAGAGCCCCCGCCAGTTGCAGCTCTCCCTCAGCAGTGCTGATCGGACTTTCCAGCCACACCTGACTGTGGAATTGATCGGGATGAGTTAAGGCCATGAGCTATGACCAAAATCTACATGCGAAATCTCATTTCAACCATTTTTTCGCACACACTTTTGGTGTATATTAGTCGGCTTTACCGAAAACTCTCCTTTCGATTTCCATTCTGCTACCTCCTAACATCCTTTTACCTATGAGCACCGCTACGCTGCCCCAAATTATTTCCTACGGCCGTGAGCTCGATATGAGCGACGATAAGTTCGGTATCATCCGAGATTCGGCCGACGCCGCCAACGACTTCGAAGAGCTACGCCGTCGCTGCGATGAGGATGGTTACATCTACATCAAGAATTACCTCGATCGCGAAAAGGTCCTTGATGCCCGCCGCGAGATCGTCAATCGCCTCGATAAAGAAGGCATCCTCGATCCTAATTATCCTAAGATGGATGGCATCGCCAAGCTGGGCTCAGGTTACGGTTTTAAGCCTGAGATGGCCAACGGCTGCGTGCCCTTACAAGAGCTGCTCTACACCGGTAAAGTAACCGATTTTTATCGTAAATTCTACGACGAGGAGATTCGCCACTACGATTACACTTGGCTCCGTGCAGTCGGTCCAGGATTGGGCACCAACCCTCACACCGACCTCCCCTACATGGGTCGCGGCACCACCAAGCACATGACGTGCTGGATGCCCTACGGCGACATCTCTTATGAACTCGGTGGCCTCATGATTCTCGAAGGATCTCACAAGCGGATGGATCTGCTCAAAAACTACGCCTTCCGCGATGTGGATGGCTACTGTGAGAACAATGAGAGCCAAGTTAAGAAGGTGGTCGGCGAAGGCGGTTGGTCGTTCACCGGCACGCTTTCCCATAACCCTCCGATCGTGCGCAATAAGTTTGGCGGACGTTGGCTCACCACTGAATTTGAAGCCGGAGACTTTCTGACTTTCGGCATGTTCCTCGTGCACGCTTCGCTCGATAACCAAACCGAAAACCGTCTCCGCATTTCCAGCGACAGCCGCTACCAACGTGCCTCCGAGCCAATCGATGAACGCTGGGTCGGTGCCAATCCTCCGGGACACGGCCCCAATGGTAAGCGCGGCCTGATCTGCTGATAATCAAGCTCCCTGTTACAAACGCCGCCATCGAGCGGCGTTTTTTACATTCAGGCGTCATTTACGTGAATATTCGTGAAATAGGACCTTGAACATCATCCTAGTGACGCCCTCTATTTGCCTTCCATGCCCCTAAAACTACTGCGCGCTAGCGCACTGCTACTCCTTTTTGTTACTCTTGGTTTGTCGGCCCACGCCAGTGGTCTGGTCACCCTGCAATCCGCGCAGCTTTCCGCAAGTGAAGTCGAAAACATCGCAATCGCGACACCTGAGCCCGAGTTGCCAGCATTGGATGGTGCGGCCGAAGGCGTCACACCCATCAGTGCGATTTTCCACAACAAGTCCCTCTGGATGCTCGGGACTGACATTTCTGGGCAGCAAGTCTGGCTTAACTACAAAGAAGATACCTGGACTCTTAAAAGCTCAGCTCCAACCACTCTCCGAGCTGAACTCCAGGCCGGTGGTCAGGCCCATATCCTCGCTCTCAACATAGATGATCAGGGAAATGCATCCTACATCACCTACCACACGATTACGGATGCTTGGGCAACTCTCGGCACTGCGCCAATCGCAGGCACCTTTGAGTCGGTGCAAAACGCGAAAGACGGTTTCATTATTAATTCCCTTGGAGCCGATGGACAAACCTCCCACACGCATCTCAATGTCGCGCTGACTAAACGGCTACTGCAACCCATTGATTGGGCCCTGATTGGAGGGTATCTCATTTTCACCGCCTACATCGGTTATTACTACTATCGCAAGGATAAGGAGAGCAAAGACAACGCCGACTTCTTTCTCGGTGGTCGCAATATCCCTTGGTGGGCCGCAGGTGTCAGTCTTTACGCCACGGGCACAAGCGCCATCAGCTACATCGCTACGCCCGCGTATTCCTTTGCCAATCAATGGCTCCTCCTCGCCAACAACGTCGTCGGCATGTTCGGCATCATCTTTGTTGCTTTCTGGATTGTCCCTTTGATTCGTCGCCTGAGCCTGATGTCGGTCTATCATTACTTGGAAATGCGGTTCCACCCGCACATTCGGGTGCTTGCCTCGGGCTTGGCCATCGTGCTCCAGCTGGGTGGTCGCATGAGTATCGTGCTCTTTCTGCCTTCACTCGCCATGTCGGCCGTAACTGGAATTAACGTCACTTCCGCGATTCTCATCATGGGTTTAGTCACCATCCTCTACACCGCGCTGGGAGGAATGAAGGCTGTGATCTGGACCGATTGCATTCAGGTCGTAGTCATGCTGGGCGGTGCCTTTGTGGCCTTTGGTTACATCGTGATGAATGTCGACGGAGGACTGAGTGAATTGTTCCGATCCGCGATGGCCGACGATAAAATGCGCACCTTCGATTGGGATTTAAATCTTACTCAAGCCACCGTCTGGGGATTTCTCATGCTCAATATTCTGGGCGTGCTGGTTTATCCTCAGGACCAGGTGATGATGCAGCGCGTGCTGTCTACGAGGTCAGATAAAGCGGCTGGTAAATCCGTCTTGACCCTCGCCGCGATTGTGGTGCCGGGCAATCTCGCCTTCTTCGGTATTGGCACCGCGCTCTACGTTTTCTACAAGCAGCATCCCGCGAATCTGAATCCGCTGCTCAGCATCGATTCGACCTTTCCGCAATTCATCGCGGCCGAGCTGCCCGTAGGCATCACCGGCTTAATCATCGCGGGTATCTTCGCCGCCTCCATGTCCACCCTCTCCAGCTGCATTAATAGTGTGGCCACCCTAGTATCGGTAGATTTTTACGAACGTTACTCGAAAAAGGCGACGCAGAAGAAGAGCCTGAAGGTCGCTGAGTTCGCCACCGTGATTGGTGGCATGGTAGGCATCGGCACAGCCCTTCTGCTCGCGCGAGCCAACATCCAGTCTGCTCTCGAAACTTCCTTCGCGCTCGGCGGCCTGCTGGGCGGCGGTTTTGCCGGATGTTATGCTCTCGGTATCTTTACCAAACGAGCCAACTGGCAGGGGGCCATGATCGGTGTGGCGGTGAGTATCGTGCTCACGCTTTTCGCTTGGACTCAAGATGCCGTTCATGCGGTCTTCTACATCTTAATCGCGAATCTCACAACTATCACGGTCGGCTACTTCTCAAGCTACCTCTTCCCGGCTCCTCAACAGTCTCTTCTCGGGCTGACGATTTACACTCCACGGAAGACCCCGATCGTTATCGATCCTGCTACGCAATAATTCCTGTATGAAAACATACCGCGCCGTTCTCGTCGGCACCGGTGGGATTGGCGAAGCGCATGTGCGCGCCGTCGAGTTCACCCAAGGCCGAGTCCAACTCGTCGCTGCTTGCGACATCAATGCAGAACGCGCTCGCGAATTCTGCGAGAAGTTCAACGTGCCAAACTCGCACACGGACTACGCTAAAATGTTGGAAGAGGAAAAGCCCGACATCGTGCTGATCGCCTCTCCTCCGGGGATGCATGCCGATATGAGCATCGCCGCGATGGAAGCCGGTGCTTGGGCCTTGTGCGAAAAACCACTCTGCGCCTCCTTGGCCGAATTCGACCGGATCGAAGCCGCCGAAAAAGCCACCGGTCAACGCACTGCGTGTGTCTTCCAGATGCGTTTCGCGACGTCGCAAAATCATGTGCGCGGCCTTCTCAATGCGAACACCTTCGGCCGTCCGTTGGTCGCCACCTGCAACACCCTATGGTATCGCGATGCTGAATACTACGCCGTGCCTTGGCGTGGCAAATGGGCCACCGAATTAGGCGGACCCACCATGAGCCAAGGGATCCACACGATGGATCAGTTGCTCCATCTCTTTGGAGCCTGGAGCGAAGTCCGCGCCGTGACCGACACCCTCTACCACGATATCGAAGTTGAGGATGTTTCCATGGTTCACGTGAAGTTCGCCAATGGCGCTCGCGCTTCGATCACCAACAGCTCGGTCTGCCCGCGGCAGGAAACCTACCTTCGCCTCGATTGCGAAAAGGCCACGATCGAGCTCACCCATCTTTACGCCTATACGCAGGAAAACTGGAAGATGACTCCAGCCGATCCAGACAACAGCGCCGAGATGACAGCCGCATGGGACAAATTTCCCGAGACTGATGTCGGTTCCACTCATGGAGCACAACTCGTTGAGATGGTTAAGAACATGGACGAAAACACCGTCCCGCTCACCAGTGGCGACGAAGCCCGGCGCACTCTTGAATTCCTGACCGCAATCTATAAGTCGGCCTTTACCGACACCACGGTCATTCGCGGCAGCATCAAACCCGGCGATCCTTACTACACCGTGCTTCACGGTGGTCGCGCCAACACCGCCTAATAAAACAGGAACAAACTTAACCCGGATCAGCGTCTCACACGCGATTCGGGAACAGGATATTTATGCAATCAATCTCGAATCCAATCGAACAAAGCTCCATCCTAGGTTTTTTATGGGCTGCTCGACGTCGGTTTATGCGTGGAGTGGGTATCGTGCTGCTTCGCAGTATCGCTGCCGCACCTTGCACGCTAATCATCCAACGTATCATTGATCGTCCCCTCAAGGAGGGTCGTATCGACGGTGTCATCGAGCTGAGTCTCTATTTTATCGTCTGTTTGATTTTTCACTTCGGTTTTTCCGTCTGGGGTGCCAAGTCCATCTCTAAGACCATGGCTCAACTTATGGTCGAAATGCGTAGCCGGATTTTCTTTCGGCTGCAGTTTCTGAGTTTTAGTTATCTCGACGGACAAAAGACGGGGCGCCTGCTTTCCAAATACGCTTTTGATACTCAGAAAGTGGAGGGTTTCCTCTACATGATCCTCAATCAGTTGCTGCCGAATCTGGTCATGGGTGTCGCAATCCTCATCATTCTCGCATGGATGAATTGGGTTCTCCTACTCGTGCTGCTCCTCTGCATCCCCATCTACGCCACTGCGAAATTTATCTTCTTTGGAAAAATCAAAAAGGTGAACAACGAGAATCGGCTTGCACAGGAAAAGCTCACCGGCACCGCTTCCGAATACATCTCCGCCCTTCGGCTTGTGCGCAGCTTCGGCGAAGAAGGTCAAGCAGAGCAGGCGCTTGATCATAGTAGCACGTCATTTGCGACCACTCGGATCTCCCAATCTTACGTCAACGCCCTCTTCGGCACTTATGTCCATGTCGGCATGCAGGTGCTCTCCCTCGTGGTGATCGCCGGCGGTGCGATCATGGCGATTCAGGGTCATGTCACCATCGGCACACTCTTCGCTTTCATGGCTGGATTCGGCTATATTCTCCAACCGATCCACATGTTCATCGGCATGAGCGAGCAGTATTTCGCCGCCCAAGAAGGCTACATCAGCATCAAGGAACTCGTCGATTCTCAGTATGTTGAAAAGTGGCACGGCGAACGTCGCGAAGAACGCATCACCGGCGATATCACTTACGAAAACGTCTCCTTCAGCTATCCGTCCGCTCCTGACAAGACGGTGATCAATAACCTCAATCTCAAGTTCAAGCCCGGCGAAAGCATCGCGTTTGTCGGCCCCTCAGGTTCGGGCAAGAGCACCCTGGCTAACCTCCTACTCGGCCTCTATGCCCCGACCGCTGGACGCATCCTGATCGACGGGGTCCCTCAAGCGGAATGGGACATGCGCTGGATCCGTCGGCAAATGGCCGTGGTGATGCAAGACAGCATCCTGTTGTCGGGTTCTGTTTTTGATAACATTCGCTTCGCCCGACCTAGCGCGACACCCGAGGAAGTCCACGAAGCCGCCCGACTCGCCAACGCCGAAGAGTTCATTCTCCGCATGCCCGAAGGTTACGATACTGCCGTGGGTGAACGCGGAGGATCACTCTCCGGCGGTCAACGCCAACGCATCGCCATCGCGCGCTCCATCCTGCGTAATCCTCCCGTGCTCATCCTCGATGAGGCCACCTCCGCGCTCGATTACGAAAGCGAACGCCTGATCCAAGAAGCACTGGAACGACTCTCCGAAGGCCGCACCGTGATCACCATCGCGCATCGTCTTAGCACGATCAAAAATGCCGACCGCATTATCGTGCTGCGAGATGGCCTGATCGTGGAACAAGGAAATTTCAAGGAACTCAGCGACCAAAAGGGAGTCTTCTCAGAGTTGATCGCCGCCCAATCAGCTGGGTCAAAATTCCTCGACACCTGAGCACTCCTTCAAAATCACTAGACGGGCTCAGAGATGTTTTGCCCCCGCCCAACACTTATTCTACACTATCCCGCTATGAAACGACTCCTGCTCGCCTTTCTAATCATTTCGACCGCCGCT
>Ga0208414_1000727_pt1 | contig 29483 bp, 17 predicted proteins | sample AntAceMetag02UKE_FD_184770 | JGI IMG/M metagenome (GOLD analysis project Ga0208414, IMG submission 184770) | Saline lake microbial communities from Ace Lake, Antarctica - Antarctic Ace Lake Metagenome 02UKE (SPAdes) (version 2) | ecosystem: Environmental > Aquatic > Non-marine Saline and... | reverse complement strand
TGACCATCTTATACTCATCGGCCTTTGTCCACCCGGGAATGTCGACAGTTTTCAGGTAACGACATTCTAGGTGCACAGGTGCCTGTGCTATACGCGGCGCGTTAACAAGTTCGGATGCAATTGAGGTAAGCCCTGTAAGCTCAATCTCGTCAGTTTCAGGCGGCACTGCTGCAGATGATTGATTCATCTGTTCGCGGGTATGCCATGTCGCGATATTGCAGACAAATTCACCGCTGGCTTCGATATTTCGAACAGTGTCTTTCATGCCGTCTTCAGAGCTGCCGGCTCCACCGGAAAACATTACCGTGGGGGGTTGATAACTCACCGCATTGAAAAAGCTATAAGGGGCAAGATTAGCGATGCCATTACAGTCAACTGAACTAATCCAGCCTATCGGCCGCGGCACGATCAAGCTATTAAAAGGATTCTTAGGCAGGCCATGGTTTTTTTTACTTGGTTCATAAAACATAGTTAGTCGTCTTTTCCTTAGGATTAGCAATTCTGGTTTTGCAGGGCTTTAGTGATAAGCAAAGCAAGTGAGTGGCAACACAAGGGCTATCTGAACTATCAGATTCTATTTGGACTGGACAACCCTTTAAATGCTTCTGTGTCGTGTGTTATTGAGTCTTACTAAAGGTGATGCGGCCGCCGACAATAGTCATTACATTTTCACTGGTTAAAATGTCTGGCTCGGCAATCATCATAAGATCACTGTTGAATACGGTAAAATCGGCGTACTTGCCCACTTCAATCGAGCCGCGAAGGTTTTCTTGGAACGCGCCGTGAGCAGGCCATATGGTGAGCATTTTTAGCGCAGTCTCTCTTGATACGGCAAGTTCTGGGTGCCAGCCTGGGCCGGAGGTGCCGTCTAGTCGTTTACGGGCAACAGCTGCGTAAAATTCTATTCTAGGGTCGCCAGCTTCAACTGGGGCATCGGAACCTGCCAGAATCATTAAGCCTCGATCTACCAACGCTTGCCAAGGGTAGGCATAAGATAAACGGTCTGGGCCCAATCTATCGGGAGCAAAATTTAAGTCCCCTATGCCGTGGCTAGGTTGCATAGAAGGTATTACTCCAAGCTCTACAAAGCGCTGTTGATCGGCTGGAGGTATGATTTGAGCGTGCTCCATACGCCAGCGCAAATCTTCACTGGCCCATTGTGATCTAGGCACAGCCGCATAGGCTTCTTCATACCAATCAAGGAGCGTGCGAACCGCTCGATCGCCTATCACATGGGTTTCGATTTGTATTCCCTGCCTCAAAGCCTGATGCAGAATAGGGACTAGCTCTTCTTTGGTGGTTCGATTCATGAAACCGTTGTGGTCCGCATCAGAGTAATTGTCGATAAGTGCCGCTCCTCTAGAACCTAAGGTGCCGTCAATAAACACTTTAATTCCACGAACATCGAACATGTCGTCGGCAGTTTTTTCACGGCCTTTTTCGATCATTTGCTGCGCTTGGGAAACCGGAACTGCGGCATACACGCGATGAGACATATTGCCTTGCGCGTGGATCTGTTTCATTAGTTCTACCAGTCGGTACTCCATGCCGGCATCTTGGGTCTGAGTCCAACCTAGCGCGGCATTAGCGGATAAGCCCCTTTCCAAATTGTCTTTGAGATAGGCGTCAGTGTCCTTTGGAATGATGGCTCTGAAAACATTCATTGCATTGGCGAGGATATAGCCATTTGGCGTGCCATCAAGGCCCCGTTCGAATTTGCCACCTTCAGGATCGGGCGTATCTTTGGTTACCCCAGCCATCTCCATAGCTTTGGAATTCACTAGCGCGGATACGCCGTCTGCACGGGGCATAAAAAGAGGCTTATTTTGAGTGAATGAGTCGACATCGTATTTGTTGAGAAAGCGTTCTTCATCGCTCCACTCTCGCTCAATCCAGCCCCGTCCGGTCACCCAGCTTCCATCAGGGATGTTTTCTGCCCAGTCAGCAATAGTTTGTACTGTTTCAGAAAGGGTGGGGATGCCGAACAAACTGAGTGTTTTAGTCCTGCGGCCGACACCTTCAAGGTGCTGATGACTATCTGTAAAGCCCGCAAATACTGTTTTGCCAGCCATGTCGATAATATTTGCAGAGCCGCACATATAAGGCTGTGCGCCGTCATTACTGCCAACAAAAATGATTTTGTCGCCCAAACTAGCGACGGCCTGTGCTGTCCACAGTTGATCATTGGAAGTATAGACAGTGGTGTTATGCATCACCAAGTCTGCGTCTAGACAACCCTGTGAGGCTGTTTGGCTTGCCGCTAAACTAGACAGGCATAAACTTGCACAGCCTAAAATCATCGTTGCTGACTTCATTGTTGCTTTCCTTGGAATAAATCACTGCGGGCATGTTAGCCCAATTGCATCGTGTGATGAAAACACTAATATTACCGACTTAGTCGCCAAATCAAGAAGTAGCCTACCAGCATTTCGGGGTGGAGTTGAGGTCTTCTAAAAACCGCGGGGCATTAGCTAGGTATGTGCAGGTGTATCCGTAGCCTTTAAGGCGGATCATCTATTGTCAAAACCCGCAGTTTCGGACTTTGTGCTACAAAAGGACGGAAAACATTGTCGTATTCACCACTGCTCATAATAGCGCTGTACGACGCTTGTAAACGTCGGAAGGCTGCTGCACCGGTCTGGCTGCTTAGTGCCAAATAGACTCCTGTAGAGATTGAGTCTACCCGTAGGATTTCGATAAAGTCATCGGTATCAAAATGATTTCGTTCTATTATCGGGCCGGTACCCTGAGCATTGAATGGGAAGACGTCTATTCTACCTCGTTTGAGCATTTGGAGCTGACGACTCTGCTCGCTGACGTTGGTCAGGTTGTTAAAGCCTTGTGCGAGTAGATAATCGTTAGTGACGTCACCTCGAACAATCCGAATCTAAAGTGCTTTTGCCTTCCCTATTGTTTTGGAAGCACTGCAAGTTTGCTTTTTAAACCATAAAAATAGTAGTCAAGCGGCAATACTTGCCCAATCCGCTGACATTTTTTGTCCCGTTCAAAAGAGCGAGTAATTGAATGAACTATGACAAACTATGACATTTTCACGGTTATCAATGGCTTGAATAGTGCGCCTCCAAGGACTGTTTCAAAATCAATTTCAGCGTGTTCGAGAATTGCCTGAATAAGCTCTGTGGCATAGCCGACAATTGGGCCGCTTGTGTGTTCTGTATCAATGTAACTTAATGGGAAAGATTCTTCTGTATAAACTGACAAAAAACTGGTTCAGTTTCTTGAGCGCCAGCGTTTGGAGCATAGGCAAGGCCGGGTAGAAGCGGAACCCCAATACTCAAGTAGCAAAATTTTAGACCGAAGTGCTTTGTCAATTTCTAATAGCAAATAACGGCTAATACCAATGCCACTAAATAGGCGTCTCAGAATCGATAAAGCTAAGTATCAGTAGCAACATAGTTTTTAAACGATTGTTAATTAATGGTTAAAAAAATAGTAAAAAACACTAACTTGAGATCATTGCAATATCAAAATGGCCCAAAGAACAGCCGTCAGATTTGCTCTTTACACCATATTTTTGAGTGGGGTGATAGAGTCAGCTATTGCTGCGCTGGAAATCCATTCTGACTTTAATCGAACAGCTAATCTAATAGTGTAGTCGTAACCGCCGAGCAATTGGTTGAATTAACGTTTGATGCTGCTACTGAAGCTGTTTTTGAGCTCAACCCAACATTGGCGGATAATTTGCGTTCTGAATTGATGTAAAATGAGCTTTTCCTTTCAGTCGATATAGTCGATGAATTAAGCCAACGCCCGGCGGCTCAGTCCAGAAAGAGGAAGATACCGGTCCAGGTATCCCAAATGAAAATGCACATCGAATATTCGAGCCTTATTTTACGACTAAAGGGCTTGGTACTGGCACAGGATTGGCGCTAGCCCACACCTTAGTAGAAAAGCATGACGGCTTTATTCGACTAGACACATCGAAGCGGGCGAGCGGAGCACGCTTTGAAATTTATATTCCAGGGTTATCTGGCGAGTTCGAGCAGGCTCGCTTTGATGGGCCAGAAGTAGTATCAGCGCCCATTGGCGAAGAATGTATCCTAATAGTGGAAGGCAATGAAGCTATCTTAGCCAATACCTGGCCAGCTTAGGATATGCCACTGTCAACTGCGGCAATGGGGAAGATGCATTTGATTTTATCAAAGTTCGAAAAACTCATATGATTTGATAACCACAGACCAAACGATGCCTGGTATGAATGGCGATGCCATGATCAAGGAAATACTGGCGATTAACCCGCAGCAGCCGGTCATTCTTTGTACAGGTTATAGCGATTCAATAAATGAAGAGCAGGCGCTAGCAATGGGTGTTAGACATTTTCTAATGAAACCGGTTTACATAGTGACGTTGAAAAAATTGGTCAGAGAGGTTTTTGACGAGTCTACTTGAGCGCTGTCTTTTGGAATTGCAAATAGAAACTTCGAGAATAAGCAGTTAATTTAACCCTGTCAGTTTTATTCTTGAAGTTTTCGATAAAGTGATCGCGTGCTGATGCCTAATATTCCGGCCACTTTTTCTTTGTCCTCATTGTGCGCCATCATCAACTCATCTATATAAGCCTGCTCATGTGTTTTGAGATCCGTCCATGTAGTGGCCAGGGCCGCCGCATTTTGAAGTTCATCCTCCAGGCATATGTTAATCACCTCTTGATCGATAATGTTTGTATCAGTCAACACCAATGCACGATGCAGCAGGTTTCGAAGCTCACGTATGTTGCCTTTGTATTTGTAGGCGGACAACAATGCTAGCGCAGAATTGGTCAGATGATATTCATTTCCTGATTTGTCTAGTCTTGCAAGCAGCGATTTAGCGAGCAGAGGTATGTCGCTTTTCCTATCGGCTAGTGCTGGCAGGTGTATAGGGAATACGTTGATGCGGTAATAAAGGTCACCTCTGAAATTACCTTGCTCCACCAATTTCAATAGGTTCTTGTGGGTCGCACAAATTAATCGGAAGTCGGAACGTTTGACTTCTGAACTACCGACCTGGCGAAACGTTCCGGTCTCTAAAAGGCGCAGTAACTTTACCTGCATAGGCAGAGGAATATCGCCTACCTCATCAAGAAATAACGTACCGCCGTTGGCGAGCTCGACCAGTCCTTTTTTAGTAGAATGGGCTCCTGTAAACGCGCCTTTTATATGACCAAATAATTCGCTTTCAAAAAGTGAGTCGGTTAAACCAGAACATTCCAAAGTTACCATTGGGTTGTCTTTACGAGAGCTTGCCATATGAATTGCCCTGGCGGCGAGCTCTTTGCCAGTTCCGGATTCGCCTAACAATAAAACTGCAGCATCAGATTTCCCAACTCTAGAAACCTTGCTTAGCATTTTTTTGAATGGCGCGCTCTCACCTATCAGTTCCTGACTCGACAGGTCGCCACTTGCTAGAGGCACTGGGTGGAGTAATTCCACGAAGTAAATCAGTTTGCCTCCCTGATCGTGAATAGGAAGCATCTCGACATCTACATGTTCTTTTCCCCGTGGGGTTTGATGTATATGCAGAACACGTTCTTTGTGACCAGACTGTTTGGCAGCCCCTAATGGGCAATCTTCACCGGCCTGATCACAGGGTACTTTGTAGCCATGTGAAACTTCAAAGCAGCGATGGGTTTTGTCAGGTTTTAGCTCGCCAAAAGCGGTTTCATAGTGTTGATTTGTCGCAAGGATTTCATAGTCGATAGAGACTAGGATGGCAGGGCAATCAAAGCCTTCTAGCATTCCACTCAGCTGCTTGTTTTGGTCGGAGGCTATTAGGTTCATATTAATGTCAATTATGGCAAATAAGGTTGTCAAAGATGACAAAACCACAGGTTTTTAGCAAGTGCTGGGCTGTGATTTATTGTATTTTTTGGGGTTATTACTAATAGAATCAGACAATTAGCGGGTGAGGTGATAAGTTGGCATAAACCATGCAATCTTTGATTATGAAATCCGTATCTAAACTTATTAACAAATGAGGCAAATCATGAGTACGCAATCAACAGAAACTTTAGTCAACGCAGTTATTCCAAAGGTTGTGCCTTTTTTCGATGAAGACAGTAATACCTTCTCCTACGTAGTTAAGGATCCTGACTCCAGTGCCTGTGCAATCATTGATTCAGCAGCAGAGATAGATATGGGCTCAGGAGGTGTGACGTATGATGGCGCAGATGCCATCATCGCCTATGTAAAACAGCATAGTTTAGAAGTGCAATGGATAATTGAAACCCATGTTCATGCCGACCATTTGTCAGCAGCTCCCTACCTCAAGAAAGCTCTTGGTGGATCCATTGCAATAGGTGAGCACGTCACTACGGTGCAGCAGACCTTCGCCGAGATTTTTAATAGTGGTGATGAATTCGCGAGAGACGGCTCGCAATTTGACCATTTGTTTAAGGACGATGAGCAATACAAGATAGGCAATCTATCCGCTATTGCATTTCATACGCCAGGGCATACCCCAGCTTGTATGACGCATTTAATAGGTGATGCAGCCTTTGTTGGTGACACAGTATTCATGCCCGACAGTGGTACGGCCAGAGCTGACTTTCCAGGGGGAGATGCGGCAACTCTTTACCACTCCATTGAGAGGATACTGGGACTACCTGACGACACTCGTGTCTTCCTATGTCATGACTACCCAGACGACAACCGCGAACTTGAATACCAAACCACAGTTAAGATTGAGCGCGAAAGCAATATCCATCTTCGCGGCAGTGAAGAGGATTATGTTGCCATGCGTGAGAAAAGAGATAGCACACTAGAAATGCCGCATCTGATTTTACCTAGCCTACAGGTAAATATGCGGGCAGGAGACCTGCCTCCGGCAGAGGACAACGGGACATCGTATCTAAAGTTGCCAATTAATTTATTTAAATAAACCTAAACCCTAGAACGAGAGAGCAATGAAAATACTTAAGGTCAATAAACAGTTTTCTATTTCGGATCAAGTGACCCTGACTGATATTCAAGAGTTGGCTGAATTGGGCGTGCGAACATTGGTTTGTAATCGGCCAGACGGTGAGGTTCAGGACCAAGTCGATTTCGATAGCATAAGTATCGAAGCAAAGTCTCAGGGAATCGAAGCAGTCTTTATTCCTTTTAAATCCGGCCATCTCACCGATGGCGAAGTGGTGAGGTTTCAAACCTTGTTGAAGACCGGCAGCCGAATTCATGCCTATTGCAGAACGGGGAATCGTTCTTTTAACTTGATTGCCGCCACTGAGGCTAGTTTGGACACTCCCAAGGGTATAATTCTTGACCAGGCTAAAGCCGTTGGGATTGACGTGTCGGCGAGCATTAAGCCCTATTTTGAGGAACCTGACTCTGAAGTTTCCGTCATGGAAGAGGCTAAATCAAAGGGCACGCCTTCCTATGATGTGGTGATCGTCGGAGCAGGGTCCGGTGGAATTTCTGCGGTTTATAGCTTGCTAAAACGAAATGCTAAGTTACGGATTGCCATTGTAGATCCAGCTGAAAAACATTATTACCAGCCCGGTTGGACTATGGTTGGAGGCGGTGTCTTTGATGCGGCCTCTACCTGCAGGGAAATGAAAGACCTTATTCCAAATACAGTTTCCTGGATCAAGAAAGCTGTGACTAGCTTTTTACCAAAACAAAATGAAATCAAATTAAGCGATGAGCAAGTTTTGCATTACAAACACTTGATTGTTTGCCCCGGCCTTATCCTGGATTGGGCGGCAATTAAGGGCTTAGAAGAGACCTTGGGAAAAAATGGGGTCACGTCTAACTACGATTATAAGCTGGCGCCCTACACTTGGGAGCTGGTGAAGAATTTAAAAAAGGGTAAGGCAATTTTTTCTCAGCCGCCGATGCCAATTAAATGCGCAGGTGCCCCGCAGAAAGCGCTGTATTTGTCCTGTGATCATTGGCTTCGCAGTGGTGTGCTGGAAAACATTGATGTTAATTTCTTCAACGCCGGCGGCGTTCTCTTTGGCGTTAAGGAATATGTGCCAGCACTACAATCCTATATTGATAAATACTCGGCAAATGTCCATTACACACACAATTTGGTGGAAGTTGATGGAGAGAACAAAGTTGCTAAGTTTAAAAATCAGGATGGTGAAATCAGCAGTCATGAATTTGATATGATCCACGTTTGCCCGCCGCAAAAAGCACCTGAATTTGTCGCGACAAGCGAACTATCAGATGAAGCGGGTTGGTTAGATGTTGATCAATACACCCTCCTGCACTCGAAGTTCAAAAACGTCTGGGGGCTCGGCGATGTTATGAATACGCCGAATGCGAAGACTATGGCGGCCGTGCGTAAGCAGGTACCGGTGGTTGCGCAAAACATCTGCGATATGATTGATGGCAAAGAGCCGAGCCGAGGTTATGACGGTTACGGCTCATGTCCGCTGACCGTAGAGAAAGGCAAGATAGTGCTGGCTGAATTTGGCTATGGCGGAAAACTCACTCCTTCGTTTCCAAGTTGGCTGCTCAATGGCACGCAGCCCACACGAGCGGCATGGATCTTAAAAGCTGACTTGCTGCCGCCCATATATTGGCATGCAATGTTAAAAGGTCGCGAATGGCTAGTGGCACCCCGTCTGCTTGCTAAAGTTAAGGCATGACATGTGGCAAATGAGCTGGTTGCCCTGTGCTCGCTGGGCTCGAACATACAACGGTGACACGTTTAAAAATGACATAGTTGCAGCGATTATCGTGGCGATCATGCTTATTCCACAGTCACTAGCCTATGCACTTTTGGCGGGCTTACCTGCTGAGGTAGGTTTATATTCATCGATTCTGCCTCTAGTATTGTATGCCCTATTCGGCACCAGTAGCACTCTCTCGGTGGGTCCGGTGGCTGTAGCGTCTCTTATGACCGCCTCAGCACTGGCATCCGTTGCGGCTCAAGGGACAGCAGACTATCTGTCTGCGGCTGTTGTGCTGGCAGGACTCTCTGGATTAATACTATTGATTAGTGGTGTTTTGAGGCTTGGTTTTGTCGCCAGTTTCTTATCTCATTCGGTTGTGTCTGCTTTTATCAGCGCTTCTGCGGTTGTTATAGCCCTAACTCAGATTCGTCACATTACCGGTGCGCAATTGGATGATGAAAGTTTGTCTGGCATGTTCACAGCACTTACAACAGGCGCAGCCGAAGTAAACTTAACGACGATTCTGATTGGCCTGTCTGTTTTGATTTATCTGTGGCTAATTCGAAGCCGAGGTAAGTTGCTTCTAGTGTATTTGGGGGTGGCTGATAAGACGGCTAGCCTCGTTGTGAAGTCAGCACCCGTATTAGCGGTTATTCTGACTATAGCTGTGACAGCGATCTACAGCTTAGATGTTAGAGGCGTGGCAATTGTAGGCGAAATCCCTAGGGGCCTGCCTAGTCTTGCCCTGCCAACAATCTCAATAGAATTAGTTCAAACTCTTTTCATGCCAGCGTGTCTGATTTCAATTATCGGATTTGTAGAATCAATTTCAGTTGGCCGAACCTTAGGGGCCAAAAAGCGGGAACGGATCGACGACAACCAGGAACTAATAGGGCTTGGTGCAGCGAACCTCGCATCATGTTTTAGTGGAGGCTTTCCGGTTACTGGTGGATTCTCCCGCTCGGTTGTGAATTTTGACGCAGGCGCAGTTACTCAGGCCTCAAGTATTTTTGCAGCTATTTTCATTGGGTTAGTGTCTGTTTTTCTGACTCCCTACCTTTACAGTTTGCCCAAGGCGACTTTGGCGGCAACCATAATTGTTGCCGTCTTGGGGCTAGTAGATCTTTCTGTGATCTGGAAAACATGGGCCTATTCGAAAAGTGACTGGCTGGCCGTTATGTTAACGCTATCAATGACACTTACTTTTGGTGTCGAAATCGGCGTGAGTTGCGGTGTTTTGGTGTCTCTTGGTTTACATCTTTATCGCACGTCTAAACCTCACATAGCAGAAGTTGGTTTGGTTGACGGAACGGAGCATTTTCGTAATGTTTCACGATACAAGGTAACCACGCTACCAGAAATTCTTTCGCTTCGTGTGGATGAGAGTTTGTTCTTTGCCAACGCCAGCGCATTAGAAGAAAAAGTGCTCAGTGAGGTTTTTAGTCGGGATAATATCTCTCACGTTATTCTGGTTTTCAGCGCAGTGAACGAAGTGGATTACAGCGCATTGGAAACTTTAGAGTTATTGAACAAGCGGCTTTACGAGCAGGGTATCTGCTTACACCTTTCCGAGGTTAAAGGTCCTGTTCTAGACAAGCTAAGATCCACAGAGCTTGTTATTTGCCTTAGTGGGCGTATTTATCTTACTCAGTTTTCAGCCTTCAATGATATTGCCTCACGGCTAGGAAAATCTTTAAGCCCAAACGACCTAGACTAGGCTTTTAAAGTACGCGCTTTAGGGTAAGCTTTTGGTGGTAAGACGCTGCAATAGAGGTGTGTTTGCGCCTGAGGTAAACTCAAGCAATGCTGACTAAAATTTTTTTTACTCCTCAATGCCTCTTGGCAATACTGCTTTTGTTAAGTAGCGCCGCCTATTCTCAATCCCAATGTGAGTCCACTCCTGGTCTACATGCCCAAGCCATGAATGGGTCGATAAGCCGAGTTGATTTTGAAACCTATTTGGAAATACCCTTTAACGTCTTGGAAGGTACCCGAGAAATCACGGTGAGCTTTAGCTACGACCGCAGCGAACGCACGACAATAGATTTAGGGTTGTTGGATCCTCAGGGATTTCGAGGCTGGAGTGGAGGCAATAAAAATCAATTTGTAATTACCCGGAATTTTGCAACACCGTCATATAATGCAGGGCCTATCGCCGGTGGAATTTGGAATGTGCTTTTGGGTGTTCCAAATATTCGGGAGGGCCAAGTCGCAGATTACCAAATCGAAATATCCCTTAAGTGTGAACTATTCCCTGAAGACAAAATAGGCGCTGGTGATCGTGGCCCAGATTGGTATGTGGGGGATCTTCACACCCATACCGGCCACAGCGATGGCTCGTGCGAAAGCCGGCGAGGGCAAATTGTCCCCTGTCCTGCTTACCTTAGTTTAGAAGCGGCGGCTCACGAAAAGTTAGATTTTATTTCAATCACCGAGCACAACAGCGTTTCCCAAAATGCTGCGAATTTGGAACTGCAAAATTATTTTGATTCTGTCCTTATTGTGCCTGGGCGAGAAGTAACCACCTTTTTTGGTCATGCAAACGTGTTTGGTAGCACTGAATTTATTGATTTTCAATTGCAGGCGGGTTCAAGCAAGAATGCCAATTTTCTTCATGATCAGGTAGCCAAATTAGGCGCGCTGATGTCGATAAATCATCCGGGCTCTCCATCGGGTGAAGACTGTATGGGCTGTGGTTGGGTCTTGGAAGATACTGATTACAGCAAAATTGCTGCCATGGAAATTGTGAATGTTGGCTACGTGAATATGCCAAGGGGCAAAGCCCATATCGATTTTTGGGAGGACAAGCTCAATGAAGGTTATAAAATTACCGGCATCGCCGGGAGTGACAATCACCGAGCCACTCGAGGAATAACACAGCCCTCGGCGATTGGAAATCCGCGCACTTGGATATTTGCAAATAGCTTAAGTGTTGCTTCCCTGTTGGAAGGAATCCGCAGTGGCAAAGCCTATGTCGATGCCAGCGGAGGCGGGGTAAAACTGCTTAACTTTATTGTTGGGGAGGTGGAGATGGGTGAGGAGTTGGCAGTAACCGCAAGCCCAATCGCATTGAGACTGGGCTGGCAATCCGAAGAAGCATTGAAGCCGGTAGTGATACATCAAGGGGAAGTGCTCAGTTTAAATAATCAAACGTTTGATGATGCTTCTTATCGTGGAGATTTAGATCTTTCCAGCCTTACGTTGCCAGGATGGATACGGGTGAATCTAGTTGATGAAAGCGGAGCGATTAGACTGTTAACGAATCCGGTATACTTAAAATTAGAGAAAGTCGCTCCGGCGCGTTAGTCAGACGGTCATATTCTCGAAGAATATCTCTGCCGATGAAGCCGCGTGAGTTGCCTGACCATCAGGGCCCCAGATGTAATTTGCACACGACGCAGCGTAACTGTTCACAAGCAGCGCCTCGCTCGTAGGCGCTGAATTCGAGTGATGCAAAAGCAATCCATTTACAATTTCTTAAGGTCTGTCAGAGCCAAAGCCATTTTTTGGAATAGAGAACATTGGCCTTAGGCAGCAGCACTTGCTTTAAGCTTTTCTTGTCGGCGATACTCATGCAGAACCGGTTCGGTGTATCCGCTAGGGAGGCTCTGACTCTCAAAAATCAGCGTCTTCGCTGCCTGAAATCCCATGCTAGATTCCACATCTCGTGACATCGAACTATAGTCTTGGCTGGTCTGATTTTGTTCATCCACTACAGCCGCCATTTCAATCATAATGTCGATGACCTGCTGTTTATTACAGAGTCCATGATGTAGCCAGTTTGCAACATGCTTTGCAGAAATGCGCAGGGTGGCCCGATCTTCCATTAAGCCTACGTTATTAATATCGGGTACCTTAGAGCAACCGACACCCGCTTCAACCCAGCGCACTACATAGCCTAAAATCCCCTGAATGTTGTTGCGGAGTTCGTCTTCAATTTGGGTTTTAGACAATGATTCTCGATCCGGCAGAAGGGGTATAGTCAGCACATCTGAAAGCGGCGACATTGGCCGCGACATAAGCTGGTTTTGTACTTCAAAAACATCAACCTGATGATAGTGTACGGCATGGAGCACCGCCGCGGTGGGCGAGGGAACCCAGGCGGTGTTTGCGCCAGCTAGGGGATGTTGAACTTTGGTTTGCATCATCTGCGCCATTTCATCGGGCATTGGCCACATGCCTTTTCCTATTTGCGCTTTCCCAGACAGACCACAGTTTAGGCCAATGTCGACGTTTCTATTTTCATAGGCTTTAATCCATGGCTGCTGCTTAATTTGCTCTTTTGCTAAGAACGGGCCGGCTTCCATGCTGGTGTGTATTTCGTCACCGGTACGATCCAGAAAGCCTGTATTGATGAAGACAAGGCGATGCTTGGCAACTCGAATACATTCCATCAAGTTGACAGTTGTGCGTCGCTCTTCATCCATTATGCCGAGTTTGATGGTGTTAGCAGCCAGCCCCAACATCTCTTCAATTGCACTGAACAGCTCACAAACAAACTTAACTTCTTGTGGGCCATGCATTTTAGGTTTAACAATATAGATACTGTCTGTTTTTGAATTGCCATAGCTAGTATTTTTATCCCCGCTTTTAGTGCGGTTCAGATCAATCATGCTAACCAGTGCCGTGAGTACGCCATCGATCATATGTTCTGGCACGGGCTGGTCATTTACGTCCGTGATCATGTCAGAATCCATGAGCAAACCGACGTTTCTATTAAACAGCAGACTGCGTCCTGAAATTTGATAGTCACCGCCTTTGATGGCGTTGTAATTTTTGTCTGGGTTTAAGCGACGACTGATGATTTTCCCGTTTTTAGGGAATTCTATAGACAGCGTTCCGCACATTAGCCCTAGCCAATTTCGATAGACTTCTATTTTGTCATCACTATCGACCGCGGCAACAGAATCTTCGCAGTCCATGATTGTGGTTATTGCCGCTTCCAACACGATATCGTCGACTCCGGCGCGATCGGTTCTGCCGATGGCGCCCTTATGGTTAATGAGCAATTCAATGTGAAGGCCGTTATGTTTTAGCAATACCGCAGTGGGCGATTCTTCTTCACCACTGAACGCTACTAGGTGGCTTGAATCAGACAAATTTGTTTGAGAATTATCAGTCAGGGTTGCCAGTAACGTTTGCTGATGAATTTGATAGCTAACCACATCCCCGTGGCTGCCTGAGGCAAGTGGGACAGACTCATCAAGAAGTTTCCGCCCATAAGCGATTACTTCATTGCCTCTAAGAGGGTTGTAATCAGTACCGGCTTTAAGTGAATCAGTTTCAGCTATGACATTGCTACCATAAAGAGCATCATAAAGACTGCCCCACCGAGCATTGGCGGCGTTCAAGGCAAACCGTGCATTTTTCAACGGTACGACTAACTGAGGGCCAGCTACCGTAGCAATTTCGCTGTCGACATTTGCGGTTTCGATTTTGAAGGGTTTGCCTTCGGTCACCAAATAGCCGACGTCTTTTAGAAACGTGCTGTAGGCAGCGGTATCAATAGGTAGTGATTTATTGTTGAGATGCCATTCATCTATTTGCTTTTGCAAATGCAGGCGATTCTCAAGTAGCTCTCTATTCCTTGGAGAAAACTCGTTGATCAAGGCGCTGAAGTCGTGCCAGAATTTTTTCGCGTCAAGTTGGGTTTTTGGAAGAACTTCTTGATCGATAAACTTTTTGAACTGAAGATTAATCATAGCAATAACCAGACGAGTAAAGACCACCAACAGCGGTGCTTAGATAAAGTGAATTGATGCTAAAAAGTCTCGGACAGCTAGATATAGCGATTATCCTGCGAGCTATTAGCACAGCGGGCTTAAGCGTTAGCTTAAGCCCGCTGTGGGATCATGGTAGTTCAAAGAAGTGAGTTAGTTCAACTTATGCGCGGCTTTGAGCCTGTTCATAATTTTCTCAAACATGCTTCAAAGTTATTTCAAAGCCTAGCTGAACTGATTCATGGTGTTATCTTTACCACCAGCCTTCAATGCTGCATCACCAGAGAAATAAGATTTGTGATCGTCTCCCATGTTTGAGCCGGCCATATCTTGATGTTTTACACAGGCCAATTGGTTGCGAATCTCTTGGCGCTGAACACCGCTTACATAAGCCAGCATGCCTTCATCCCCAAAGTAACCTTTCGCTAAAGTGTCTGTGCTAAGAGCAGCCGTGTGATAAGTGGGCAGAGTGATCAGATGATGAAAGACACCTGCTTCTCGCGCCGCATCACGCTGGAAGTTTCTAATCTCGTTATCTGCCTCAATAGCCAGCTCAGTTTCATCATAGATAGCATTCATTAGTTTTTCGCGATCATAGCCTGATAAGTCTTTGTTCTCTGATTCCCAACGGTCGAATATTTGCTGTCTGAAATTTAGCGTCCAGTTAAAGGAAGGACTGTTGTTGTAAACCAATTTGGCATTCGGCACCTCTTGCTTGATGCGCTGAACCATTGCGCCAATGCTGGCGACGTTCGGCGTTGATGTCTCAATCCAAAGTAAGTCGGCGCCGTTTTGAAGCGAGGTGATGCAATCTAGTACTACTCGATCTTCGCCGGTATCTGCACGAAACTTAAAGAGTCCATTGGCGAGGCTGTTAGTCTTTTGCAGCTTTCCATTTACTTTTACTGCTACATCCCCGTTTTCCATTGTGGACACATCAATAACTGGCTCCAGTTCAAGAAATTGATTGTACCGATCACCTAAGTCGCCGGCTTGTTGAGTTGTGGCTATCTTCTGGGTTAGGCCAGCGCCTAGTGAATCTGTTCTGGCTACAATGATACCGTTCTCTATGCCCAGTTCCAAAAAGGCGTAACGTACGGCGCGAATCTTGGCTATGAATTCTTCATGGGGCACAGTTACCTTGCCGTCTTGATGGCCGCACTGCTTTGCATCGGAAACCTGATTCTCTAATTGAATGGCACAGGCGCCGGCCTCGATCATGCGTTTGGCAAGAAGGTAAGTGGCTTCCTCGTTTCCAAAGCCCGCGTCAATGTCTGCAATGATTGGCACTACGTGGGTTTGATGCTGTGAGATTTCATTTTGAATTCGCTGAGCCGCAACGGAATCGCCGTTGTTTGCGGCCTCATCCATGTTTTTAAATAGATGTCCTAACTCGCGCGCATCGGCTTGACGAAGGAACGTATAAATCTCTTCTATCAGGTCGGGCACCGATGTTTTTTCATGCATTGACTGATCAGGCAAAGGGCCGAATTCTGATCGTAGAGCGGCAATCATCCAGCCTGAAAGATACAAATAGCGTTTATCAGTCGTGCCATGATGTTTCTTAATTGAGATCATTTTCTGCTGGGCGATAAAGCCATGCCAGCAGCCAAGAGACTGTGTGTAATTGCTACTGTCCAGATCGTAGTCGTCCATATCCTTGCGCATAATATCTGCAGTGTAACGGGCAATATCCAAGCCGGTTTTAAAACGATTCTGGGTGCGCATTCTGGCGGCAAATTCTGGGTTTATTGAAGCCCAGGGCTGACCACCGGCTTCTTTTAATGTATTTAGATGCTTTATGTCGTCGTGGTAAGTTGTCATTTTAAATTCCGGTTTGTTCAATTAAATTATTAATCTTCGCTGTATCTAAGAAAATTCAGCTGTGTTCACAGGGTCAGCTCAATCTGCTGCTCGGTGTTTTTTAATGTGATTGAGGACGGACATTCTCTGTCGCCATCGAACTCTTTAAATTCGCTGGGATTGATTAGACCGACGCAACGACCCGACTTTAGGTGAGCCAAGAGAGACCCAAAATAGACGCGGTACTGGCTGACTTCCCGATGAGATCCCTCATTCAGTGGAAAGTGGCTGTCCAGTAATCCCAAAAATGTTTCATTGTTAAGGCTTTGCTGATTCGACAAGCTCAATGATTCAGGAAGGTACGCTTGATTTTGGCTGTTCATGGGTTAACCCTCGGGTTATTTAAAGTTTTCGTTGATTCATTCGGTTAGTCAGTGAAGATTGAATAACTGAATGTTTAAGGTACGAGAAGGAGTGTACTGTAAAATGTTGTGAAAATTTAACAATAAAATTTCACAGTGTAAATTTCACAAATTGGAAATACTAAGGTAATATTATCGGCAAGTTTTTAAAGACACAGTGACAACATGAAAAACAAATCGCAGACCCTATACAGGAAAGCCCACTTTCTTGGGGCAAAGATTCGCAAGCTCAGGAAAGACAATGGCTTAACGCTTGACGATCTCTCTGTCCGCTGTATCCATATCGATGCCGAGTCGGCGCCTTCGGTGTCCTATTTGTCGATGATCGAAAACGGCAAGCGAATGCCTTCTGAGGAAATGTTGGAGGTTGTCGCCAGCGTCTTTCAGAAAGAGTTAGATTGGTTTTTCGATGAATCAGCAGAGCAACAGCCTTTGGTTAGTCCTAAAAAGAGCGCCGGCGGGATTGCTGGAGTGGCTTTGGAGCCTGGATTTTTGTTCTCCAAAGATCATCTGCAAATAGCGATTCCTGAGCTTTTGTCTCAAGGGGGCATTACTGGTCGCCAATTTGGGCATTTATTGATCAGGGCCCATCAGGAGCATCATCAAAATCGCTTTCCTGATCTTGAGAAGGCTGCAGAGGATGTCGGCAAAAAAGTTATGCCTCTGTCGGCGCCAGATACCATGGCTTTGTGTAAAAAAATGGGCCTCAAAATCAAATGGTTTGACAGAGCACCGGATATTATCGAAGATCCCGACAATACTGGCTTTAAGACACTGGTAAGGTCTTTCTTCGATGCTCCCGGAACCATCTACGTCAATGAGCGGTTGAAAAAGCACCCTGCTAGATTGAAGTATGATTTAGCGACGCATATTGGCCACGGCGTTCTACATGGCAGGGATGGGCTGCGAAGTATTTCCGCAGTGGGGGGCAATACCTTTGATGCGAAATCTTGGAGTACGCAGGCCCAAACCGTAGATTCCAAAGACATTCTGCACGCATGGCGTGACTTTGAATGCAGTTTTTTTGCCGGTGCGCTGCTGTGTCCTAAAATACCGGCGCGGCAATTCTTAGGTCGCCATGCCTATTCATTGGAAAGCGCAAAACTTTTAGAAGTGTCCACAGCGGTACTGATGCGAAGAATGACCGCGGTTTCTCCCTATCCCCATTGGCATTATTTTGATGCTTATCCACCAGGAAAACTTCGAGCTGTCTATCGAGGTAATGGCATTCCATTGCCTTGGGGAAACCTCAGAGAAATGAATGACCCGTGTACCCACTGGTCAGTGTTTAATATGTTAAACACAAAGACACAAAAGCCGGCGGCGCAAATTTCAGTTCTTCGAAACGGTGATGATGCGCGGCTGTACTGCTGTGAATCGGTGCGGGTAAAAGATGCCGCAGATAATTTTCATGTGGTTTGCGCTGGAATCGATATTGGTCCAGCTATCGAAGCTCAAGGAGTTTCGCCTGATGAGGTCATTGATGAGGTTTTTCAAGCCTGCCTAAACAGTAATGGCTCGGCGAAGGTGCCGCCGCGCGCTGCGAAAGTGATTAGCAGCGTAGCGAATATTCTCAGTATCGATTGGGTAAAGAAGGGATTAGATTCAGAGGCGAATATTATTTGTCCACGCAGTTCTAACTGTCCGCGCGACCCTTGCTGTGTCACCAAACCAGTTAAGCGCCGCCCGATAACCGAGGACATTCGGGATACGATTATTAGCGAAGCCCGCTAGATGAAACTCAACATTATGAACTACCGTTAAGCTCCTCTTGGTAGCGCTCGCTCATAATTCTTGCAGCATTGTTAAAATCTCGCTCGAACGCCGAATTGAACAGCCGCCTTACAATAAATCCAGTTAGGCGCGAGCTAGGCTGATATACGACGGAAATTTTTACCGAAGTTTTGTTGGCACCAATCTCTGTAAATTCGTATTTCGCTAGTGAATATTTCAGCGGCACTGACAAAGTGGACTTACTAATATCGGTGAAGTAGGCGTAGGTCGAGGTCGGCTCCATGATCAAAAAACGCTGCACTAAGGTGCCGCCTTCTTTCATTGTTGTGGTTCGTTCTGTTCCTACCCCTTTAGTACCTTCTCCTGCGCTGGTGTCAAAAGTAATGGTTTCTGCATCTTTGGTGTAGAGATCTAATCGTTCCATTAGGAATCTAAAGACATAGTCAACCGGGGCATCTACCGATATGGTGACAGAGTTTTCAGGACCGCTCACCACTCGTTCTAGCTCTGCGTCAATAAAGGCACTGTCGAAGCTGGCTTGAGCATTAACCGCATTCGCCCCCCAAAAGAAAGCGAATGCAGCCAGGCCAAGGAAGAGTTTATGTAGATTCATCGCCGTTCCCAATTCTAATCAGGCAAGCTGTAAGCAATAACGTAGCCACCTTCGACCTCGCCATTGTCAACCGCAGTATTTTGAGATGCTTCGGCGTCTAAACTAAGACCGCCTCCTCCATCTGCCACAGTAACTAAAACGTATTGCTTGCCCGTTGTTGGGCTAACGTAGCTCATTGGCGTGGCTGTTGACGAGCTTGGCAAGGAGTCAGTCCACACCTCTTTGCCGGTATTGACATCAATGGCTCGCATTGTGCTGTCCAAAACCCCGCCAGTGAAAATAAGGCCTCCGCCGGTGACGATGGAGCCGGCTTGATAAAACATACCCATAGGCAAAGGCAGGCCGCTAGGGATGCCAAGTGGGCCTTGTTCTTTCGCTGTGCCTAGTGGGCGCCGCCACAGGACTTCTTGTGAAGCAAGATCAACAACAGCCATCTCGCCGTATGGTGGGCGCAGACATGGCGCAAAAATTGGCGATAAAAAGAAGAATGAGAATACGCCGTAAGGGGTGCCAGATTGCGCGCCGCCTATGCCGAAAAAGGTATCGTCTCGAACTTCATCTCGAGGAATGAGCCGGACAACTGATGGCATGTGTAAGATGTTCACAACCATCAGATGATTGATTTCATCTACGGCAACACTGCCCCAGTTCATCCCGCCGCCTACTCCTGGATATACCAGCGTACCCTGCGTGCTAGGCGGGGTTAGCGGGCCTTCGTAGCGCAAATTTTTGAACTGGAGGCGGCAGGCCGCTTGATCAAAGGGGGTAAGTCCCCACATATCCGCTTCGGTTATGCGTTTCTGAGCAAAGGACGGCATACCGATGGAAAAAGGCTGAGTTGGGTTGGTAATCTCGTCTGGAATATCCGTTTGCGGGGTAGGGATTTCAGCAATTTCTGTAATCGGCTCGCCGGTGATTCTATCTAACAAAAACACCTCGGCACGCTTGGTAGGCACAATCACGGCTTTGCGAACAACGCCATCAATGGGAATATCAACCAAGGTTGGCTGCGAAGGCACGTCCATGTCCCAGATGTCATGGTGAGTGGTTTGAAAATGCCAGCGCACCTGACCTGTTTTAGCGTCTAGGGCAACCACTGAGCTTGCATACTTTTCCATGGCTTCACTGCGGTGGCCGCCATAATAATCAGGTGTTGCGTTGCCGGTGGGAACATAGACTAGTCCGAGTTCGTCATCGGCGCTGGTTAAACTCCACACATTTGGAGTACCGCGAGTATAGCTGTCGTCACTGCTTGGTAAGCCAGAACGATCCTCTCGGCCCATATCCCAGGCCCATTCTAGTTCACCATTGATCGGATTAAATCCGCGGACCACACCGGAAGGTTCGTCGGTTTCTTGATTGTCAGCAACCCAACCCCCTAACACTAGAACATCACTGGCGATGGTGGGAGGAGAGGTTACAAAATAGAAGCCCGGTTTGACATCGCCCATGCCTGGAAGAAGGCTGATTTCTCCATCTACCCCAAAGTCGCTGCAGCGCTGGCCGGTTACGCTGTCCACGGCAAACATTCTGGCATCGGTTGTTGCCGTAAAAATACGCTTTGGGCAAACCTCAGATGGAGAGTCTTCGGGCAACTCATAATAAGTTACGCCGCGACAGGTGTCCCAGAACCCAAACATTGCTGCCTTAATCTTTGGATCAAATCTCCAACGTTCTTCACCGGTATCAGGATCAAGTGAGACGATTATGTTCTGGCCTGTGCACATGAAGAGGCCGTCATCAATCTGAATGGGTGTGCCTTTAAATGCACCCGGTACCTTTGTTCTTGTCTGCCAAGCAATTTCAAGCTGGTCGACATTGTCGAGATTTATTTGGTCTGTGGCGGCGAAGCGGGTGCCTGATTTTGAAGAGCCGTAGTGGGCCCAGCTTCCATCTGCATTATTAACCGTGCCGGTTCCTGCCGCGCTCGGTGTACCAATCTTGTAACTTGAGTTAGCAACAAATAAGGCAATGACCAGCACCGACATTGCAGCCATCGTGATTCTGGTTGTGATCTGCTGAAACAGGGGCAGTGGTTGTGCCTGTAATAAGCCTCGGCGAACTCTAGGAAGTACAAACCAAAGCCCTAGAACTGTAAACATCGCCACTCTAGGTGCCAACGCCCAAGGATCTAGACCTACTTCATACAGTGACCATAGATAAGTCAAAACAAGAAATATGCCGTAAAGCTTGGCTCCGCGACCATCACCTCTAAATAAAAGGACGGCCGTAATAATTAGCGTGACCCCTGCGAGCACGTAATAAACAGAGCCACCAGCGAGCATGAGATAAATGCCCTGAATAAATAAGGCCAGCCCGATAAGTCCGATAACAATTGCAAGGAAGCGCGGCTTGGGAAGTGCGGGGGATGAAATTGTCACTTTAGTTGCTCCACAGGGTACGTTTACCCTCAGTTTCGATAAGCACATGTTCTCATAAAACTTGAAGTTAATAATATAGATCTCAGAACAGCGAGGGACTAAAAATCAATCTAGATAAAACCAGTTAAACGGCGCCGAACAGGGCGGCGGCGATCGTGGAACTGATGCCAGCTAGCTCTGTGGAGATGGATGTTGTTTTTAAGCGTATCGATTTACCCAATAATTAGATAAAAAGCCACTAACTGGGGGCTTGCCAATAGCCTCTGCGCTTAAATAAAGTCTATTAATATCAGATATTTATGTGCGCAATAGGCCTGCAAAATTTGTGAGACAATTAGTCACATGCATTATGGGGCTTGAATGGTTTAACATTGGGGATTGGCAATAATTACGCAATCAAAGTGGCGCAGTTGATTCGCCGAAGCATCACCAAACAATTCACGCAAAGAACGGGAGTTACCTTGTTTAAGTTAAAGCACCCTAAATTGATAAGCAGTCTTCTCCTCGCTGTATTAGTAACGGTTAAGCCGTTAGTGGCTGCAGCAGAGAATTCAGCTCTAGCAACAGTTTACCCAGATTTGAGTGCTCTCATGGCGACCCATGAAATACTCCATGCTCGGATTTTTGAAGAAATTGAAGCCACCAACGCGTCTTCCTCTGCAGCCATAGGTAAGCGGCTTTTAGTGGAAGCAATTATCGAATTGGCTGAGGCTGCGGGTTCACACTATCACTCGTCCAATAGCCATTTGGCGATGCTTGGCCCCCACCGAGTTTTCGAAAGTCGTGCGACTCCGGGCATGATTACGCTTATCAGGCGCCAGAGCGATGAAGAGTTAGCAGGCACCGCATTCGAAGATATTGGTTTGTTGCCAGAAGTTGCCATTGAGACCTTGGCTCGGGGCCGAGAATTTATACTTCAGGTTATGAGCATCTATCTTGATGACAATACTAGCGACAAGAAGGCAGCCATTGATGAAGCCGTAGCTGAATATTTAAGCGATGATATGCATTCCGTGGCCTCCCAGCCCAAATCAGAGGATTTATTGTCAGAGCATGGCGCAGCTTATGCCTATCGGGTAGGTTTCCCCCAGTTTAGTGGCTTAACTTGGGCATCACAGTGGTTAAAAATAGCCGTGTTGGAGATTGCAGTCACCAGCCCTGACCGAGAAAGTCTGTATCAAGATGTCGCGTTTGCACTGGGTACTTATGAAGAGAAGATCACCCGTTTGCACGGAAGCTTAGTGTCACTACCAAGTGACATTCCTGGCATCCCTGTGGTTGCGCCCAATTTCTATACATCACACCCGCAAGCGTCCGTCATTATCGACAATTTGGAAGCCTTAAAAGTGGTGATAGGTGACATTCTTGCTTATCCGGAGCAAACCGATAGGCAGGGCGCTATCGAATCGATGGTGGCTCAGTACACCAGCAAAACCGACCACTTGATTGACCAAATGGACTATATGATTTTTGTTCTTCGAGGTGGTATCTACGGCGCCGGTGGCCCCGCTCGAGGTGGCATGGATCAGAACGATAGAAACTATTCACGGGATGTACAAGAAAATCCTCACATTAGCAAAAACCCGATGTCGCAGTAATCTGCAGTCGGCAAAGAACCTTTGGATTTTACATATGGGACTCGCTAAGTTTTTTTCTTCGCTGGCTTTTTTCACAGCGTCAATTTTTTCACCAATTTCATTTGCCGCTATCGAGCGAGTAGGTGATTTTGCACTACTAGATGACCACGGTGAATTCCACCAGATCAGTCGATATATACATCGCAGTGCTGTGGTAATGATGTCTTATTCGCCGAGCTGTGCGGCTATGGGTTCAAAACTAGAATCCTTCCAAGCCTTACGTGCTAAATACGCAGGAAATAACATCGAGTTTCTGCTGATAGACTCATCCCCAAGCCAAGAATTAAACGGCAGCTTCGATGTGCCCATGCTTCGTGATAGTGGTCAGTTGGTAACTGAAGCCTTAGAGATTGCCAATGCCGGCGAAGTCATGGTTTTCAATCCTGAGCGGTTGTCGCTTTTCTATCGCGGTCCAGTTGAAGGCGACCTAGGCGATACTCTTGAGGGCGTCGTAAACGACCAAATTAAAGATACGATAAAATCTGAAACCCTCGGCTGCGTACTTAAATTTCCGGTCAGAGAAATGCATGCATCGAACCCTCCAGATTATTCTACCGAGGTGGCCCCTGTCGTATTGAAGAACTGCTCTGAATGTCATCGCTGGGGCGGCGTTGGACCGTTTGCTTTAGACAGCTATGTCTCGGTACTCGGATGGTCGCCGATGATCCGTGAGGTCCTCCTCAATAAGCGTATGCCGCCTATGCAGGTTGATCCGTCTATTGGTCATTCCATCGGCGCTAAATATATTTCTACTGAAGACAGGCAGACATTAATCCATTGGATGGCGGCTGGGGCTCCGCGCGGTGATGGTGAGGTCGATCCACTGGAGTTAGTGCCTATTGAAAAAGTTTTCGAATGGGAGCTCGGTGAACCAGATTTTATTGTCAAGACTCCGCCTAATGAAGTGCCAGCGGTCGGAATTCAGGATTACGCCTATAGTGAAGCGGAGTTAACTTTCGATGAAGATAAATGGGTTCGTGCATTTCAATACCGCCCTGGCAAAGAAGCGGTGTTGCACCATTTGATGACCTTTGTCTCTTCTCCTGAAGAAGATTTTTGGGGGGCAGAGAAAGATGAAAAAAGCGTTACTAGGCGTTTTGTAGGAAGCTATATTCCCGGCGCCAATCCGGCGACTCAGTTTCCAGAAGGCACTGCAGTTCTTATACCGAAAGGTTATAAACTTTCCATGCAGTCTCACTATGTATCCAATGGCGTTGCCACAACTGATGAAACAGTTATTGGATTATATTTTTCTGAAAAAAAGGACAACAAAGAAATTTTGACGCAAGCGGTGTCATCCAGATTTGTCATTCCGCCTTATGAAAACAATCATCCGATGCATGCAAGTTATCAGTTTAGTGATGCCGTACAACTTACCGCGGTGCGTTCGCGAATGAACTTTCGTGGCAAGAAAATGAAATTTACGTTAGAGACGCCCGATGGCGTGATGCGGGACATCTTTAGCATTCCCGCTTACAACTATGGCTGGCAGCCAAATTACACGCTAGATCATGCTCAGGCGATTCCGGCGGGCGGTATTGTCCATGTGACAGGCGCTTTTGATAATTCGCTTTCCAATCCGTTTAACCCAGACCCGACTCAGGAAGTTGAATTTGGGATAAACAGCTGGGAAGAAATGTTTACCGGCTATCTGACCTTCTATAAAACGGAGTAGCTTCAAAATAGAGTAGCTTCGGTTTAGGGCTGGTGGTCATTCAAGCACGTACTATTTTGGCTTAGCCCCGTAGCGCTCTCGTTGGAAGAAGCGCTGTTGACTACATCGTCGAATAGTGCCGTCAGGGGCCGAGTCATGATTTGCTTGCGACACGTCACAACTGTTTGCAAACAACACCTTGACCCCTGATTCGTAAATTTGGCAGTCTCAGGATTTAAACGGAGTATAGGTTTCGGAATCTGAAGATGTCAGAGTAATCACTGCGACACCAATGTTCGTCAACTATGTTCGCCAACTATGTTCGCCAACTATAAATGTTATTAGAGATTCACCGGCTCTGCCTATTGCCTCAACTGACTCAAAAGGTTTAAGGCGGCACTGTGATATTCTTTACTTATCTTGAGTCTTAAGGTGCCAGAAGAACTTCCTAGAGCGCTGCCAAAAACCCGCATACTGTTACCCCGCAAGACTAATTCCGAGCTCCAGAATTTGTGTTCTAAGCAAGACTGACTAATATCCGCAAAATTGACTTCTACAGATTTAATGCCGGTTTTAAGTAGGCCTAGAATCGAATCGCTGGTTTGATATTCGAGATGTAATTGCCCATCTTTTATATAAACGAGTCCCGTCGACTCCATTAACCCAGAGGGATCCGATACGGTGAAGTTAACATTAGCGTCCGCTGCAACTGACAGTTGTGGGTGACCAAAAGCATGTGTCCTTGTTCGCTCGATTGCCATTTCTACAAAGTCAGGTGCATATCGAAGTCCTGCATAATGGCCGAGTAAAAATAGCCCGGTACCAAAAAGCACATAGCCCGCCCAGAAGCTCTCTGTACCGGTTAAAACGTTGATAGATACACACACTAGATTAACGAAAACAAAAGTAAAGCAATGGCCTTTAAAGCGCAGCCAAAGTAATCGTTCTTTGTCCTTGGTTTGATGCTCGTCCTCTAAAAGGCCGACGGCGCGAATAATTTGTTCTTGGCTTACACCCACTTCTTTGCCGATTGAAATGAGTTCTTTATGGTCAATACTGTTCTCTGAATTTCGATTCTCATCTTGTAGACTGAGTCTAATGATGTCGGCCACTTCGTCGCTGCTGTAGCGGCGAGAATTATCAGATTCTGCTTGTTCAGGTGACAGTTCAGGAGCTTGTTCAGATGCGTCCAACTCAGCCATGTGCCTTTTCCTTTTCCATTTCTTTTAGGTGGTATTGTTGATCTGCTTTACTACTGCATTCTATGTGAGCAATATTTGAGCCAAGTCGAGAGAAGATCGTTGGCTGGCATTCTTTCGCTCCACAGGCCAATAGCGGTAGGCTTTTGCCTTTTATGTATAATGTGGCCTATGTTCCTGAAAATATAAAAGATAGGCTAAGAAGCAAGCTTTCTGGTTATTTTCGCCAAGGCCCTGTCATTCATATTCAGGCTGTGTTTTTTGGCTTTTCAAATAGATAAATCGTTTAGGCATTGCACATCTAAGGGCTCTGTCGCAGAATGCGCGGCGATACACTTTGAGTGCTTATTGTCGATTTTAAATAATAAGGAAATTAGATTTCACTATGGATATAGTTCAAAAAATTGCTGAAGAATTAAAGGTAAAAACCCAGCAGGTTAGCTCAGCAATCACTCTTCTGGACGAAGGCGCTACCGTTCCTTTTATTTCCCGCTACCGTAAAGAAGCCACGGGAGGCCTAGACGATTTACAGCTTAGAGACTTAGAGTTAAGGCTTCATTACCTCCGGGAAATGCAAGATCGTAAACAAACCATTTTGTCCAGCATTGGTGAGCAAGAAAAACTGACTCCGCTACTTGAGAAACAAGTCCAAGCTGCGCAGACAAAAGCCGAGCTCGAAGACATTTATCTGCCCTACAAGCCAAAACGAAGAACTAAAGCAATGATTGCTTTAGAAGCAGGATTAGAGCCATTAGCGGACCAGCTCTATGCTGATCCAACTCTCAACCCTGAGTCGGCTGCCGAGTCATTTATAAACAAAGACAAGGGCGTTGAGGACAGTAAATCAGCCCTTGATGGGGCCAAACAAATTCTTATGGAGAGGTGGAGCGAAAATGCTGAGTTAAGTGGTCAGCTGCGCGGCTACTTATGGGATTACGGCTACCTGCAGTCTAGGGTTTTTGAGGATAAGAAAAACGAAGCAGAAAAGTTTAGAGACTATTTTGAATATGACGAGCAGCTCAAAAAGATTCCACCGCATCGGGCTTTAGCGGTATTTCGGGGCCGTAAGGAAGGCTTTCTTGCGGTGTCACTAATCTCTCACCTCAAAACAGAAGATAGTGCTGTCAAAACGCTTGATCCCTGCGAAGCGATGATTTGTAAGCGTTTCGCAATTGAGGACAAAAAAAGAGCAGCGGATAAATGGCTGCTGGAAGTTGTTCGCTGGACTTGGAAAATTAAATTACTAACTAGGTTAGAGTCTGACTTGTTAGGGCAATTGCGAGAAACTGCTGACGAAGAATCGATTCGAGTCTTCGCCGAAAACATGAAAGCAATATTGCTGGCACCTCCTGCCGGAAATAAAATTACTATCGGCTTGGACCCGGGTCTTCGAACTGGGGTTAAAGTTTCTATTGTCGACCAGACCGGGAAATACCTAGAAGACACGGCGATTTTTCCACATGCACCGAGAAACAAATGGGACGAATCCATCGATGTCCTGGCCAAACTTGCTAAAAAGCACAAAGCACAGCTAGTAAGCATTGGAAATGGCACCGCCTCTCGAGAAACAGATAAACTAGTTGGCGATCTAATTAAGCGCCATCCTGAGCTAGGTCTAAAAAAAGCTATGGTAAGTGAAGCTGGTGCTTCGGTGTATTCGGCCTCAGATATCGCCAGAGAAGAGTTCCCGGACTTGGATGTCACCGTTCGTGGTGCTATTTCGATAGCGCGCCGATTACAAGACCCGTTGGCTGAACTAGTGAAAGTTGAGCCTAAGTCAATTGGAGTAGGTCAATATCAACACGACGTAAGCCAGCTAAAGTTAGGTCAAGCGCTGAACGCGGTAGTTGAGGACTGTGTTAATGCCGTTGGCGTAGATGTGAATATGGCGTCGGCTCCGTTGTTACAAAGAGTCGCCGGGCTAAGTAGCTCAATTGCCTCTAATATTGTCACTCATCGAAATACACACGGTGAGTTCAAGCGCCGAGAGGATCTCAAAGCAGTTCCGCGGTTTGGCGAAAAGAGTTTTGAGCAATCGGCGGGATTTCTTCGAATCGTTAATGGCGATAACCCATTGGATGCGTCTGCCGTGCATCCAGAATCTTATAGCGTAGTGGAGAGAATTAGCAGCGCAAATAATAGGACGATTAACGAGATTATAGGCGATGCATCATTCTTAAAGAAGTTGAAACCAGCAGACTTTATTGATGAAAGGTTCGGCTTGCCGACGGTTGTAGATATTTTAGCGGAGTTAGAAAAGCCTGGTCGCGATCCAAGGCCTGAGTTTAAATCGGCCGACTTCAAAGAGGGCGTTGAGGTTATCAAAGATCTGAAACCGGGCATGGTTTTGGAGGGCGTAGTAACTAATGTCACCAATTTTGGCGCTTTTGTCGATATAGGTGTTCACCAAGATGGCCTAGTGCATATTTCAGCACTTGCTAACAGCTTTGTAAAAGATCCTCATACTGTTGTAAAGACCGGAGATGTCGTCAAAGTAAAAGTAATGGAAGTGGACATCCAGCGAAAGCGTATTGCACTCACTATGCGCCTCGATGACGAACTGGTGCCGGCAGGGGACAAGCCCAAGCAAGCAGCCGACAACAGGGCTCGAACGCCGCCGCGAGCTACTCGCGCGCCTCAGGGAGCGCCTCCAGTCAAAGCTGGCACTCTGGGAGACTTGCTAAAGAACGCGATGACGAAGAAATAGCGAAGTCAGTGTGTTCTAATATTGAAACACTGATGTTGGAGTAAAAGTAAAATCACCGGTAACGGAGTAAATGTTTTGTATTTACTCAGTTACCCTATTCATAAAACCTAATACCGCCAATCCAAGCGCGGTTACTAAAAGCCGCCACGAAATCCAGCAATGACTTCTCCAAATGTAAAACAAGGAGCCCTTCTCGCGGTAACTGCCTATAGCTTCTGGGGCTTAATTCCGGTTTTCTTTAAAACCATCGATGCAGCAGGCCCAGGTGAGATTCTGTCACATCGGATCATCTGGTCGGTTATGATTCTTGTTGTACTGCTAAAACTACTCGGCAAATTTGATGACTTCTTTGCGACTCTGAAAAGTGTAAGGCGGTTAGCGCCGCTGGCGCTGTCTGCATTTCTCATATCGGTAAACTGGTTAGTTTTTATATGGGCTATAAATAGTGAGCGAGTACTGGAGACCAGTTTAGGTTATTACATTAATCCATTGGTAAGTGTTTTTCTTGCAACCGTGGTGTTAAAGGAAAGCCTTAACAGGCTGCAGATGCTCGCTATCGGAATAGCAGCACTGGGAGTTTTAAATCAGTTATTGATGTTTGGGCAGGCACCTTGGGTCGCATTGACTCTGGCATTTAGTTTTGGCGGCTACGGCCTGGTAAGAAAAAAAATAGATGTTGATCCCTTTGTTGGCCTAACAGTAGAAACACTTATTCTGATGCCTATCGCAATAGGCTATCTGATAGTTTTACAAAGCAGTGGTGAGGGTGTTTTCCTGAAATTCAGTGCTAGCCTCGATATACTTTTAGTACTTTCTGGAGCAGTTACGGCGTTTCCTCTAATCGTCTTTGCAGCAGCCGCCAAGCGCTTGACTCTAACAGCATTGGGTCTGTTTCAATACATTGCCCCGAGCGTTAGTTTTCTATTGGCAATCCTGCTCTATGACGAGGATTTTGGCGCCACCGAAATCGTCACATTCACATTGATTTGGCTG
>Ga0208414_1000719_pt1 | contig 29766 bp, 25 predicted proteins | sample AntAceMetag02UKE_FD_184770 | JGI IMG/M metagenome (GOLD analysis project Ga0208414, IMG submission 184770) | Saline lake microbial communities from Ace Lake, Antarctica - Antarctic Ace Lake Metagenome 02UKE (SPAdes) (version 2) | ecosystem: Environmental > Aquatic > Non-marine Saline and... | reverse complement strand
CGAACATTAAAACCTCTGGTTTAAGGTTTAGAAAACTGAATAAATCGTATGTGTTTTTCTGAATTTTGCTGGCATCGTCTCTAAAGTTTATATCGTGACCTGTATCTTCTGCTATTTTTTGAAATGCTTTGTAAATACTTTCAACAGTATGGTTTCCATCTAAACCGTCTTTATAATTCAATTCCCAATCGTTAGGTTTGGCAAATACTATTTTAAGAATTTGAGTTGCAGTTCTACTACCATGAATTGACAGTTCAGAAAATAGCTGGTTTCGTATTTCTAAATCTTCATCTATATCTTGTATTTTTTCTTTTTTTCTTGTCTCTTTATTTCTAAACTCCAAATTATTTAGCAATTGCCAAATTTTAAAATCTTGAAATATTGGCGAAGATTTAGGGCAAGATTTAGATCCAATTCGTACTTTTTTTGGTTTCCCATCTCCTCTAAGTACAGGATTCCCTTCATTATCTTTAAGTTCAATTTCCTTGCTCTCGAATTCACAAAAACCAATGAGTCCCTTTTGCGACTTAAGTTTTCGTTGATAAAAAATAATTACATCGCGGATTTCATTTTTTAATTCATCGTTAAGCTCTTTATGGTGATTGGACTGTAGTTCCCATATCTTCTCGAATTCATCTACATAATCTTGTCTATAAAAAACTTGATTTTTAAGCCTCGAATGTGGGTTTCCTTTAAGTTGATTAAACAGATATTGCCCAATTGTTTGGCTGTTAAAATAAAGCTCTTTGCTTCGGTCGCTTATTTCTCCCAAATAACTACTAGATCCATTTATTTGTCCGTTTATTTCTTGAAGTACAATGGCTAATTCTTCTAGTTCAACCTTTTCTTTTAATGCACTGCTGCGCAGCTCATATTTCTTTTCTTGTATCTCGGTTTTAGTTCCTTTTAGTATTATTCCTTCTATCCCAAAGGGGGATTCACAAATTTTCCAGGTTTCGTTTGAATTTTTGCCTTCCAATCCATGTTTTAAATCTTCAGTTAATTGTTCAGGGTAATACGTGCTTTGAGTTTTCCAAATCCTATCAAATTCATCTCGCAAATCCGATCGGTAAAAGTCTGGTAGTTTCTTTTTGCCTTCTGAAATCAGTTGCAAAGAATACTGCCCAGGAGTTAGTTTTTTTTCGAATAATTCTTTCGCAATTGCCATTCCGTCAATTGCTGAACCATCATTTTCATCTTTTGCTTTGCGGTTGCTTTTATAGCCTCGTTTCTTATTAATCGAAAAAAGAACTCTAGCGAAATTCTCCAAACTAATTTTCTCCGTTGCTGCTTTGCTCCGCAAACTCCATAATTCAAAAGTTGTGTTTTTTCCTTCTTCCGCAATTATTGTTTCAGAAGAAATTATTCCCTTTTCAATAAGTAATTTGGTTAAATGTTCTCTGCGTTGTTTGTATCGCTGTAGGCTTCTTCTTGCTCCTCTTTTTAGTGTTCTATCCGCATTTGTTGTTATCGATTTTCCCTTTGCAAAGTTGGTCTCTTCATCTACTGTTAGAGGAACTAAGCGAACCCCTGTTTTAATAATTGAGGAAGATTCACTTTTTTCGTTCGCCTCATTAATCAGCGCCCATCCTATGCTGGTTGTTCCTAAATCTAATCCTAAAATTCGTTTCATGTCAGTTTATGTTATTACAATTTCTTATATTTGCATTGAAAGCAATTCACAATAAGGATTATTCCGTTGTGAAAACATTTAGCGCCTCGCCTACCTGCGGGGCATTTTTTTGCTCAATACTTTCTTTGTTTAGTTTGACTAGTCAAGAGGTGTTTTTGCTGGTCAGCTATAAAAGAACTGACAAATTATATAAAATCATTAAAATACACTGCGTTTTTTCAAGAAAATGTACTGCACAATAAATCGATTTACATTTCAGAACCAAAAAAAGCCCGATAAAGTGGGCTTTTTAAAATTCTATTTAAAAACGAATTACTCTCCTAACAACACTTTATATTTTTCAAAATTGTGCCTCGCAATAGCTCTACCTAACTCCAGTCCCGCAATATTGTCGGCCTGTATATGATAGCCACCCAGCACTCTTGAAGTCGGTAAGTTTATAGTTCTTTCTACAAATCTATCTTTTAAATCGGGTGTATTGTTTTTACCATTACAACGTTGCCAGCCTTTGGGTATTGCATTTATAGCTCAATGCCAATGACACAAGAGCTATTAGAATTACTATTATGTTTTATATGATTTGCTGTTATTTGTTTTTTAAAGCTTCAACCTCATTTTTTAAAGCTTTTATCTGTTCCTGCTGTTCTTTCACAGCGTTTATCAGCATATAAGTCATGGCACTATTGTCCAAATTATAATATTCGCCATCTAAACCCGGAATTGGTGCCTGCTCAACCATATAGGGTGCAATCTTTGCCATATCCTGTGCTATGACACCCACATATTCTTTCCCCGAACCAATGCCAGATTCCTTGGTATAATGGAATTTAACTGGTTTGATTTGCAGCAATTCATTTAATCCATCTGAATAACTTACCACGCCTTCCTTCAGTCTCGCATCGCTAACAGCCAACCATGAACCGCCTCCAGGTTGAGCATTCGTTCCGCTCTTGACATAAACACCTCTACCAGTTCCAGCGACTATATGCAAAGCAATAGTTTGGTTAGATGATATATGGAGTTTAGCATTACTGGCAGCACCTGCTCCAATGCCAACATTACCAGCGCTATTATTTAAACTTTGGCACAATTGAAGATGTCCGCCAGATATTTTGGCAGCGCCATCCACCGTTAAAGCATATGTTTGATTCGACTTTATTGCGAGTTTAACATTACTATGACCGCCAAAACCAATACCAACATTTCCAGCGCTATTATTTAAACTTTGGCACAAATAAACGCTTCCTCCGGATAATCGAGCACTTCCATTAACATCTAATGAATAGTTTGGGCTAATTGTTCCGATGCCCAAATCACCACTTGAAGTTAAAATCATTTTGTTGGAGGCCGAACTTCCATTGGGGGTATATTGAAAATATAAATTATTTCCCCAATTGGTTAGCCCCCAAATATCTTTTCTTGTTGTGTTTTTGATGCCAAATTGATAATCATTTCCTGAAATCGTTAATTTTTTAGTTGGGGTGAGCGTTCCTATGCCCAAGTTTCCGTGTTTAGCTTTACCACTTGTCATAGTGGTCATGTCAGCGGAAGAAGCATTATTATATGTCCTGTATTCAGTTTTCCAAGGATTCATTGCGTACCATTTTGTACTATTGTTAGGACTTCCATAGCCTATGAACAAAATGTCCAAGTCGGTATCATAAACCATCATTCCTTGAGCAAAACCAGTTCCTCCACTCAGAGCTTCTCGCTGTATTGAAGTCAATCTTGGAATTAGTAATCCTTTAGTCTTGGATTTCAAATCCAAAACAGATTTTGAATCAGGACTACTATTATTAATTCCTACTTGAGACATTAAGGAAAAAGAAATAAACCACAAAGCAAAAAGTGAATAAAAAGATTTCATAACAATTTTTTACTAAAATAAACAAAAGATAAACAAAATGGTATCAACTAAAAACAACTAATGCCTGTTTTCAAGCAATATCATAGACCATAAAAAGCCCGATAAAGTGGGCTTTTTAAAATTCTATTTAAAAACGAATTACTCTCCTAACAACACTTTATATTTTTCAAAATTGTGCCTCGCAATAGCTCTACCTAGCTCCAGTCCCGCAATATTGTCGGCCTGTATATGATAGCCACCCAGCACTCGTGACATGCCTGCCATTTCAGCAGCTTCAGTAAAAGTCGGGAAGTTTATAGTAACGGTATCTCCAAGTTTATCCGGTTCAGTCATAATTCCGGGAACGAGCCTAACGCTTGCTCCAAACTCATCGTTTCCTTTAAATAATCGCAACACTTCTCCACACCCTCCACTAATGGTGCTGTGTCCTGAAGCATAACTTGGAAATGGTGGACATAAAAATATTGCTGGAGAATAAGGCCTCCATTCTTCGCCCGGCATTTCGTCTTTCCATCCTTCTACTTCTCCAGCCCAACCTGCAATAGTTTTTCCTTTAAATTGTTCGTGCACTAATGCATAAGGGCGTGCATAATCGTAAAACATTTTAGAATCCCAATTGGCAATAAAACCATCCATAGCAACACTTTCTACCAAGAAGTACATTTTCACATCTGCTTCTAACGTGTGCTGATCTCTAATCGAGACTTCTTGCGCAAATACTAACCAGTGTCCACCTTGTTGCACCGATTGAGGACCATCTCTCATAAACTCAACCAATGCTTTTTGTTCGTTGGTCATATTAGCCTGTAAGTCGACTACTTCAATAACCTCTTTTTTCAATTGTTCTGTTCCATAAACCGGCGGCGGTCCTGGTCTAAATTGACTGGCAGAATCCATCAAAAGCGGCTTTACCTGTTGCCAATAAGGCGTTAAACAACCTGGCGCAAAAGAACCACCTGCACCATCGCTAAAGTACTTTGGTTGCCAGCGATTTATATCGGTGTTTTCATCTGCGGTATTTACAGGAGCGTACCCTGAATAATCTTTATAAGCCATACCCTCAGTCAATTCTCCATTTTGATTACTTCCATCGGTGCTGCGCTGATCAATTATGGTTTTAGCCACTAGATTTCCCAAACCGGCAGCGGTAGTTGGATCTAAAGAGGTATTCATTGGGTCATAGCCCATTGCCTTCATTCGCTTTTTCCATACAGCAGTATCTGAATAATAGTATGCATTCATTGTGCGAAAAGCGGCATAGCTTATAGCCTCTTGTTTGTTCTTAAGTGTTCGCATATTTTCAGGCACTCTCTCAATACATTTTACCAAAGCTGGATTTGCCTTTTCGTCAAACCTAGTCCAAGTATCAAACATTGATGTCATTATAAGTCCTAGATACCTTGATGTAATTGTTGGTCTTGGTTTAAATCGCTCTGTATCAAAAGCAGTTCCTTCCAAGGCTATTTTTCCCCACTTATATACAACGTTGTTTTCTCCTTTAGGCATTTCAACAGTATTTTCGGCTGCTGTTGTTTTTGTTTGTTCGTTTTCAGGACTTACACAACTGGTGATTACTGATATGCCGATTCCGATTAAAATAATTTTTTTCATAAAGACTTTATAGAATGAATTGTCGAATCTAAAGTTTGAGATGATATCTCATTTTAGAATTATGCGACTTGGTTGAATTAAATGATGAATTCTAACAATCTCTTGACGAACGCTATTTTACTATTTCTACTGAAAAATATTGCATGAAAAGTGAGCAATATTGCGATCTTTGGAAAGCAATAGCAATAATCTCTGTAGCGATCGAATATCTCATAATACCAAGAAACTCCTGTTCCAGTAGCTTTCGGAATCTCGCGAATGACGAAATATAATGTCGGTAATAGTTGGTTCATTCCAAATTATCCTAAAACAAGGCATAAAAAAAGCCCTCTCAAATAAATGAAAGGGCTTTAAATTATTGAAATATTCGTTTTTATACCGTCGTTCCCTGCCAAGCCAACATACCGCCATCCATATTATAGACAGATTCAAAACCCATTTGGTCCATTGCGCCAGCTGCACTTCCCGATCGACCACCGCTCCTACAAATCATGTAGTAGTCCTTAGACTTATCTAATTTACCAATACGCTCAAGAAAGTCAGTATCGAATAGATTGATATTCTCAGCTCCGTCAACCATACCTTCAGCACATTCTTCAGGAGAACGTACATCAATTAACACTGCATTTTCATTCTCTTTAGCTATCACTTCTAGCTCTGGTGGTGTAATATTTTTAATCATTTTTTTATTTTTTTTCAGACGGACAAACAAAACTTGTTTTAGGAATAGATGTTTCTGATAGCTCCTTATAGCCACCTTCAATATTTGTAAGGTTATGTAATCCCCTTGACTTTAAAATTGAGCCAAAAATGACAGAACGATAACCACCAGCACAATGTGCATAATAGTTCTTACTCGAATCAATCTTTTCCATATTGCTATTTATAAAATCCAATGGAATGCTCTCTGCGGTTTCTAGGTGCTCTACTTCAAATTCGCCCGGTTTTCTTACGTCTAAAACAATCAATTCGTCAGTATACATTTTTTCGAAACCTTCACTTGAAATCGTAGGCATAGAGTCGGTTTCTAAACCTGCACCTTTCCAGCTTTCTAATCCACCTTCTAAAAATCCGATAGTCTTATCATAACCTACTCTAGATAATCGTGTGACAATTTCTTCTGCTCTGCCCTCATCAGCTACTATAAGTATAGGTTGATGAATATCAGTAATTAGCGCGCCAACCCATGGGGCAAAATTCCCATCAATACCAATGAAAATTGAACCTGGAATATGGCTTTCCATAAATTTACTTTGATGTCTAGTATCTAAAACTAAGGCTTCGGTACTTTCTGCAACCGAACGAAATGTATTGGCGTCAAAGGATTTAAGCGCCTTGTCTTTTACCTCTTCAAAAGACTCATACCCATGCATATTCATCATTGCATTTTTCGGGAAATACTGTGGTGGAGGTAAAATTCCAGTGGTAAGCTCCTTTACAAAATCAGCTTTAGATAGTTTTACATCCAACGCATAATTAATCGCCTTTTGATTCCCTAGTGTATCGGTAGTTTCACTGCTCAAGTTTTTACCACAAGAACTGCCAGCTCCGTGTCCTGGGTAAACGATTAAATCATTGGGAAGGGGCAAAATCTTGTTGTGAATCGATTCATACATCATTCCTGCTAAATCTTCTTTTGTCAAGTCTGACTTTACCGCTAAATCAGGCCGACCTACATCGCCAATAAACAAGGTATCACCTGAGAAAATTGAATTCATTTTACCTTCTTCATCTAACAATAAGTAGGTTGTAGACTCTAAAGTATGACCCGGTGTGTGCATTACCCTAATGGTAATATCCCCTACTTTAAACTCCTGATTATCAGCTGCTTCAATAATATCGTACGAAGGCTTGGCGGTAGGCCCAAACACAATTTTAGCTCCTGTAGCTTTTGCTAAGTCAATATGTCCCGAAACAAAATCGGCGTGAAAATGCGTTTCAAAAACGTATTTTAATTTATCGCCATTGTCGCTTAGTTTTTCTAGATAAGGTTGAGGATCTCTTAGAGGATCAATTATGGCAACTTCACCATTTGATTCAATATAGTAAGCAGCTTCTGCTAAACATCCTGTATATATCTGTTCTACTTTCATAGTTCACTTTTTAATTCCAAAACAAATGTACATAGTAGTCAGAATGTAGCTGGGTGATAATTGTCACTGATTAACGTTTATTGAGTAATGCAACCTAAGCACGATAAAAGTAAATACAATTACTTTGAGCAATAATTTATAATATGGAATTAATAAGAAAAAGCTATCCGGCACTAATAAACTGCACCTACCTTAACACGGCTGCTTGTGGTCTTATTTCTGATGCTACTTTAAGATCTAGTCAATCTTTTAACGCAGACTTTATTTCTAAAGGAAGTCTAGCTCCTGAACATTGGATGTTGAACGAATGGGAACCCACTCGAAAAGAAGTAGCCGAATTTATAGGTGCTAAAGTTTCTGAAACTGCATTGGTTCCAAATTTTTCTTTTGCTTACAACTCTTTACTCGAGACCATTGGAAAAAAGAAAGTTTTGGTCTATGAAAATGACTACCCATCTCTTCTGCTTCCATTGCAATTAAAAGGATTTGATATTCATACTTTTTCTGCAATTGATAATTTTAGTTTCGATTACGATGGTATTGAAAAGAATATTATTGACGGTGAAATTGAGTTTATTATAATCAGTCATGTGCAATATAGAACTGGATATAAGGCTGATTTAGAAAAACTGAGTTCAATATGCGAACGGAACGGAGTTCATATTATCGTAGACGCTACACAGAGCGCCGGAGCAGTTAAAATCAATTTTACAGCATCAAAGATCGACGCTTTAATTTGGAGCAATTATAAATGGATGAATGGAGGGTTAGGTACTGGTACTCTATGTATAAAAGATGATTTTCTTAAGAAATTTGAACCGAAAATCGGTGGTTATGGTTCGTACGAGCTTGAAAACGGAAGTTTTATTTACCAACCTTCAGTTAAATCCTTTCAACCTTCTCATCCTAACGTTCCTGGATATGAAGCTCTTCGAAATGCAATCAGAGAAAAGACTGAATTAGGCATTCAATCTATAGAAAAACGAAATGCTGAATTACTTCAGTACTTGTTGAGTGAGTTGGATCAAAAAAAAAGAAAAATTATTGGCGATTTTTCAGTAAAAAACCGTGCAGGATTTTTCTGCATGCCTTATACTGCTGAGCAATATGAAGTTTTAAAAAAGAACAACACAGTAGTAACGTTCAGAGAAGGAACCATTCGAGTTGGCGTTCATTTTTACAATAACGAAGAGGATGTCAATCGCTTTTTGGAATTCGTTTAATTATCCTTAACCTGCAATAGCTTTATGATTAAAATATTTCACCTTTTAATTTTAGCACTCCTTTTTTCTTGTACAAATAAAAGCTTGGATACTGAATATGATATAGTGGGAAAATGGGAATTAGATGAATTGGAAATTGAATTTATTCACGCTAACATCACAGTTGCTTTTAATGATTTGACTAAAATAAACTCAGATTTAATTAACCCTGACTTTAAAATACATTTAGCCGATGATTTGACTTTTAAATTTGAAAATGAAGACCTGTCCGTTGACAAAGGAGTATATCAATATTTAACTGAATCGTTAATTATCAAAAAAGACGATTATGATTGGCATAAATTTAGAATCGAGAAACATACTGATCAAATCTTAATTCTAACAATTGATAGGGTTATGTTTTATCAAATAGACAAAGACTCTGTCGAATTCTTTACAGGAGATGGAGTAAAAATGAAACTGAAAAAATCCAATTTCTAAGTAAATCGAATACCCCAAAGAATTTACATTGTTCACAAACCGTTATAATCAAAAGCCACAGGTACGCTGTCTCGAAATTTCCGGATCAGCAACTCAATCTAACTCGAATTTTAAAATAAGTTTTAGATTCCCTTTTCAAGTGAATAGCATGTAAATAAATAAGTGTTTAAACAATCTTTCCAAACAGATCAAATTCCTCAGCATCAGTTACCTCTACATTGGCAAAGTCGCCAATTCTAGCAAAGCCATCCTTATTATGCACTAATACTTCGTTATCCACTTCAGGAGAATCGTATTGCGTTCTGCCAATAAAGTAATCGCCTTCTACTCTATCAAATAAGACTTTGTAAGTTTTACCAACTTTAGCTTGATTCAATTCCATTGAAATCCCACTCTGCAAAGCCATTATTTGATTGGCTCTATCTTGTTTTACTTCTGGTGGTACATCATCAACCAAAACGTGAGCACTCGTATTTTCTTCGTGAGAATAAGTGAAACAACCTAATCTTTCGAATCGAGTTTCCTTAATCCATTCCATCATTTCTTGAAAATCGGCTTCCGTTTCTCCAGGGAATCCAGTAATCAAAGTGGTTCTTAACGCAATGCCAGGAACCTTTTCTCGAATATTTTTTATTAACGCATCTGTTTTCTCTCGATTAATTCCGCGCTTCATTGATTTCAGCATACTAGAACTAGCGTGTTGCAATGGCATGTCTAAATACTTACATACATTATCGTTTTCATTCATCGCATCCAGTATATCCATTGGAAAACCAGACGGATAAGCATATTGTAGTCGAATCCAATCGATACCTTCTATTTCAGCTAATCTTGACATCAACTCAGACAAGTTACGCTTCTTATAAATATCTAATCCGTAATACGTTAAGTCTTGAGCAATAAGAATCAGTTCTTTAGTTCCGCCAGCAGCTAGATTCTTAGCGTTTTTCAACAGCTGATCCATTGGAGTAGAAACATGCTTTCCTCTCATTAAAGGAATTGCACAAAAAGCGCAAGGTCGGTCGCAGCCTTCAGCTATTTTGAAATATGCGTAATGCAACGGAGTCGTTAATAAACGTTCTCCTACTAATTCGTGTTTGTAATCTGCTTTTAAAGTTTTAAGTAAGCGGGGCAATTCGCGAGTTCCAAACCAAGCATCAACTTCTGGTATTTCACCAGCTAGCTCGTCTTTATAACGCTCACTCAAACAACCGGTTACCATAACCTTGTCTACTTCTCCGTTCTTTTTGGCATCTGCCCAACCAAGAATAGTATCAATAGATTCTTGTTTTGCATTATCGATAAAACCACAGGTATTAATTATTACCGTAGAAGCTTCACCATCATTGCTTTCGTGTTGTACATCGAACTTGTTGGCCTTCAATTGACTCATCAAAACTTCAGAGTCAAAAATATTTTTGGAACAACCCAAGGTTACTACATTCACCTTGTTTTTCTTAAGTGTTTTTGTTTTCATAAGCGCCTGCAAAAGTAGTCGGTTAGATGGATTTATTTAATCAGAAAAAAGGCTTGTTTATTTCTATTTTATCGCAAGTGCTTTTGACAGCGTTCTATTTAGATAATTGGAGTATTCTCGGATGTGCCTGCTGTAAAATCGTTTGGCTTTATAACCTCCAACCCATTGAATTCCTCGAATAGAATTTGTCAAAAACAACTCATCAACTTCGTGTAATTCATCTTCCAAAAGAGGTTTTTCAAATACCACTACTCCTTGCTTTTGCAAAACATGAATTACATAAGCCCTCATTATGCCCGGCAAACCACCACCTTCGATAGGTGGAGTGTATAGTTGATCCTTTTTTTGATAGAAAATATTTGAATACAACGATTCAATAATTTCATTTTTCTCGTTTAATACAAATGCTTCATCTACTCTTTTTTCACGAGCAAATCGTCCAGCATTCACATAAAATGATGCATTTAAAGATTTAAAAGATTTAGCAGATTCGCTCCACTTTTTCTCTTTTTTATAAATGTCAATAAGCAAGCCTTTTCTATTCAGTTGAAAGTCTCTGTTTTTAATAGGACTAAGCTCTGCAATCCACTCACAATCATCACTCTCGGGAATAAAAGTTCCACCCCACTTCCGGAAAATCGTTAGTCTAATTTTACCATTATCCAGTTCATTCGCCGCAGCTAATTTTCTAAAGCTTTTAGTTAATTCTAATCTTGAAAGAGAAGCCGTTCTATTGAGTCCGAGTTCATGAAACGCTATATCCATTCGCTTTTGATGAATATCAATTAAGTGAACATTGCCATTAATAAATCGAATGGTTTCAAAAAAACCATCGCCATAATACATACCACGATTGAGCCCATTAAAGGTGCTTTCTGAAATTAATTTTCCGTTATGTAATAACAGTTTCACTATTTTATTTGATCTAATATACGCGTTAAACTTGAATTCGCTGCAATCAATATTCCTTTTACTCCAACTTTTTGGGCTGCTAAAATATCTCTTTCACTGTCTCCAATCATATAACTTTTAGAAACATCTATGCCGTATCGATCAATTGCTTTTTCGAGCATAAGACTATCAGGTTTTCGACTTAGTGACTTTGAAAAGTCTGAATGGTAAGGCGAATAATAAATGTCAAGTAATTCTAAATTATGATTTTCAAATTCTTTAGCTATAATGGTATTCAATCGAAGAACATCCTCATGTCCATACAAACCTTTAGCGATTCCCCCTTGATTGGTGATAATGACAAATGAATATCCTTTTTCCGAGAAATTACCCAAAGCTTCAAATAAGTTTTGAGTAAATTCAAAATCATCCACCTTCCATGTGTAGTCACCTCTTTCAACGTTTACGACACCATCTCGATCTAAAAAAATAATCTTTCTCATATTTTAAAAGACTTGCTCTAGAAAAACCACAAACAGTTTAGGTTCAAATAATATAGGTAAGATAAAGCCAAATACAGCTCCCCAATAATGAGCATCATGTGCTATATTATCATTAGATCGTTTTGCCATATACACTTCGTATGCAATGTACATAGGACCAAAAATAAATGCAGGAATTCCAATAGGTATAAAAAACAAATAGATAGAACTCATTGGATTCAATAATATGCTAGCAAATAGAACTGCACCTACTGCGCCAGAAGCACCGACTGAATTGTAATAATAATTGTCTTTGTGTTTTATCAATGCCGAAACACTCGCAAATGCGACTCCTCCGAGGTAAAGAATAATGAAAAGAACCGTTCCTTTGAACCCAAAATAGGCTGTAAAATAGCGTTCTACTGAAGAACCAAAACTCCATAGTACAAACATGTTCACACCCAGATGCATCCAATCTCCATGAACCAAAGCATGGCTAAAAAGGCGGTACCATTGTTTTTGCTGTGCTATAGCATATGCATTAAACTTCAGCTTATCAAACAAGGATCTATTGCTGAAGCAGTTAAAAGACACAAGTGCCGTAATACCGATAATTATAAGCGTAATTGACATTTGGCAAATGTAAAAATTTGCCTTTAAGGTTATCTCCAGTTTGCTCAATCAAATCTTATTTTAACCTTATGTAATAAATGATACCTATTTTGAATTAGCAACTAATGTATATTTGGGTGTTACTAAAATCAATATCATGAAAAAATATTTTACAATAGCCTTAATGGCAGGAGCTTTATTCAGTTATACAACTGTATCTGCATTTAACTGTGTGAATTCAAATGAAACTGCTTCAACTGAATTTGCAACTAAAAAAGGGGACAAAAAGAAATCTAAAAAAGATAAAAAAACCAAAACGACCAAAAAAGGTTGTGAAGGAAAAGCAGCTGGTTCTGGTTGTTGCGCTGGAAAGAAAGCAAGCTAAAACCGCTTTTATAAAATGAGCTTTAAAGCCCTTCCATCCCGATAGCTATCCGGACGGAAGGGCTTTTTTAATGTGGCAATTTTTGTAACTAATCAGCCGTTTTGCTAATAATCCGTCTCTAAGTTAAAACGTTTTTTCAGCTCTAATAATGTTGGGTTTAATTCAACTAGTCTATTAAATCGATCCCTGTTCGTGTAGTAATTAGTTTGCTCTTTCACCGCTACCTTATTGTATTTCAACTGAATAGAATAGTTGTTTAATGTGGACCTGAGAAACCCAAGTAATTCGGCCTTTTCTGTGTTCAACTCATTTTCCTGCACAGTATTTTCAATTTCTACCATCACGTCTTCACCATTCAATGCAGGTGCTCCAACCTCCATTGTACTTGCGAAACTGGATTTACCCGTTTCTTTAAGCAAGACGATATATTTGTTCCAAGCGGAAACGAAATCTTCTTCGCTAAAAGCAGTTGTTGGTTTTCCTTTTAAATCTTCGGCTTCCGTTTTTTTAGCTGATTCTTGTTCAGTTTTTTTCTTAAAACCTTTTATAGATATCATTCCAGATTGGAATCCTGCATCAATCTTAACTCGTTTCTTTACCGATACTGGTTTTGAATCAGAATTGGTTGGATTGGAAGTCTTTTCCTTACTGTTATCTGAGGTTGCGGTTGCAGACAATTCGGTTTGAACCTTAGGAGGTTCAATTAAAGAAATATTATTGGGTTTTAATAAGATTTCGAATAGCTCTTCTTCTTCAAGAATGAGATAAGCTAGGCCTTTTTTTTTTCAACCGCTTCCCTAATAGAACACAGTTGCATCAGGCAAAGCTCAACTAAGAGCCGTTTATTTTGACTCATTTTAAATTGAACATCACATTTGGCTGTTATTTTTAAAGCATACAACAAAATGTCAACCTCCAATAGTTTACTCTGGTCTCTGTACTTATCACTAATGGCTTTTCCCACTTGTAATAATTCAATTGTCTGGGGATCTTTGCACACCATTAGATTTCTAAAATGATCGGCTAAACCGTTGACAAAATGATGGCTATCAAATCCTTTTTCAAGAATTTCATCAAAAATAACAAGAGACTTAGCTATGTCTGCTGTAGCCATTGCCTCAGTAATTCGGAAATAATAATCGTAGTCAAGAACATTCAAGTTCTCTATAACATCACTGTAAGTAAGCTTGTTGCCACAAAAGCTTACTAACTGATCAAATATTGAAAGTGCATCTCGCATGGCACCATCTGCTTTTTGAGCTACGATATGCAAAGCGTCATGATCTGCTTGAATTTTTTCTTTTTTAGCTACACTTTCCAGTTGAAGAATAATGTCTGGAATTTCAATTCTTCGAAAATCAAAAATTTGACAACGAGAGAGAATTGTAGGAAGTATCTTATGCTTCTCAGTGGTTGCAAGAATAAAGATAGCGTGGGCAGGAGGTTCTTCTAACGTCTTTAGAAAAGTATTAAATGCTTGAGAAGAAAGCATGTGAACCTCATCAATTATAAATACCTTGTACTTCCCAATTTGTGGAGGAATTCGAACTTGATCGATTAAGTGTCGAATATCCTCAACAGAATTATTACTGGCCGCATCCAGCTCGAAAATATTAAATGCAAAATCCTCTTCTGCTGAAACTCCAACTTCTTCATTAATATTTCTGGCCAAAATTCTAGCGCAAGTAGTTTTACCTACCCCTCTCGGACCACAAAACAAAAAGGCCTGAGCTAAGTGATTGTTTTTGATCGCATTCTCTAACGTACGGGTAATGGACGCTTGTCCGACTACATCATCAAATGTTTGTGGGCGATACTTTCTAGCTGAAACGACATAATTTTCCATAGGACTCTGCAGTTGACAAATTTAACCGAATGTGTTGTCCAGCCTCATTTCATAGCGTATTAATTTGTCAACAAGTTATTCAGTTTATATTTTTCAATTGAATCAGAACAATTGCCCGTAAACACTGAACTTTAATAGTTATTAATTACACCATAAAAATCGAGCATTTTACAATCAAAAACCCTTGTAAAACCTACTTTAAAAGAGTACTTTTGCCGGCTGAATTCTAGGATTCAGAAAATAAATTAGTAAACAAATTCATTTAAACTATGATTAATAGGTACGAAACTGTTTTCATTTTAACTCCCGTTTTATCTGATGACCAGGTAAAGGAAACAGTAAAAAAGTATGAAGCCACTTTAAAAGGCTTAGGTGCTAAAATTACTCTTAATGACAATTGGGGTTTGCGAAAGCTTGCTTACCCAATTCAGAAAAAAACAACTGGTTTTTACCACTTGTTCGAGTATGAGTTGGAAGGTGCAGAAATTGCAAAACTAGAATTGGACATGAAGCGCGACGAAAAAATCATGCGATTTTTAAGCGTTAGAATGGACAAACACTCTATTGCTTTTGCTGAAAGCAGAATTAATAGAGGCAAAAAAGCTGCTCCGAAAGCGGATGCTAAAGCTTAATTTTTAACCCAAAAAGAAAAAGATAATGGCACAACAAGGAGATATTAGGTATTTAACGCCTATCAACATTGAAATTACTAAAGAAAAATTTTGCCGATTTAGAAAAAGCAGAATTAAATATATCGATTATAAGGATGGTGATTTCCTTATGAAATTTGTAAACGATCAAGGGAAATTACTTCCAAGAAGAATTACTGGAACTTCTCTAAAATACCAAAGAAAAGTAGCTTCAGCTGTAAAGCGTGCTCGTCATTTGGCTATTCTTCCTTACAAAGGAGATTTACTTAAGTAATTAATAATTCAGAAGGACAATTACCATGGATATTATATTAAAAAAGAACGTTGACGGACTAGGTGAAGTTAACGATATGGTTTCAGTGAAATCAGGTTACGGTCGGAATTATTTAATTCCTACAGGTAGCGCAATTTTAGCGACAGTGTCTGCTAAAAAAATACACGAAGAAAACCTTAGACAACGCTCACACAAAATTGAAAAAGTACGTAAAGAAGCTAAAGTCGCTGCTGAGAAATTAGCTGCAATTACAGTTAAGATTGGTGCTAAAGTTGGTGAGAATGGAAAAATCTTTGGTTCAGTTACTAACCTACAAGTTGCTGATGCAATTAAAGCTTTAGGTTATGCTGTTGAACGTAAGAATATTACTATCATTAATGAACCAATTAAACAAATTGGTACATACGAAGCGAAAGTAAAATTCCAGAAAGGTGTTGATACCACTATTAGCTTTGAAGTTATAGAGGAATAATTGGTATTCTAAAACATAAAAAACCCCGATTGGTATAACCAGTCGGGGTTTTTTTTGACTTTAACTTTGGGTTAAACGCTTTCTTAACGATTTAAAAAAGCTGAATACATCCAAACTAGTTTTTCTTGCTCTCTTATATAATCACTCATTTGAGCATTGGTTCCTTCATCATTTATATCTCCCGACAAATCCAATATATGTCGCTGTTTTTTTAATAAGATTTCAAAAGCATCAAGAATCGATTCAACAGATTTAATTCCATTAGTGACTTCATTACTTTCAGCAATTTCAGATTGTTTGAAATATTCAGTGAATTGATGATTCGGTGCAAAACCAAGTGTAAGCACGCGCTCTGCAACTTCATCAATTTTCATAAATAAATCGTTGTACAATTCCTCAAACTTCAAATGCAATTCAAAGAATTTTTCTCCTTTAATATTCCAATGATATCCTCTAACGTTTTGATAGAATGTAGAATAATTAGCAAGTAAGTCTCCTAATAAATCTGCAAGTTCTTCACTTTTCTGATTGTCTAAACCGATTCTATTTGTTTTCATATCTAGTAATTTAGGAACAAAGTTGTTATAATAATTTTAAAGCAAAGATGACTATTGTTACCTTAATTAAGATTTATAGTTATTTAAGAATGCAAAACTATTCTACCATTTCAAGACGTTACTCTTGGCATCAAACTTCCACTCCAACTGTCCCCTTTCGATATCCTCAAAAGTAATCTTCATTTTAGGTGCATCCATAACCACTGTACCTTTAGAGCTCCAATCAAATTGTATGGGTATCACGAACCAGTTACTTTTTGGTTGCTTTAATATTACCGTTAATTGCCTCTTTTTCTTTTTGTACTTGAATGTTGATTCTACCTTTGCCATTCCAGGCTGATACAGCCAAGTTTCAAAAAACATATCTAAGTTTCTATTGCTCGCGTTTTCCATTTCTATCTGAAAATCGGAGCTCAAAGCATTTCCATATTGATATTTTTCGTAATAGCTCTTGATACCTCTCCAAAATGAGTCGTCACCAATTATATTGCGGAGCATATGAAGCATCCAAGCGGCCTTTTGATACGTCATAGGATTCAATAATTGATTGAGGTTAGTAATGCTAGTATCAATGATCTTCGCTTCTGGATATTTTTTCTGAAACTGAATCACCTTTATTCTAGCCTGCTCCATTCCTTCCTTAAAAGCTATTTCACCTGCTGTTTCTTGTTTATAAACCTCTGTTAAATAAGTTGCAAAACCCTCGCTCAGCCATACGTGATGCCAATCTTTTTCTGAAGCTGAATTACCAAACCACTGGTGCGCTATTTCATGCGCAAATAGATACTTAGACCCTTGTTTACCGTCAATACTATTCTCGTGATAAAATATACAACCAGCATTTTCCATTCCTCCATAGCGCGTTTTAGATTGAACATGGGCTAATTTTTCATAAGGATATGGTGCAATTTTATTTTCAAACCATTCAAGAATATCGGTTGTGGAACAATAATCACTAAAACCTTGCTCCTCCTCTTGCGGATATACATAAGCAGAAGATTGAGTAGCTTGATTTCCCACTTCGCAAAGCTTAGTTGAAAATTTGGCGACTCCAATAACCATGACCTTTGTGGGTAAAACAAGGGAAGTCGAATAAATAGTTCGAGTAAAACCATTATTCTGTTTTTTACTTAGCAATTTTTCGCCATTAGAAATTACTTGATAATGCGATGGTGCAATTACATCAAACTCAATTGAAGCCTTATCTGAGGGATGATCAATACACGGAAACCAATGGTGTGCCCGATTTGGCCAATTGTCGCCAAAAAATGTTCGATCACCATATTTGTTTTTTGAAATGATTAGGCCGTCTGATGGCTCACCTTCATAGAGTACTATAAGTCGCAGCGCACCATCCTTTCTAATTCGTTGATTCAGTTCAATTGTCAGTCTATCATTTTTATGCGAAAAATTCAACGCTTCTTCCTCAAAAAACACTCCTTGAACCAGCATTCCTTTGCCTTCTCGCTCATTGGTTAAGTCTAAAAAAATATTCTCAACTTCAGCAATCAACACAACTTCTATTTCCGATTTTGCTGTAATTCTATCGTTAGAATCATTTAGCGCTATCTGAACATCATAGCTTAACACATCAATTCCAGGTTGTCTTTCGTAGGCATCTTGTGCAATTCCCATAATGGGAATACATAAAAGAAATACTAATTTTCGCATTTATTCAACTATAAGTCGTTTGTAATCAATAGGTTTTGGAGAATTAACTGACCCTATGTCCTTTCCTTCGTAACCTAAAATATAATACACTCCAGATGGCCAGTTAGAAACATCAATTTCCATTGTATTTGATTCCACATCAGATAACCACACCTCTGCCCCATATGAATTCAAAATGGTAATATGTACTTCAACTCCTTCTGCGATTTTTATACTAATCCAATCATTACTAGGATTAGGAAAAACTTCTAAGTATGATTTAGTCTCAGGTAATTTCTCTCCTATAAAATCAAACAAGGACTCGTTAAATGAAGGATCGTATTCTGCTAACGTATACTCACCAAGTGCACCATTCTCGATTCTAAAACCACCTAAAGAGTCTGTTAGTAAACCAATATTCATAATAGGGTTTTTATAAATTTCCCAGGGGTTTTCAGGCTTTTCACGATATAAAACCACAATACTGTCTTCGCTAGATTTCAGCAACCCAAAATCATTCTCGCCTTTTTTTGCATTGTAGAACCCGGACAAAATAACTCTTGCAGCACCTACACCATCAATTCTCCAATAACGATTCGAACTTACTCGAACTCCCAAATCCACAGCATTTCTCAAGGAAATATTTGGTCCTGTCCAATAGGCTTGAACCCTAATGTATGCTGAATCTGTAACTGAAGAGACTTGCGCATTAATGAGCAATCCTTGCCCGTTTAGTGAACCCACAGATTTCACGACTTGATCGGTAGCCGTCATTGCGTAGTTCAAATTGTATGTTGGGTTAAGTGTGGCATAAATGGCATTAATTGGGATTTGCAATTTGACAGTACTCAACTCTCCTCCAACATCAATAGTTTCAAAATGCTCATTAAATTGAGCATCTAAGAATTTCACCTCCAATGGAATTTTTCCAAAAAAGTGGTCCGAGTTAGACTTTAGCTGTCTAACTGTTAATTCAATAGAGTACAAACCTGCAGTTGGCGTCGCCATAAAAGAATCAATAACATAACATGGCAAACCGGGGCTAAATACCCAATCGTCAAAAAATTCAGTGAGGTCAACTCCTGTAGCCTTTGACATTCCATTTCTAAAATCATAACTGTTTACCGCTGAAAATTCATTAGAATCCAAGAAATCACTGAAACCTGCAAATGCTTTCTGGTCTCCTAATTTTACTCTTAAGTTGTGTCCTACCAAAGCTCCTTTTCTATACGTATGTGTTCCGTAAGTATGCACTCTGGGTATTCCTGAAATTGGCTGATATCCGTCTTCCTGTTTGTGGGCTGTATTTAAAACTGTAAATAGATCTCCGTGCATATCTGAACGCGCCTTTTCCACACTGTATGCATCTTCGGTAAATAAATACTCGGAAAAAACTGCCATACCTTCGTTAATCCACATATCTCTATCGGACTCACAAGTAATAAGATCGCCCCACCAATGGTGAGAAAGCTCATGCATAATCGTGGTTTCAGGAGCACTTGAAGGAATTGCAATATTAGTAGCGTGTTCCATTGCACCTTGAGAAGTGGTAGAATAACCAACTCGATCCCAGCGATACTTGCCAAATTTAGTTTCGTACAGTTTAAAGCAATCTTCTAACCGCTGTGTTTTACCGAGTATACCACTGGCTTGAGATGACAATACGTATAAGTCAGATTCAACAGTAGTCAATGGTCCTTGAAAAGTATCCTTTAGCAGAATGTATCGGCCAGCAGCTATTCCATATAAGTAGGTCGGTATTTCTTGATTCAATTGCCACGTTCTGTTTAAAATTCGGGGACTTGTTTGTACGGTATCAACTTTTGTCAAAATCCCAGACCCAACACCAATCCAACTACCAAACGTTTTTAAACCAACGGTGTAAGTAGCTCTCTCTACAAAATTATCGACACAAGGGTGCCACACCTTTCCTAGGTTATGAGGAATAGATTGAAAACCAACACCTAGATTAAAAATGTAGTTGGCATTGTTGTACCAGCCTCCCCATTGTTCGCCAAATGGCAAACCGTGATAAGCAACTTTAATTCGAATGGTATCTCCTATGTTTTTTGGGTTAGGTTTGGTTGATACTGAAAGTAAAGTGTCGTTGTGCGACCAGTTCGTTGTCTGAGTTCCTTCCATCCAAACCGAGTCAACCGTTAACTTCAGTAAATCCAGATTTACTTTCGTAAGTCCATTTTGCTTAGACAACAAAGTGATTTCTGCAACACCTTTTAGTTCTTTGGAAATAGAATCTGTTAAATCCAATTCTATTTCGTAGTGCAAAACGTTCAACGTATCAGATCGTTTTCCTTCTTCCGTTTGGAAGGTGTGGTGGGCGTGTTGACTGAATAACAGACTGGCCGAAAAGAGAAATAGTGAAGTAATAAAAGCGTTCATAGAAACAAAGATTATTCTTAAATTCAAAGAACGTAAAAAAGTACAGTCCAAAGGCTTGAAAAAGTTCATTAAAAAATTTATACTTTTAAAATTCAATAAAAACCAGGTTATGAAAATTAAAAAAAACTACGCTAGAATTTTGAATGTTTTGTTCATCACACTTTCACTATCAATAGCTCAAAACTTATTTTCTCAATCTTGTGCATTAACAAATTACGACCAAATAATTCCAGATTTATTTCCTACAAGAACAATTCGAGTTGCTTTTCATGTTATACATAAAAACACCGATACTGACCATTCAAATGTAAATAACGATGCTCTAGGGGATCAGTTCTGGAATGCTTATATAGATAGTATAAACCACGTTTTAGGAAATATGGGGCATCCCAATTACTTCTTCCATAACATTCATTACCGTTATGATGCTAAAATTAGAGTTCAGTTACATGCAATATATCATCATGCAGATAGTGAGCTGTTTAACTCGATAAAATTAAATGGAGATACTATGGATCTTGGTGAACATTTCGACTCTTTGAGATTAAAACTAATAACCAACAATAATGCACTTAGCACTTGGGATAAAGAAAAGGTTTTGCCAATATTTTTTTATGATAGCACTGGTTTTGGTGGAGCAGCATATGATATCCGTACAAGATATGGTATAAGACTGCAAGGAGCCTACGGTGGTTTTGGTTGGTGGGATTGGAAAGATACTTTAGAATATAAATATGTCGGTAATTTTATTCATGAGTTATTACATTGTGTTGGAATTTATCATAATCATCAAGCTAGTGGAAGAATCAATGCTGAATTTAGTAATGCTTGTGATTATAAGCTTCCGCAAGCTCCAGCTACAAAATGGAAATTTGGACACCCAAGTCATGAAAATATCATCGATACTTTTTTAAATAATAATTTTATTTACAAATATGAAGACGATGATAAAACCCATATTCCAGGATATAACTCAATGAGTTATTGCCAAATACAACGTGCAATTTGGAATGTTTGGAATTATCCCAATTATTCCTACAATAGCAGTTCAAATATTAACCAATGTGCTACTTATTTTGATCCTTGCGGAAATAATCATACTTCAATAATAAAAGACAATCAATTACTTAATTATGACTTTGAAGCCTACGGCGATATTATAATAAAAAAGGGAGGTTCACTTACTATTACTTGTAAACTTGAAATGCCTGCGGATGCTCAAATAATTGTCGAACCAGGTGGAAAACTCATTGTCGATGAAGGAACTATAACTTCAACCTGTGGAGATTTCTGGAGAGGTATTGAAGTAAAAGGCAATGCCGTAAGTTCTCAATACTTTTCAAACGGAACCTTAGCCTATTTAAACGTTGGTTTTGTTCATATTAAAAACAACAGCATTATACGAAATGCACGAATAGCAATTCTAAGAAAAGGAAAACAACTTGGCAACTCACTCTATAAGGGAGGGGGAATTGTTAGAATAGAAAATTCAGATTTTGTCAATAATCAATATGGAGTTTACATGCAACCCTTCGAAGGTATTTTACAAGGTACATATAGAAAAATGAAAGATGCAAGTTACATTTCTAACACAGACTTCTTTACTACATGGGCTTATCCAAATTCTACTTATTTACCAGAACATCAGATTTTGTTATTTTCCACGGTTGGAGTTGACGTAACTAATTGCAATTTTTTATAATTCACTCAATAATTCAAATGCAAGAAATGTTGGTTTGACTGCCATTAATAGTTCAGCAAATATAATGGGTAATGAATTTAACGACCTTCACGAAGGAGTGCGTTTGATAAACACCTATAAATCAAAAGCAATGAGGGTAGAAAACAATAAATTTGATGGCTGTAAAACGGGCACATTTTCTTTGAGGGCAGATAATAGTCTGATTGTTGATAACGAATTCGTTGATTGCGAAGTAGGTTCAATTATAGATGCCACAGTTGGGTTTAAACATACAGAAAATGTGTATTCTACAACAACTAATTCTATATGGAGCATAGGTGTTGGAACTAAAAACTTAACTGCAGCTTCTAACCAGATTTACAAAAACTATTTTGAAGAGGTGGATTTTGGTATTTTTTCTAGCGGAAAAACGCCATATTCCAACCAAGGGCTAACGTACAAATGCAATGAATTTGAGCCAAATAAAATTGACATATACGATTTGTTTGTTTCAGAAGGGGAGATTGATAAGGTTCAAGGTAAATGTGTGCAATTAAGTCAGCAAAATGCAACTACGCTGCCATCAGGTAATGCCTTAAGTCATACTTGCACTTATACAACAAGCGATATTGAAGTTTACCCGGCTTTAAAGACAAAAATCATATATGCACATCATTTTGAAGCAAGCAATGGCCCTTTTACCCCTGATTGTTATAGCGCCACAAACGTGTTCGCTGATGAATGTTTAACTGCATTCTCAACAACCCTATCTTGTCCCTTGAGTAATGTATTCGCTGGTACAAAAGCAGTTTTTAGTGCTTCCAAACAAACGGTTCAGTCGGCTTACAATTACCACAAAGATGAGTTTAACACTTCTAAAACCAATTACGAAACCATTCTAGACGGTGGAAATGCACTTATATTAAAATCGGAGATTGACTCAATTATAGGTAACGGGGACTCTGTGAGTGTCTTTTTAATATATACTTCTCCATTAATTTCTGATGAAGTACTTGATTATTGCATGTATCATCCTGTAGGTTTAAACGGAGATGATTTGTACAAAGTGTTAGTGGAATATTCTCCATTAAGCTTAACCCTTGCCGATGAATTACCCAATTTATCAGGACAACTTAGCAGTACTGAAATCATCGAGCTGCAAAATCTACAAAACGGATTATCAGTTCGCGATGAATTGGAAAATGAGGTACGTTTTGAAGAACAGCAAGCCGAATTGGCTTTAAATGAGTTGTTGAGTTTGTTTTTATACGATACCACACTTGATACTTTAAACCAACCTCAAGATTCTATGTTAGTCTATTTGTTAGACTGGAACAGCAACTGGGCAAAAGAACAACAAGTGAATATTTATTGGCAAAAAGAAGAATATACCTTAGCACAACAAGTAATAACGGACTTAAGTGCTGAAGAACATTATGGAAATACGGTAACTTTATTTCAAAAAATGCACGATGCTTTTGCTAACGATACTGATATTTTTGCGCTCTTGCCCGACACAATGTTAATTGATACCATTGCATTAGACACAACTAAAAAAGGATATGCATTGGCTCGAGGTATAATGATGGAATTGACGGGCAAACAATATTCAACCACTTTTACATACGATGGAATAACTTGGAGCAGAAGTGCATATAATGAAGTGAGCAGTGTTGCAGAACGCACAGAAAACCCAATTAGCGTTTACCCCAATCCTAATCGTGGACATTTTGTTATTAAAGGCCTCAGTTCCTTGTTGACCTCAGAAAATGAAACACTTCGGTTTTACCTTTTTGATACTTTGGGTAAAATGGTAATTGAGCAATCTATTGATAACGCGAATGAAGTTGAAGTGCAATTACCCAAAGATTTAAACGGAGTTTATCATCTGAAAGTGGTTAATTCCAGTGGTCAGCAATTTGCAACTAAATTGATCTTGAATGATTAAGTATGTAACTACTCTTCTATGGTTTATTGGGATCTGTTTTTTTGCACTTGCGCAGAATACCTTTTCTAAGGTAGAAGGATTGCCAGGTTCTTCTGAATTTGGTACTGTGGTTGTAAAGACCAACAAAGGTTTTTTAGCCACATATGGCGATAAAGATCAATCATTAAAATCATATTGCTTAGGTACGCTGGCTTTAGATAGTGACGGAAATGTTTTGAAGAAAAGTACATATTGTTATGGCGAAAATGTAATTGTGCGATACGGTCGAAGCTTATTACTACGAAACAATAACATTGCCTACTACGGTACTCTGCAACAATACGATACCATAAAAAAAGACTTTACAACTTGGACAGCTCTTACCTTGTTTAATGATTTAGGAGACACCTTATGGACCAAACAGTTCTTAGATTCTTCTAAACAGGTATCGGCAGGCACCTTAATTGAAACTCCTGATTCAGGATTGTTTTTAATTGGCAATGAAACCATAAATAGTTCAATTCAAAATCCACTTATTATTCGAGTGGATAAAAACGGAAATGAGATATCGAGACATTCTAGCTCATCTTCAGGAAGTATTGCAATTTATTCTATTATCAGACATCCTAATGGCAAGTATTACGGTGGAGGTTACAAAAATTCTGGAGCAAATGGTGACCCTTTTGTTGCTGAATTGGATTCTAACATGAAAACGCTGTGGAGTAATTCTTATCGATCTGATATCGGAGCGGGAGCCGCACTCACTTTGCTTAGTGATGGAAATTTGGCCTTTGGATCAGACACCCTTATTAGTAGGCACTCTCAATCACTGTATACCACACGCAAACAGTTGTTTAAAATTGATACTAATGGAACCATCTTGTGGCGTAAAATTCATGATGAAATTGGCGAGGGTAATCAATACAATAAACTTATTGAAAATAAAAATGGTGATATCCTTGCTTTAGGAAGAAGAGAACCCCAAGATGGTATTCACTATACCCTCACCAAATTAACCAGCGAAGGCGATACCATTTGGATGCACAAGTATATTTATGATGGCACCGATCCAACGAACTACTTATGGGATATGGTGGCTACTGACGATGGTGGAGTATTAATGGTAGGCGATGTAACGCCTGATGGTAGTCTCTATCAAGATGTCTGGCTTCTAAAAGTTGATAGTAATGGTTGTGTAAATAACGATTGTGCAAAGACCTTAGTTTACGGCTTAGGGGTTTCTGTAGAAGAGTCAACACCTGTAACTCGAATGATCATTTACCCCAATCCTGTCATTGATGGAAAAGTGCAATTAGATGGGCTTGAAGCAAATAATGAATACGATGTTAGTATTACCAACTTGAGCGGGCAACTAGTTAAATCGTCAAATTATAAAGTCAATGAAACGTTGGACTTATCGAGTTTAATGACGGGTGTTTACAGTATATCAGTTTATTTGGACGATAAAATAATTGCACATGAAAAGCTGGTTATTAGTGAATAGTCTTTTCTCTTTCTTTTTTTCGGTTTTGCTGTTAACAGGTGTTGGTCTCCATGCTCAAAATTTCGGTGACAACAATCCTGTATGGAATTATAACGTTTCTTCTGGTTGGGGCCAGGGCGGATTAAATTATCACCTTCGATTGTCTGTAGAAAAAGACACTACCTTCTTAGGAAAGCAATGTAAAATATTGACGTCTGGCAACCCGAACTACATGCCTTATAAAAATATGATTTGTCAAGACAGCGCCAAAGTCGTTTTTTGGTCTCCATCCTTACAAGAATTTCAAACCTTGTACGATTTTAAAGCAAAAAAAGGAGCTTTTTGGAAAGCAAAACTGGATGGTTATAATTTTGGGCCTAATACCGAAACAGCCTGTTTTTTAGTGGATTCAGTGTATCTGCAAACTATAAATGGTAAAACTTTAAACGTTCAAAGAATTAGAATCGGCTCAGATTCACTAAGGGTACATGCAAAAGAATTTCCCGATTATTTAACCGAGACCGTGATTGAATCTATTGGTTGCACCCAATTCATTTTTCCTTGGGACTACAGTGGATTTGATGGTGACTATGTCGGTCACTTGCGATGTTTTGAAGATGATAGCATTGGCTTTTTTCAGTTTGATAACTCCGTAACTTGTGATTATACACAAGTAGGAATTGAAGAAGAACAAACAGAACTGAGAAATCCAGTTTTCCCTAACCCAAACAACGGGTCTTTCTCAATAAAAGAATTTACAGAAGAAGTAAAATCAATGAAAATTTATGACTTTCAAGGCAGTTTAGTCAATCACAAAGTAAGCTTATACCAACAAGGTCAGATCATTCAAGTGGAACTTGAAAATGCTACAGAAGGAATTTACTTTATTGAAATTGTAACTGCCGATTTATTGACTGAACGTCAAAAATTCGTTATTGGACTTTAAAATAATTGCACATGAAAAGCTGGTTATTAGTGAATAGTCTTTTCTCTTTCTTTTTTTCGGTTTTGCTGTTAACAGGTGTTGGTCTCCATGCTCAAAATTTCGGTGACAATAATCCTATATGGAATTATAGTGTTACTTCGGGATGGGGTGGTTCAATTTATCATCTTAAGCTAACAGTAGAAAAAGACACTATTTTCAATGGCAAACAATGTGCAATTTTGACTTCTGGCAAAAGGGGAATACCCAACTTCATGCCCTATAAAAACATGATTTGTCAAGACGGCGCCCAAGTCGTTTTTTGGTCTCCATCCTTACAAGAATTCCAAACCTTGTACGATTTTAAAGCAAAAAAAGGGGCTTATTGGAAAGCAAAACTGGATGGTTATCATTTTGGGCCTAATCCCGAAACGGCGTGTTTTTTAGTGGATTCGGTGTATCTGCAAACTATAAATGGTAAAACTTTAAACGTTCAAAGAATTAGAATCGACTCAGATTCACTGAGTGTATATGCAAAAGAATTTCCCGATTATTTAACCGAGACTGTGATTGAATCTGTTGGTTGTACCCAGTTTCTTTTTCCTTGGGACTACAGTGGAGTTGATGGTGACCATGTCCATCACTTGCGATGTTTTGAAGATGATAGCATTGGCTTTTTTCAGTTTGATAACTCCGTAACTTGTGATTATACACACGTAGGAATTGAAGAAGCTCAAACAGCGCTGAGAAATCCAGTTTTCCCTAATCCAAACAACGGAAATTTCAGTATATATGGAATTAATACCAATGCGCAATTAAACACAATTGAGGTAATGGACGTTCAAGGTAAAGAGATTCCAATAAATTATTCATTGACCAATGAAGGGATAAGCATATCGATTGAAAACGTAAAAACGGGTTTTTACTTTATTAAACTAGAATTGAATAATGGAGAATTTATAAGAGAAAAAGTAATCGTTCAAGATTAAAATTGTGGGCTAAAAGTCCTTCTCGATACAATTCTCCTGCGTCGAATTACTCGAAATGCCAAATACTTATAATTAATATAAACCTTTCATTTCGAGTGCTTTACAAGGAACGAAATAAAATTGTATCAATAACCTAAACTAATTCTTGTCAGTTCGAGTGCCGTGACGTTAGGAATGGTGTATCGAGAACTACTCCCCCAACAACTGCATTAATTTCATATCCAAAGCTGCACCACGTAAGTTTTTAGCCAAAATCTTTCCGTCTTTATCCACCAAAAAACTAGCCGGTACACTGCCTATATTGTATTGCGCCACTGCAGCAGAACTCCAAAGCTTCAAATCACTCATGTGCGTCCATGCAAGACCGTCTTGTTTGATAGCACGCTTCCACAATTCAGCATCTTCATCTAAAGAAATACCGACTACCGTAAATCCTTTTGACTTGTACTTTTCAAATGCTTTTACAATATTCGGATTCTCTCCTCTACATGGTCTGCACCAACTTGCCCAAAAATCTACCAACGTTACTTCTGCCAATTGATTGTACAACGTAATAGCGTCACCTTCAGGATTGTTTAGTTTAATATCTAACATTGTAGCACCCATTTGTGCATTTGCCCACATTCCTATCTGGCTTGCCAAATTGTTGTGCAATTGAGTGCCACCAATTTTTGGAAATAAATCGTCTTTTACAAGCACAAATAAATCAAAATCTCCATCGGGATCTAATTTCTGAACAGCCGATAAACTTGCTAAGTAAGTTGAATTTTCTTTTACAAAAGTTCTAATGTTTTCTCCCGTCGACATTTGCAATTCTTCTTGGCCAGACATTAAAAAAGCCACCTCATTGTAGTACTGATTTGATTTAGCTATTCCAACTAAATTATTTATTGAATCAATTTTATCTACATATGCGTTTAACATATCATTCAGCTCCTTTAGCTTTTGAGTTTCTTCATTTCCCTCAATTGCATAAGTACCTTCCAAGTCCTCCACATTCGCACTAAAAAGTAACGTATCGTTTGGCTCAAGAATTAGGTTTACGAAATTGTTGTTGTTTACGAAGATTCTATAAAACCCAATCTTCGGAACATTTGGTCCAATGGTAAAACCTCCTTCAGCATCTGGAATAATCGTATCAACGGTTACAATACTATTTGCCATAAGCGACTGCACTAAAATCAGTTCACCACCTTGAATTCCTTCAATATATCCTTCGATATATGACCCTGAAGGACTTACTACTTCTACTTTGTCACAACTTGAAAAAATGACACTAACCGCAATCAATAACAACCCAATAATTCTTTTCATTACTTTTCTAATTCTTCGCGCAAGAGCGCATTTGTTTTTTTAGGGTCAGCTTTGCCCCCACTTCTTTTCATTACTTCGCCCATAAACAGACCAAGCAAACCTTTTTTTCCACCTTTATAATCAGCAGCTTTCTCAGGATAAGCTTCAATAGCAGCTTTTATGTATCCCATTAAAGCATCACTATCATCTTCTTGAACCAATCCTTGTTCATCTGCTATTTGAGCAGCCGTTTTGTTAGCGTTTTCAAGTAAGGCTGGAAATACCTTTTGACCTGCAATTGAATTTGAAACCTTTCCTTCTTCAATCAATTGAATCAATCCAACCAATCGTTCGGCAGAAATTGGAAACTCACTAATGTGTAATCCTTTTTCATTCAAATAGCCCTTTACCTCGCCCATCAGCCAATTTGCGCAGATCTTATAATTACTCGATAGAGCAATCATCTTTTCATAATACAATGCCACGTCTTTACTGTCCGTTAAGATTTGAGCATCGTAATCACTCAGTTTTAGTTCTTGAGTGTATTTATTATATAGCTCATGCGGCAGCGGAGGCATAATCTCTTTTACGCCAGCAATTTTTTCTTGAGTAAGATATACTGGCAATAAATCAGGTTCTGGAAAATAGCGGTAGTCATTTGCGTCTTCCTTACTTCTCATTCCAGCAGTCGATCCTGTTGCAGCATCAAAACTTCTAGTTTCATGAAAAATTTCTTCGTTATTTTCTACAGCCTCTATCTGTCGGTCTATTTCATACTCAATCGCACGTTGCACGTTACGCATGGAGTTCATGTTCTTCACCTCTACCTTAGTTCCGTATTCAGCAGCACCACGTTCTCGAACAGAGA
>Ga0208414_1000713_pt1 | contig 29923 bp, 30 predicted proteins | sample AntAceMetag02UKE_FD_184770 | JGI IMG/M metagenome (GOLD analysis project Ga0208414, IMG submission 184770) | Saline lake microbial communities from Ace Lake, Antarctica - Antarctic Ace Lake Metagenome 02UKE (SPAdes) (version 2) | ecosystem: Environmental > Aquatic > Non-marine Saline and... | reverse complement strand
GGCGACCGAGTTCAATATGCGTTTGCCATTACAAAGCGCCGGGGCAAAGAATCCCGTGTCACTCATGTTTCGCTTCCACACTCAAACCGCGGGCATGCAACTCACCGCTCAAAAACCGGAAGTAAATCTAGTACGCGTTGTGGTGCGAGGACTTGCAGCGGTTCCGGGTGGAAGCCAATCACTACACACGAACTTCTATGGCGAGGTGACTGGCTTACCAACAGAGAAAGCTGCTCGCGTGGCGCTGCGAACCCACGAGGTTCTCGCATTTGAAACTGATGTCACTGCAACATTTGATCCTTTCGCCGGCTCATACATTATTGAAAGCATGACAGACAAGGTTGAAGCAAAAGCCCTAGAACTTATTGAACAAGTTAAAGCGCGTGTCGTTGCGGTAGCTGCAATTGAACAAGGTTTTCAAAAAATGGAAATCGAAAACACCGCGTACGCGATCGCCTAAGAAGAAGGTTTAGGTTAGCGAATTGTGTTGGGTCAACAAAAATAGGGTCAGCGAAGGGGATCGTTAGGATCCACTTCGAGTGAATCCACTCATTGAAGCCGATCAATGTGATCGCCTCACTCAACTTCGGGATGGTCGTGACCATACAGAAGCGTCGAGACTACTTGCACTCATCACCGAAACTGATCAAGGTGACAAAAACTTGCTCTACCCCATGAAAGAGACGCCCAGGGCCCGAGCCACGGTTGGTGAAGTCTCGGATGCATTACGAGCGGTGTGAGGAAAGTACGTTCCGCGAGATTTTTTTTATTAACGGGTTCTTAGAATGACGAACTGAAATCGGCCTTCGACAAAATAAGTTTTGCTGTACATGAATGGTTTACCAACTTGATCGAAATGAACTTGATCCAGTAAGAGAAATAATCCTTGATCTGGTTGTTGGCTTCCCCAAGCGATATCGTGCGATGAAACCGCGTGTAGTTCCGCTATTGCTCGAGAGGGATGGATGCCCAATGTGTCAAAAACGCCGAAAACTGAGCCTTGGCCCATCTGTTCGAGGGTGAGGTCTGTGAGGTTTGACGTTGGTATCACGTCGTAGGAGTAGGCGACAACTTCACCATCGGCAAATATTGCACGTTGCAGGTCAAGTACAGACGTTCCGATATGAAGATCGAGCCGGCCACGCTCCGAATCCGTTGCCAACCGAACTTCGCCTCTGTGACGTTCCATTGAAGGGGTAAAGCCCATCTCCCGGATTGTTTCAGTGATGGAGCGTAGTTCTTGGACGCCGGCTTTGATGCCCGTTCCAAAATCGCACACGAAAGTACCGGAGCCGTGCCGCACATCAACTAAACCTTGTGATTCTAATAGTTTGACCGCGGTGCGGACGGTGACCCGGGATACGTCGTAATCCATGGAGATTTGAGTTTCACTGGGCATGCGGGCCCCTGGAGCGAATTCACCCTGCATAATCCTCGACCGCAAATGCTGGGCCACTTGACGGCCTAAACTGCTCCCGCGAGCTGGCGTACTCAGAAATTGGCGTAGTGAAGTGGGTGCTAACGCTGGAGTCACGACAAAATCATCCCCCATTGGGGGATCTCCATTGTCACTGGAACTCATTTTGGTTTTGATACAACTCGTTGCCATTGTTTGGAGTTGGCTCGACCATGCCCGAAATCTAACTTTTATTAAAGCCTTGAAAACTGTCGCCAGTGGGAAGGATGAGAAGCCGAAGTTCACGCAACAGTTAGCGCGAAAATACGATAGGTCTGTTAGATCAAACACCTTTGCCGAAATAGTCGGAAAGTTTGTCGCATTCTGGAAGAGGGCGACAAATTGGTTCAGTCTGCAGGGATTCTGTTTACGGTGACGTCGCCATTGCTCAATGCGGGCATTAGATATGTAATAGTGCAGTCATTGGGATCGAAGCTCGTGTGAGCTCTAAAGCAGCGAGACCCATAGGTGTCAAAATCGCACTCCCCGGCGCACAGGGTCTTAACCCATTGTCCGAAGTGACCCCTGTGAGATACATTGATGTGACGTTAGGAAGAGTGTGGGGCTGGAACCTGGTCGCACTTGTAATAGCCGATCGAGAAGTGAGATGATGAACGTTAATGACTCTAAATCAAGAAGTTCCTGAACCGCTGCGTCAACTCGTTGAACGTAGCAATGCCATTGGCAGCGACATGTCGATGGTTGTACATGGAGGCGGCAACACTTCTTCCAAAGGCGAAATCATTGATCATCTTGGTCGCCTGCAGAAAGTCATGTGGGTGAAGGGATCAGGTGCGGACATGCGGGGTTCAGTTATTTCCGACTATCCCGGCCTGAGATTAAATGAACTCATCGCACTGCGTGATATTGACGAACTCTCGGACGAAGAAATGACAGATTTAGTTACTCGTGCACTGTTGGATCCAAGCGCACGGCGACCATCGATTGAAACTTTGCTGCACGCATTCCTTCCATTTCGACACATTGATCATGTTCATGCGGATGCAATTTGCGCACTTACGAATCATGCGGACGGGGAGCGCATCACAAAAGATGCTTTGGGCGAGGGTTTCGCTTATGTGGACTGGAAGCGACCTGGATTTCAACTGAGTAAAATTGTGGGGAAATTGGAGAATTTTGAAGGAGTGGTTTTAGCCCATCACGGTTTAGTCACATGGGCGGAAGACTCTGATGCTTGTTTGAGTCGAACCCAGGCCATAGTAAAAAAAGCCGATGAGTTCGTCGATAACTACAAAATTGTTGCAGGTCCATCCGCAGAACACCCAGACCTCGACGATGAAGAGATTCGAATCTTGCTCATGCGTTTGCGGGGATCTGTCTCCCGTGAACAGCGTAAAATAGTGAGAGTCGATGACCGGCTCCGATCTGTTGCGGACCACCCTCGGCTCCTGGAAATCGTTGCGGGTGGAGTGTCCAGCGCTGATCACATGTTGCGAATCAAGCCACTGTCGCTGGCATTGGATGATTCAGATAGCCAGACAAACACGGGAGTGAATGCGGCGGTGAGTACCTATCGAGACAATTACCAAGAATATGTCAAGAGCAATCTCGAACATATGCCAGAAGGCTTCAAATCTCACGATCCCAATCCCAGAGTCATTCTGGTACCAGGTCTTGGCGCTGTCACAACAGGATTGAATCAAAAAGAGGCAAAAGTTGCTGCCGACATTGCCGTTCACACCCATTGTGTTGCTGCGAATGTAATTGACGCATTTGGATCTCCAGAATCATTACCCGAAAGTGAAATTTTCCAATTTGACTACTGGCCAATGGAGTTGTACAAATTAGCATCTAAACCGCTCCCGAAAGAATTCGATGGGCGCATCGTTGTAGTCACGGGTGCGGGTTCCGGTATTGGACGCGGAATTGCAAACTATCTCGCTGCTCTAGGGGCGTCACTAGTCCTAGCGGACTTAGACGCTGAGGCTTTGAAAGTGGTCAGTACAGAAATCACTGACGCAGGAGGAAACTTCCCTGAGCTGGTGACCGGCGATCAATCCGATCCCGCAATAGTCCAAACCACAATTAACAAGGCAATCGACAGTTTTGGTGGGCTTGATTCGATTGTGCCCAATGCAGGAATCGGTGTTCCTGGAGATCTTGATTGTCTCACCCTCGCCGACTGGGAATCGGGGCTACGAATCAATCTAACCAGCGCTTTTTTGATCACCCAGGCAGCCATCCGAGCATTTAAGACTCAAGGTATTGGTGGTTCTATTGCCTATGTCGCTAGCAAGAATGCATTCGGACCAGGTGCGGGATTCGGTGCATATTCTGTAACGAAGGCGGGCATGATCCAATTGATGCGTATTGCAGCAATTGAAGGTGGTCAATATGGGATTAGGGCAAATGCAGTGAATCCAGATGCGGTCTTTGACAACTCCAAACTGTGGGATGGGGGAGTCCGTGAACAGCGGGCAGCAGCTCATGGAATCGAACCAGCTGAACTTGAGGACTTCTATGCCTCGCGTAATTTACTCAATCGCCAAGTGACGACGATTGATGTTGCCTCGTCGGTGGCCTTCCTTCTGTCAGAAAGATCTTCACGAACGACCGGCACCGTAATTGCTGTCGATGGAGGAGTTTCGGCCGCATTTCCTCGATAGTTTTTAAGTCGCCCACCCGTAATTGGATTCAGGAGTTTTTCAAACTTGGTTGCCGTGCTAACTGGGGAACGCTATGGTGAATTAACATTTTGTAACAATACTTGTACGGAGTGGTTCTGTGCACATTTCAGCGCGGGTTTTACGAGGAGGAAAAAATGAGACTGACGCCAGAGCGTGCAGATAAATTTGCATTTGGGTTGTGGACAATAGGAAATCTCGGTCGGGATGCGTTCGGAGAATCGACAAGAGAGCCAGTTGATCCAGCTGAATTTGTGCGACGGCTGTCTGATATCGGCGCATGGGGGGTTTCATTCCATGATGATGACCTGATGAGTCCAGGTACTTCTGAGTCAGCACGTCGAGCACAACTCGATAGTTTCAAAACGGCGCTTGAAGATACAGGAATTGTTTGTTCCATGGCGACGACGAATCTCTTTTGGCACCCGGTTTTTAAGGATGGAGCCTTTACTTCGAATGACAGAGACGTCAGGCGTTATGCCATTCAAAAAACGATTCGAAATATCGAGGTAGCTGCCGAACTTGGTGCTCCCACATATGTTCTCTGGGGTGGGAGAGAAGGCGTTGAGACTCCCGCGAGCAAGGACCCCGGAGTTGCCCTTGATCGTTACAAAGAAGCCCTCGATTTCCTCTGTTCGTATGTCGCAGAAAAGGGCTATGACATCAAATTTGCCATTGAACCTAAGCCCAATGAGCCTCGGGGCGACGCATTTCTCCCAACGGTGGGACATGCGTTGGCATTTATTAATGAATTGGAAAAGCCAGAAATGGTTGGCCTCAACCCTGAAGTCGCGCATGAAACCATGGCCGGCTTGAGTTTCTTCCAAGCGATTGCCCAGACTCTGTGGAGTAAAAAACTCTTCCACATCGATCTCAATGACCAAAAAATTGGAAGGTTTGATCAAGATCTACGATTCGGCTCGGAAGGATTAAAGGACGACTTCATGCTGGTGCGACTGCTTGAATCATCCGGCTATGAGGGTCCGAGACATTTTGACGCCCGACCATATAGAAACGTGCGAGGTGAAGGAATCTGGACATTTGCCCAAGGGTGCATGCGCAATTATCTTATTTTGGCTGAGAAGGCCAAGAAGTTCAATGAAAGCGCCGAGGTGAAAGACGCCATGGAAAAAGCCAAAGTTTTCGAACTCGAGCAGCAGACAGTCGGCGGATACAGTGGACAGGCACTCAAAATGTTGATGGACACTCATTTCGATATCGAGAAACTGGCCGCACAGGATTACGCAAACGACGAATTGGATCAACTTGTCATTGATCAAATCTTCGGCGTATAAATAAAAGTGGGATCAGAAAAAATCTAAGTGTTATTCAATTGTTATAACTATTTAGCCAATTCTTATGGGAAATTTTTGTGAAACTTATCATAATTTGATCGTCTGGATATCCCAGGTGAAACTGAGCGGGAAATCTATCCCCGCTCAAGTTGATTGAATCAGAGAGGGGAAGTGTATGAGCCGAAAACTCATGGCGAAGAGCCATGCTAGTGGGCGTTCATCGCAACTCAGAGGGCGTGGGAGAGGGTTCACGGTTGCCGCAACAATTGGCATCGTCGCAAGCCTAGTTCTTGCCGGGTGTAGTTCGGGTTCGGAGACTGCTACGGGTAGTGACGGTTCAACCACCGAACAGGATGTTGACACTAGTGAAGACAATCCGTTGCGCGGTAGCTCAGCAACAAATATGCAGGGTAAATCACTCACGCTTGGCTATTCACGTATTGGCGGTTGGGGACCGAGCGCGGCACCAGAAGCCATGTTCCCCGCTTTCCAAACTTATGCCAAAGAAAACTATGGCTACGATGTCGATTTGACCTTCGCCGAGGCACCTTTCGGCGAACTTTTCCAAAAGATTGCACCTACTCTGGCTGCAGGCTCACAGGAATTCAACATCATGATCGTTGACAGCCAGTGGCTGGGCGCTTTGGCCGAACCAGGCTGGATCGTCCCTGCAGACAAGATCTATGACCTAAACCCCGAGCTCGATATTGAGCCATTCTCGAGCTTGGTAGCAAGCACTTACCAGGTTTATCCAGATGGTTCAGGCCAGCGTTGGGGCTTCCCACAGATGCCCGACACGCAGGGTGTATTCCTTCGATTGGATATGTTGGAAGACCCGGCCAATCAGGCTGCATTCGAAGCCGAATATGGCAAGCCACTGCCAAAAACGTATGCTGAATACGAAGAAATAATGATGGATGACTTCCTCGAAGTTGTCGCATTTTTCCACGAGCAGGACAATGGTATGTTCGGAACGGCACTTCAGTACAGCAAGGACTACGACTTCTTCTCCTGCGCGTACTACCCATTTGCGTACTCGCGCGGTGGCGAAATCTGGAATCCGGACACCAATCAGATTTACGGGGTCCTGAACTCAGATGTAAATGCTGCGGCTATGGAAGAGTTTGTTGGACTCAAGACGTACCAGGCACCATCATTTGCTACCCAAGGCATCGGTGAAGTTGTTGATTTGTTTACTTCAGGTCAAGCTTTCTCTGGCTTCCAATGGTTGGCGATTGGTTCTGCGATGATTTCCCCCGAGCTCGAAGGCAAGGTCCTCGCGATCCCCCTTCCTAAGTTTGTGGGTCCAGATGGCCAGCCAAAGATCGTTGGTGCGATGGGTGGACAGCCTTGGGTTGTCAACTCTTTCAATGACGACGACCACATGCGGGTTTCCATTGACTTCTTGAAGTGGTGGTACTTGCCCGAGACTCAGGACACCTTCATTCTTGAAAATGGAGGACTTCCTTGGAGCAAGGAAGGCCTGAACAACGAGGTCTACCTTGACAGCGCACCATATGTGCGCCCATTCAAGTACATGTTGGAAGAAGGCCGTTCGGTTGACTTCTGGCACGTTCCTGAATACGCCCAAATGCTGGCAGTTCAGCAAGAAGCGTGGAATGGCTACGCAGCCGGAACCGTGTCAAGTGCGGCTGACGCCCTTGAATACACGGCAGCAAAGCAACAGGAAATCCTGTACAACAGCGGCCGAAGTACAGAGCCACCACCCGAGGGTACCGCCAGCTTGACCCTTCAGTAATACATTCACTGAGTTAGCAAGGCAAAAAAAGGAGTAGTGGAGTGTCCCAGCACGAATGGGAGACTCCACTACTCTTGTCATACTCGAAAGGAAAAACCACAAGATCATGAGTGAAGGCACATTGGCAGGTGGGCAAGAAGATGCTGTGCCTAGCCGAACTCCGAAGCGCACAATAAAGAAGACTAAACTCCGTTTCTCCAGCGAGTCGTTGTGGTCGGGGGGTTTGTTAGTACCAGTTTTGGCGTTTTTTATCTTGATGAACGTCGTGCCAACCATCTGGATGCTGGGGTTGAGTTTCTACGATTACACGTTAACTTCGGCTAAAGGCATGGAATTTATTGGCTTTGACAACTATGCGCGCCTTATAAATGACGGGCCAATTCAACTTGCTATTTCTCGGACGTTCCTTTTCATGGTCCTCGCGGTCATAATTCAAACGGCACTCGGAGCCCTCATTGGCTATCTTTTCTGGCGCAGCGACCGCATGCCAGGTCGACGACTAGCGTTGACACTTCTATTCACCCCTATGGTGCTCGCACCGTTGTCGAGCGGCTTGTTTTGGAGGCTCATACTTGACCCCGTTTTCGGTTTGGTCAACTACGCTATTACGTCACTCGGATTTGAGCCCGTAAACTTTTTGACAAATCCGGATTGGGCATTCCCAACGGTGCTCCTAGTCGACACGTGGATGTGGACTCCGTTTATGGCTCTGATGACATTAGCGGCACTTGGATCAGTTCCAAAAGCTGAACTAGAAGCGGCTCAAGTTGACAATTTGTCACTATGGCAACGTCTAATCCATGTGATCATCCCTTATGCGAAATTCATTATCGTGCTGGGAATTTTGCTTCGGACGATCGATGTGTTTAAAACCATGGATTTGGTTTACCTCATGACAAATGGTGGTCCTGGCGACCGAACAGAGCTGATCGCGGTCGGTTTGTATCGTCTGGCTTTTCAGAGCTTTAATCTCGGCTACTCTTCGGCGCTAGCGGTGCTTCTGCTCTTTATCGCTATTGCGCTCACCTCGATTTACCTATTCGTTCTCAACTTGCGAGCTCGCAAGGAATTGAAGGAGCAATCATGACTACGATTTCGGTAGAAGATCCATCGACGAATCACACATCCATGCGCGTTGGAAAAGCCAGCCAGCGTGAACGCCGCTGGACGTTGGCATCGGTATTCTCTTGGGTTGTCGCGCTCATTTTCTTCGCTCCGATCGCTTGGATTGCCATGTCTGCGTTTAAGACCAGTGGGCAAATTTTGTCGGTTCCTCCGTTGTTCGTATTTCAGCCGACGCTTGATAATTTCATCGAAATGTTCCAAGACCCGAAGATCCCAAAGTTCTTTTTCAACAGTGTCTTGCTTTCCGTCGGCTCTGTGTCGATAGCGATTGCGGTGTCTTTTTTGGCAGCCTATTCTTTCTCGCGTTTCAAGCCGCCGGGCACGGATTTTCTGATGTTCTTGCTGTTGTCTACCCGATTTGTCCCTGCTGCTGCTTTCGTTATTCCGTTTTTTCAACTCTTCGGCATTCTAAACTTCAGGAACACGTTTCACGGGCTTATTATTTTTTATGTGATGTTCAGTATTCCTTTCTCTGTGTGGATTTTGAAGGGGTTTATTGACGGTGTTTCACAAAGGTTTGACGAAACTGGTCTTGTCAATGGAGCGTCAAGGGCCCACGTTATTTTCCGAGTTGTTCTGCCTCAAGTTAAGCCCGGCCTAGTTGCGGCGTTCGTGTTTAACATCATCTTCGTCTGGAATGAGTTTCTCTTCAATTTCCAATTAGGTGGCACAGACACGAATTCGATCCCGGTTGCCCTTTTCACCGCTCTTTATCAAGGTGGCGCGGTTAACTGGACATATGTCTCTGCATTGGGCACGGCGTACGTCCTGCCACTTGCAGTGTTGATTTTCTTCTTCCAAAAATATCTCCTGGTCGGAATGACTTTCGGAACAGTTCGAGGCGAGGTCTAATGTCAACATCTAATGGGAATCCCCCCTTGACGGGAGAAAGCCTTCTGCCAAGAGGCAAGGCTGCGTTCGCACAGCGTGCACAAAATGTTGTCATGGCGTTGCTCATGGTCAGTTTGGTATTGACGGCACAAGGTTTCTCGCTGGTCGTTAGTCAGATTGGAATTATCGCGCTCGGTTTGACGGTGCCGCTGCAAATAGCTGTAAGTAATGTTGATCCGAAAGCCAATGTGAAAAGTACGATCAGGAAATCCATCGTTATTCTTTTAGTCGTAGCTGCAATATTCGTATTCTCTATCTGGATCACCCCGATTTTGGTGGGTCTCGGTCCATGAAAAGGTCGCATAAATCATGACACAACAAAACGGAAACCATGTCCTTCGAATGGAGTCCGTAGGCAAAGCTTACGGAAATACTCAAGTTCTGAGAAATGTGAATGTGACGGTGAGTGCTGGTGACTTCTATGTTGTTTCCGGGCAACCGAGCTCGGGTAAGTCTGTCCTATTGCGGTTGATCCTTGGTCTCGAGTCACCAGATTCGGGAGGTATTTATCTCCGCGGTGAAACTGTCACCGATGAAGGTCCCCAGAAGCGCAATATTGGCTATGTACCGCAATCCTTTGCGTTGTTCCCGAACAAGTCAGTCCGAGATAACATCACCTACCCCCTGCGTCTTGATAAGGCCAGTAAACAAGTTATTGCAGAGACCTTGGAACGTGTAACAGAATTGCTGAATATCAAAGACTTGCTGGATAAAAGACCTGACCAGCTCAGCGGCGGGCAAAAGCAGCGGGTAGCAATTGCCCGTGGGCTGGCCAAAGACACAGACATTTTTGTTTTAGACGACCCACTTGTTGGCTTGGACTTCAAGCTCCGAGAGAAACTTATAGACGACCTCAAAAAAACTCGGGCAGCTCTGGGCGTGACTTTTATCTACTCGACATCTGATTCGCTGGAAGTTCTTCTCCTCGCTAGTCGCGTTGGAGTGCTATCTCGCGGTACGGTCATGGAAGAAGGTGAACTCGCTGACGTATATGACGAGCCAAATTTTAGTGCCTCGATGGAAACCTTGGGATTTCCCGCTGTGAATTTCCTTGATGGCAAGATGACCAAAGCTGGCTCCGCTTCCATCGTTGAATGCGCACTTGGAAGTTTTCCCATGATCAAGTCGGACTATGAAGGCCCGGTGGTTCTTGGAATCCGCCCGGAACACATCGAAATTCAAACAGAGAAGGCTGGACAGAACTTCCTGTCTAAGGTTCTCTTCACAGAGGATGTCGGTGGCTCTGAAATTGTCTACGCCGAAAGCAACAATGTGCGACTAGTTCTAGTGCTGGGGGCCAGCAGCCCTCTCTTAAGTGAGATACAAGCCGGAGAGTTTGCGGCAAGTGTCCGGCCGGAATATGTAGTGGCCTTCGATCCTGAAACACTTCAACGTATTACTCACGGAAGGGAATCACCTCGTGTCTGACGTCGAAATTATTGGTTTGTCGAAGGATTTTGGTAACTTTGTAGCGGTAGAAAGTGTCAGCACAGTTTTTCGAGAAGGCACCGTAACAGTTTTGCTCGGGCCATCTGGTTGTGGAAAAACGACTCTGATGCGAATGATTGTTGGACTGGAAAAACCAACAGCCGGCCAGGTTCTTATTGGTGGCAAAGACGTGACTCGAGTTGCTACATCAAAGCGACGTATTGGCATGGTTTTCCAATACCCGGTCGTTTATCGCGGTACGAGTGTCGCGCGTAATCTCGAATTACCGTTAATTGCGGACAAAGTGTCGAAAGCCGAACGTAAAAAACGAATTGATGAAGTAGCAGAAATACTCGGTATCACTGATCTTTTGGGGACAAACGTCGACAAGCTCGACAATGCGGGGCGTCAAAAAATTGCCGTTGCACGTGAAGTTGCTCGTAAGCCTGAGGTGCTTCTATTTGACGAACCGATAACAAATGTTGACTTGACCTCGAAACTTGAACTCAAACGTGCCTTAAAAAGTGTATTCCAAGAGTTGCGTCAGACAATCATTTACGTGACTCACGACCAGACCGAAGCAATGAGCCTAGCCGACAACATCGCACTAATGAATGAAGGGAAAATTGTGCAGTTGGCTTCACCCAATGTGTTATATAACGAGCCAGCTGATGTTTTTGCCGGATGGTTTCTTGGCAATCCAGGGATGAACTTTCTACGCGAAAGTTTTGTCATCGAGCATGGCATGTTACGCAGTCCATTTTTGCCTGCTCCTCTGCGTGTGAATGGTGAAACTAGCGGGGCTGAAGTACTAGGTATTCGCCCTGAATACATTGGTGCTTCTCCCGAACCGATACCCAACTCAATTGAGGTAGCGGTAATGAGTAAATCCATTTCGATTGGCGGTCAGGCGTTGCTCGAACTCGAGTTGGGTGGCCAACAGTTCAAGGCAGTTATTGACCATGGTTCCGGAAAGAAAATGAGGGATCGGGCGTGGATCAAGATGCCTCCTTCTAGACTCTTTCTTTTTGATTCAGGCGGGCAAGCAATTGCTTCGTCTTTGTCTGATGAATAAGGAGCAAGAATGAACATTTCATTGGCAGTAGGCTGTGATATGGCTGGAGTGGGATTGCGCGACTACCTGTGTGAGAAACTTCAGTCGGACCCTCGAGTGGGCGAATTAGTCGATTTCGGGGTCCCAAACAACCAAGATCACACAGCCTACCCCACGGTGGGTTTCTCGGTGGCTCACGACGTTCGTGAAGGTAAACACGATCGGGGTCTGTTGATCTGTGGAACCGGAATTGGGATGGCAATTTCAGCGAATAAGGTAGCTGGAATTAGAGCAACTACCGCCCACGATATTTACAGTGTGGAACGTTCGGTGCTGAGTAATAACTGTCAGATACTGGCTTTGGGTGCCCGAGTTCTGGCGCCCGAACTGGCGTGGATGTTGGTAGATCGCTGGCTTGACTTGATGTTTGACGAGTCTTCGGCATCAGCTGAAAAAGTCCAGATGATTAGTGATTATGAAGAAGAGGAAATTAACTATGAGTAGTTCCCAAAGCCTTGGTGGTTTGACAGCTTGTATCTTGGCCGACGAAGGTGTCGAGGATTTGGAGTACTACGTGACACTGATGCGCTTGCAAGAAGAAGGTGTCTCGGTTGTTACTGCCTCGATGAAGGGCGAAGATTTTCAAGGGAAAAATGGACTTTGGGTTACCCCTGATTCAGACATCTTTGGCGTTACTGGGAAGTTATTTGATGTCGTCGTATTGCCCGGTGGATGGGCGCCAGACAAATTGCGGAGATCGACTCCAGTTTTGGACTTAATTCGATCGAATTATCAGGCCGGGAATATTCTGGCAGCAATTTGCCATGGACCTTGGTTACTGGCCTCCGCTGATTTAGTTCGCGGGATGAAGGCAACCGGGTCACTGGGGATTCGCGATGACATGCAAAATGCCGGTGCAACTTGGGTCGACGAAGCAGCCTTTACTGAAGGACAATTCGTCTGGGGGCGGGTCGTCGCTGATATTCCGGCGTTTTGTTCAGAACTGGTGAGTTGTCTGCGTGATTTCAAGGCTGCCAAGTCTTAGAAGGTTCACTCGTTGGCCGCTACTGCTTGGCAACTTCTCGTGCGATGGATTGCAGAATCATTGCGATCGAAGTGGCACCAGCGTCCTGGTGACCGATTGCACGCTCTCCGAGGCGACTGGCTCGTCCTTTCAACGGAACAAGGTCCTTTGTATCGCGCGCGGATTGCATCGCAACTTCGCCAGCTATATTCAGCGCACTTTCAAGATCGCGGTTCTCCGACGCTGAAACTCGCATCGACTCAATTGCCGGGTAAAAGGAATCTAGTATTGTCTTGTCTCCTAATTCAGCTCCACCGAGTTCCTGAATAGCTGTGAACATGGCTTGATAAATATCAAGCCAGTCTGAAGTCTGATCAAGTGTTTGTTTGCCTCTGGCCGCATCTCCTGCAGCAGCGAACGCGGCTTCATACAGTGGGCCGATAGTGGCCCCTACTTCGGCGGCGTAAGCCTCAGCTGAGGCATCAAATGCATCGGAAGGGATATAACTGTTTGGTAAATCAGCTAAGGATCGTCGAACCGCGCGCATACCGATTGTCATGCTGACTCCGTGATCACCATCACCGACTTCCCCATCCAAGGCACACAGATAGTCCTTTTGGTCTTCTACGTCGATTGCGACCTGATGGAGGATTTCGGCAACTGCTAATCCATCTATATTCATGAGGCACTACTTTCGCGTCGTGGTTTCTTAAACATGCAAGTATTGACAGGGGAGTTGAGTAAAATTTCCATCTCGGGGTCCAGCCGAGTCATGCTGATCGAGGCTCCGGCCATCTCTAGCGCCGTAACGAACTCACCGACAGCTTTGTGAGCAATAGTGATTCCATGTGCATCGCAGAGCTCTTTGACTTTTCGGTAGACAACGTAGAGTTCTTCAGCAGGTGTTCCACCAAGACCGTTGATTGAAAGGGCTACCCGCTGGTCACGATAATCTAAATCTGCCACTAGTTGAGAAAACATTTCCTCAACGATTTCATCAACGGGGGCGACTTTTTGTCTTTTCATTCCTGGTTCACCATGGATTCCAAGTCCTATTTCGATTTCGTCGTCTCCGAGGGCAAAGGTCGCCCGCCCATTAGCAGGAACAATGCAAGAGCTAAGCCCGACGCCGATCGTACGCGTATTTTCATTTGCTCGATGCGCAATCCCGGCCACTTCCTTGAGTGAAGCCAGCGTCTCCGCTTTGGCCCCTGCAATCTGGTAAACCCACAGCATGCCGCCGATGCCTCGACGACGAAGTGCATCGCTTGGAGGAGCTGAAGCCACGTCATCGTTCATGACAACGGTTTCAACCATGTGACCCATCTCCCGGCACTTATCTTGCGCCCGGTCAAAGTTAAGGCAATCGCCTGCGTAGTTGCCATAAATAAAGACCACTCCCGCCCCAGAGTCACAGGCCAGGGCTGCTTCAATTATGGGTTTGGCGGGGGGTGAAGCAAAAACGTTACCGAACGCGGCGGCGTCAGCCATACCTAACCCCACAAAACCGGCGAAGGCCGGCAAATGCCCTGAGCCACCACCGACCACGATGCCGACTTTGTTGGGGATTGGGCTCTCGAGACGGGCGATTGATCGGCGACCGACTCGCTTCACGATCTCGTCATTGGCCGAAATGAAACCGTCAACCATCTCCTCGACCATATCGAAGGGATCATTTATCAGCTTCTTCACAGTTACTCCTTTTGGCTCTGTGATTTTGCTCGGTTATGGGCAATCTCAACCTGATTATGGGTATAATCATGACTCATCTTACGGTCCAGACATCGCATACAGTACAGGCATCATGGTTGTTTGTGGGATAATTATGTTAACTTGGCAAATAATAGTTAAGAGGAACCAATGTTCATATCTCGTCGGGTAAAAGCGCTCTCCACGGTGGTCGCACTCAGCGCGATCCCCATCTTGGCCGCCTGCTCACCTGATTCTGGCTCATCCGCGACGAGTGATGCCACATCAAGTATTTCATCGGTGATCTGGACCAGTGCAGCCCAAGCCATAACCGAAATAAACGGCGCCGGATTTGACTGCGAAATAGACGAGACGGACGTTCTCAAACAGGTCATCACTGAATATCCAGCAACGAAAAAACCCATTGGTGGTTCGATTATCACCTGTGATGGTTTTCAAGTCCTCCTGATAGATAACCCAAACAAGTATTTAGATGAGTTGCGGTCAGCCTGCGCAGACGTGACGACCGCAGAGTTGGAATCGGAGGAACTCAATGCATTGCTAGTTGCTGGAGACAATTTTCTGATTACCGGTCGGACAGCCGGATCCGCTTTCCCAACTGAAACTTTGGCACAAGAGTTGCGACAAACATTTGGTGGCCGCCTGCTAAACCTAAGGGATTATTACCAAGATCTGTGCCAAGGGATTCCCGCCACGACAGCAGAGCCGCAGGCATAAAGGAAAATACCTACGGCTCTCAAGCGTGCTCCGTTGACTACCGCGAGCTAAAAGCTGCGTCAAACGCTTTCTCTGAGGGTTCGATTTCAGCCAGTTTGCGCACAAAAGCCAGTGCGTCAGGCGCACCCAGCAAGCGGTCCATTCCGGCGTCTTCCCACTCGACTGACATGGAATATTGGAAGTTGATGAAATTCAGCATCCGGAAAATATCTTCCCAGGGAACGTCACCATGACCCGTCGTCACGAAGTCCCATCCACGACGAGGATCAGCCCACGGCAGGTGTGATCCCAGCCGGCCATTGCGCCCATCGAGTTTGCGTTTGGATTCCTTCAGGTGCACGTGATAGATCCGTTCTTTGAATTCTAATAAGAACCCCACAGGATCGAGGTCTTGCCACATGAAATGACTGGGATCGAAATTTAGTCCGAAGCCTTCTCGGTGACCGATAGCTTCGAGGGCGCGTTTGGTCGTCCAGTAGTCGTAGGCGATTTCACTGGGATGCACCTCATGAGCGAATTTGACCCCCACTTTATCAAATACATCAATGATGGGATTCCATCGGTCAGCGAAGTCCTGATAGCCGCGTTCAATCATTTCAGCCGGAACCGGTGGGAACATGGCGACCGTATGCCAAATTGAGGAACCCGTAAATCCAACTACGACGGGTACCCCCATGAGTGCGGCCGCGCGCGCAGTGTGCTTCATCTCTTCCGCGGCCCGCTGACGAACCCCCTCGGCGTCACCGTCTCCCCAAATTCGGTCTGGGAGAATTCCGCGGTGACGTTCGTCTATTGGACTGTCACACACGGCTTGTCCAACAAGATGATTGGCGAGCGCCCAAGTTTTCAGATTGTGTCGCTCCAGGATCTCCTTTCGGCCTGCAATGTAATCGGGCTCGGTAAGGGCGCGATGAACATCGAAGTGATCACCCCAACAGGCAATTTCTAGCCCGTCAAATCCCCAATCACTGGCTAACTTGCATACGGTTTCAAAGGGTAGGTCGGCCCATTGGGCTGTCAGTAGGGCAATTTTTCTGGGCATTTTAGATTTTCCTCTCCACTAGCGTAAGTTGCGATTTATTTGCAGCGCTGCGAATGACGGCATCAAGAACAAGTTGCACCTGAAGACCATCCTCGAAACTTGGGGTTGGTGAATGATTGGAGGCGATGTCCCTGAGGAAATCTAAGATTTCATGGGTGAACGTGTGCTCATAACCAATAATGTGACCTGGTGGCCACCAGGCTGACATGTAGGGGTGACCGTCACCTTCCGTCACCATTATCCGGCGAAATCCGGCTTCGGCCGGTGGCAGTTGGTGATCATGAAAATAGAGAATGTTCATGTCTTCGAAATTAAATTTGAGTGATCCCTTTGACCCAAAAATTTCAAAGCCAAGATCATTCTTACTACCGGAAGCGAATCGAGTGGCTTCAAAGGTGCCGAGTGCGCCATTGTCGAAAGTCGCGGTGAACACGGCTGCGTCGTCGACGGTTACGGTTCCCTTGCCTAGGGCAGTGTCAAAACTTTCTGCGATGAGTCCGGAACTGCTTGAAGGCAAGGGGCGTTCGGTGATGAAAGTCTTGAGGATTCCGGAGACCGCTTCGATGCGCGCGCCCGTGACGTACTGTGACAAGTCGACGATATGAGAACCAATATCGCCCAATGCGCCGGACCCGGCAATGTCTTTGCGTAGTCGCCACACCAATGGAAACTCTGGATCAACAATCCAGTCTTGTAAGTACCGTGCCCGGACATGGTAAATCTCCCCTAGACGGTCACTTTCGACAAGTGCTCTAGCAAACGTCACTGCGGGAACCCTGCGGTAGTTAAACCCCACCATTGATCTAATGCCTTGCGCGGCTGCATTTTTAGCGGCCTGCGTCATGGCGATCGCCTCTTCGGTCGTATTCGATAGCGGTTTTTCACAAAGAACATGTTTACCCGCTGCCAACGCGGCTATTGCAATTTCACTGTGTGATGACCCAGGGGTGCAAATATCGACAATGGAAATGTCGTCGCGGGTGATTACTTTCCGCCAGTCGGTGCTGCTTTCTGCCCACCCATGTTTTTCTGCCGCCTCAGCGGTGGTTCGTGCATCTCTTCCGACGACTACTTGCATGACCGGCTCTAGAGGCGTATCAAATACTCGCCCAACAGTTCGCCACGCTTGGGAGTGGGCCGAACCCATGAATGCATGTCCAATCATTGCCACCCCGACTCTCTTGGGCTTTTTCTCCGACAAGTTTTAGCCTCCGATCGAGTTGAATGATTTGTTGGATCAATCGATTGCAAGAATAGGGATGGATTTTAACGTTGACTGTTAGTTTAGTCATAGGCATTGTTAATATGGTCGAAAATATTCACACGTGGGTGATTTTATTTAAAGTTGCTAGGAAAGGATCCAAGATGAAGGTTGCTTGCGTCGGTGTCCACATCCTCGATGTACTCGGGCGGCCAGTTGTTGAGGTACCCAAAGGTCAGGGAATAGCGCTGATAGAAGAAATTCGAATTACTGTTGCCGGAACAGCGGGGGGAACTGCAGTGGACTTAGCAAAACTCGGAGCTGAAGTGACTTGCATTGGGGCTCTGGGCTCCGATGAAATAGGCCATATTGTTCGTGGAATTCTGCGACGTTTTGGGATCGACGATTCAGGCCTTGTCGCCAAGGAAGGTGTTCAAACTTCCTCGACGATGCTGCCGATTCGTCCCAATGGGGAACGACCTGCGCTCCATGTCATGGGAGCGAACGCGGTCTTTTCTGAGCAAGACGTTGATCTTGATTCACTTAAAATCTACGACGCCGTCCATGTTGGTGGCACCTATTTGATGCCTTCTTTCGATGGAAGTGGAGCCGCTGTGGTGCTGAAGCACGCTCAGGATGCCGGAGCGCTCACCACCATGGACGTCTTGAGTATTTCTCGGGACGACATGATGTCTGTTCTAGAACCCAGTCTTCCCTTTTTAAATTTTTTTATGCCCAATCTTGAGGAAGCCCAAATGATCACCGGTCTGGAAAAAGCCGACGATATTGCACGACTCTTTTTGGATAAGGGAGTTGAAACCGTGATCCTCAAAATGGGCGAGCTCGGTTCGGTGATTTATTCCGCCGAGGTGGGTGAGGAACGAGTTCCTGCCTACGCGGCCGACGTTGTCGACACCACAGGGTGCGGCGACGCCTACAACGGCGGATTGATCTACGGCATGTGCTCAGGATTAGGGGTCATCGAGTCCGCAAGGTTGGGATCGGCTTGCGGGAGTTTGGTCGCTACTGGACTGGGATCAGACGCTGGAATCGTGGACCTGGCGACGGTGCGAAATTTTATGGCCCGCACAAAACCCCTTAACGTGGCCAAGTAACAAGACGCTTTGACACGATGAATATGGACCACACGCAAACTCGTGTCTGGATTGGCACCAGTTGGAAAATGAATAAGACCTTAAGCGAAGCGGAATTTTATCTTCAATCTTTAGATCTTTCCCAAGTCCATGAATGCATCACGCCCTTTGTGATACCCCCATTAACCGCATTGGCGACCCTGGCAACTAGCTCTAGTCGCCATAGCAGACTTTTACTTGGAGCACAAAATGCACACTGGGGTGAGGAAGGGGCAATGACGGGTGAGGTATCCATGCGCATGATCAAAGACGCCGGCGCTCAACTTGTTGAAATCGGCCACTCCGAACGGCGCGAATTCTTTAGAGAGACTGATCATGACGTTGCACGGAAAGCACGTGCGGCCGTTGACCACGGCGTCACTCCACTAATTTGTGTTGGAGAGTCGGAAGTACTTAGGAAAGCTGGTGACCATGTCGCTTTCGTGAAAAACCAGGTTGTGCAAGCACTTTCACTATTGGATCCTGCTCAACATAGCCAAGTCATGATTGCTTATGAACCGGTGTGGGCAATAGGTGAATTTGGAAGAAAACCTAAAGTCGCTGAGGTCGTTGAAGTACTAGATCAACTTGCGCTACAACTCGAAGAATTGAGTAGTGGAGTCCGCATTCCTCTGCTTTATGGAGGCAGCGTTGACGCTGACAACGCTCAGGAAATCGTGAAAATCGAATCGGTCAATGGACTTTTTATTGGGCGTTCTGGTTGGAGTGCCGATAATTTTAATAAAATTTTACTGCTTTGTGGTGCTAACTGTCCTTAAATCAAGTTCAACAAAATATAATGCCAAAGGCGAAAGCCTGTTCGAATCTTCAAAAGGGAGAGGTGAATGCGCCCAAAAAAAAGTGACGCGCGGCGATCCGTGATTGCTGACCGAATAATAATAGAGGGTTCTTGCTCTGCCCAAGAACTTGCTGACGAGTTTAGTGTATCGATAATGACCATCCATCGTGATCTCGATGAGCTCCAGCGCCGGGGAGTCGTGCGAAAGTTTCATGGTGGGGCTACTGCGCAACCTTCCAGTGTCTTCGAGTCTCGGATGTCATTCCGAATCGACGTAGAACCTGCTAAGAAGAATGTCATTGCCCGACATGCGTTGTCCTTTGTGCATTCAGGAATGTCGATTCTCCTAGACGACTCAACGTCAGCTATGCACATGATTCCTGGATTAGCCGAGCGAGCTCCGCTACACGTGTCTACAACATTTTTGGCAGGTCTCGGACAACTGGCTGAGCTGCAAGATTCCTCCGATTTGATTGTGATTGCAATTGGTGGTCTTTATGACCCGATGCATGACTCATTCGTTGGATCGCAGACACTGGCACAAATTGCCAATATGAGGTGGGACGCTTTATTTATGTCTACATCCGCGGTAGATGGGCAATCTATTTTTCATCAGGAAGATCGAATAGCTGGAATCAAAAAGGGCATGATGGATTCTTCGAAAAAAAAGTATCTTCTCGTGGACAACACCAAAATTGGCAAGGTAGCAATACACAAACTCGCTTCGCTGAATGAGTTCGACTTAGTGATCACAGACGAAGATGCCGACCCAAGAATTTTGGATCAATGGTCGTCGAATGGGGTCCCGTTTGTTGTGGCGACTGAGGCTTCAGTAAAAAAAATGGAATGGCCTAAAAATCTAGTTGGGACCGGTCATAAAGACGCAGTATGAACGGTTTCAACCAATACGCAGGCATTGCTGAATAGATCGCCGCGATGAAGGGCGCCGCCTATTAGCAAAGTCACGATATTCCCATAAACCTTGATCATTTAGGAACTCGATCTAGTGTCATACCGCCACCCGGACTGGGACAAATTGAAGTGAGTTCACAGAGGGGCGCAACGCACGCCCTTGCGATGTTCTCGCACTCTTCTTGAGAAAATAAGAAGCACCAACCATAATGTGGAAAAAATACTAATGTCAGCCGCAGCGAGTCGCATGTTGACCACGCCGGCGATGCCGGGAGGTACGAGAGGGGCTCCAGCACCTCACTCTTTTGCCTGATGGGCAGCATCCACCAATTGATCACCAGGTACGTTGAGCGCGGCCATGCAGACCGAGTGGTGACTGCCGGCAGCGTTGATTTCGGTGACCATGCGGGCAATTGTTTTCACTCGCTGCGCCCAAGGTGCCCACGGTTGGCTAGCCAAACCGTGATCACCTTTGATCAGGTCGAAGTCTGCTCGCCAGCGGATTGTTGTTGGGGTGGACAAATACACGGTGAGCGAAGAAGGTCACGATGAACTACCCCGAGTGAACCCACTCATTGAAGCCGAGCAAAGTGAACGCCTGATGTGCGGTAAATACCAACCGCGGGAATTCTTCTAACTAGCGTGTTCGCAGAATTACGAACTGAAAGCGGCCCTCGACAAAGTAGGTTTTGCTGTACATAAAGGGTTGACCGACCTGATCGAAATGGACTTGGTCAAGTAAAAGGAATAAGCCTTGATCTGGCTGCTGACTTCCCCAAGCGATGCTGTGCGAAGAAACCGCATGCAGTTCGGCTATTGCTCGCGCAGGGTGGATGCCTAGCGTGTCAAAAACTCCAAAAACTGAACCTTGCCCCATCTGCTCGATGGCGGTTTTTGTCAGGCCGGTCGTTGGTATAACGTCGTAGGAGTAGGCGACTACTTCACCATCGGCGAATATTGCCCGCTGCAAATCGAGAACGGTGCTCCCGAATTGAAGATCAAGACGTCCGATCTCATGGTCGGTCGCCAACCGAACTTTCCCCTGGCGACGCTCCATTGATGGCTTAAATCCCATCTCTTGGATCGTCTCGGTAATAGACCGCAATTCTTGTATGCCGGCTTTGATACCGGTGCCGAAATCGCACACGAAGGTACCTGAGCCATGTCGAACATCAACCAAACCTTGTGATTCTAGGAGCTTAACCGCAGTGCGGACTGTCACTCGGGATACGTCGTAGTCAATGGAGATCTGGGTTTCACTGGGCATGCGGGAACCAGGCGAGAATTCACCGAGCATAATTCGTGAGCGCAAATGTTGAGCTAGCTGACGTCCCAAGCTGCTACCACGATAGGGGGTATTCAAAGCCTGACGGAGGGATTTGGGTGCCGCCGCCTGTGTCACCCTAAAATTATCTCGCATTGATTGAACTCCACTGTCACTGGATCTCAGTTTGATATCGATACAGCCGAAATCGGCCGTTGCGGTTGACATGATCCCTTTGGAAATCTATGTTCTTACAAGTTGTAGGACGACTTACGTCATAGGAGTAGTTGGGTGACCGAAATTAAGGCCGTTCGCTGGTATAACGATACGTTGGTGCTCTTAGATCAAACGCTTTTGCCAGGGCAGGAAGTTGATTTCATCGCCGATTCTGTTGACAAGGTGGTTGACGCCGTAGAACGGCTTGTCGTCCGTGGCGCACCTGCACTCGGTGCTGTTGGCGGATACGGAGTTGTTGTGGCCTTAGATCAAGGAATCCGTGCCGGATGGACGCTGGAGGAGACGCAAGTTCAAATTTACCGGATTCGAGACGCTCGACCCACGGCGGTCAATCTCGCTTGGGGAGTGGATCGAGTTCGACCTCTGGTTGTAGAGGGTCGAGACGCGGTTTTGGCCGAAGCTCATCGAATAGCGCTGGAAGACACTGCAGCCAATAGGCAACTCTCCAAACTTGGAGCGGATTGGATTCTCCAACAGACAGGTCTTTCGACATTGCGAGTACTTACTCACTGTAATACAGGTGCGCTTGCTACTACCGGTTGGGGAACTGCTCTCGGAGTCATTCGAGAACTGCATTCACGCGGCGCGCTTGGATTGGTTTATGCAGATGAAACTAGGCCGCTCCTACAAGGTGCGCGACTGACTGCATGGGAGTTAGAACGCGAGGGCATTAACTACTGTGTTCAGGCGGATGGTGCGGCAGCTTCGACAATTTTGCGAGGTATGGTCGACTTTGCAATCATTGGTGCTGACCGGATCGCACGAAATGGTGATTCAGCCAACAAAATCGGCTCTGTAGGCGTGGCGCTGGCTTGTCATGCTGCTGGGATTCCATTTATGGTGGCGGCACCGTCTTCAACCGTGGACTTAAATACGTTGACAGGGGACGACATTCAGATTGAGTTGCGCGAGGGCTCCGAAGTAACCGAAATTGCAGGAGTCAAAATTGCACCGGCCCGTGCTCAAGGTTTTAATCCTGCCTTTGATGTCACACCTGCGAAATACATCTCTGCAATCGTGACGGAAAAATGTGTAGTGGAGCCGCAGCGCACCCATGACGTTAGCGCGCTCGTGAATGGTGAAAAGACATGAAGCAAGAGGGCAAAACTCCAGAACCGCTGGACCCATAATTACGCGCCGGTGCAGTACGAGGAGTCCTGCAACTGGGACAAGTTCCACCCAAAGAACGCAAGGAAGACTCTGACCCACGCGAATTCATCAATTTAGCTCAAACAGTGCTAACGCGTAGTCGTACAAATTGAGAGCCGCAATCACAAAGGAGCAACGGCCTCAACCAATTGGCTTGCATTGGAAAATAAGTCCCCTCGATGGAGCGCGCCACCGATGAGAAGTGTTACATCGGTTCCATAAACCTGGATCATTTCAGGAACGCGATCAAGGGTCATGCCGCCACCCGGGCTGGGAAAGATGGGATCGAGTTCACCAAGTTGTGCGGCACATGCCTGGGCTATGCCCTCACACTCCCCTTGACTAAATGAGAAGCGCCCGCCGTAGTTGGGAAATATGCTGATGTCAGCACCCGCTAGTCGCATCAGGGTGCCAAATACAATTCCATGGTCGATTCCTTGTTGAGGATTTACCACGGTTGAACCCAAAAATGATGGGTGCGACATGATCGGGAGGTTAAGTTCCGCGTCTTGTGAAAGGACTCGCATATTGTCCATTCCAGCCAAGCCCGGTAGGACAAGAAGGGCACCGGCACCCCATTCTTTTGCTTGATGGGCGGCATCAATCAATTGATCAGCAGGCACGTTGAGTGCTGGCATATAAACCGAATGATGAGTGCTGTCCGAATTCACTTCGGCGACCATGCGCGCAATTGTCTGTACGCGCTGCGCCCAAGGAGCCCATGGCTGGTTGGCTAATCCATGGTCGTCTTTGATCATGTCGAAGCCTGCTCTCGCTAAAGTCACGGCGGTTGCGCCTAACTCCTCAGGGGAGAGGCCCATGGGTTTAAGGGCCGTGCACAACAATGGTCGGGTCGGGGCATTAAAAATTGAGCGTAAGCCGGCTACGCCAAATCGTGGTCCACTAAAGTCAGCAAGGAACTCAGCGGGAAGTTTCAGATCGATGATTCGAACTCCATTGAGGAGTGACACATTTCCCCACAGCACGTTGAGGAATTGTCCTAAACCGCCACCGCTCACGCCGATTGGGTAGCCGATTGTGACAACTTGGCCGTCAATGTTTTCAATGCGGCCTACAACATCGTTTTGAATCCAAGTTGGGGCAAGGTCGAATGGGAATTCGATCGTTTGCTCGGTTCGAATTGCCTCGGCGACTATCCGCGGTTTTACGCCGATACTGGGATCTATGCGGTAGGAAACAATTATCCGGGGAAAATCCGAATCGCTACCGGAAATGGAGTGCTTTGTGGTACTCATAGCGCTTCTGCTTTCGCCGCGCTATGCAGTGCTGCTACGCGAATTTCCGTGAGATCTGAATCTGGGATGTTCAAGGGGGAGCCGGTGAGAATTTCGACGCGTTCGACCAATGCCCGGGCATCAAGTTGATATTCTTTGAGCAAGTAAGGCAGTGATGCTCCGTGGGCGTACGTGTCATTAAGCCCAATTCGGGAGAGGGGTACCGCCATCGCATTCTCGGCCATAACTTCTGCGACGGCTGATCCAAGACCACCAGTGATCAAATGATTTTCCATCGTGATGACACCTTTGCGCGCGCTTGCCAGTGCAGCCGTCACTGTCGGGTCAGAAAAAGGCTTGAGGGTGGAAACGTGAAGGTGCGTGACCTTGAGACCTCGTTTAACCATGGCGGGAACCGCCCGCATCGCTTCTTCCGTGCAAATCCCTGATGTCACGATGACAATATCTGTTGGGTCCGTGATGTCATCACCAGCAGACGTCAGAACGCGCGCTTTATTGAACTCCATCGGCGTGTCAAAAAGACGAGGAACTTCACCGCGAAGCATCCGCAAGTAAACAGGTCCATCGATTGAGTGGGCGATATCCAGGACACTTTCTACCTCGGTTGCATCACCCACTTCAAGGACTGTCATGTTGGGAATAACTCGCATAATTGCAATGTCATCAATCGACTGGTGCGTGACTCCGCCCGGGGTTGCTATTCCCGGCAAGAAACCAACAAGCCGTACTTTAAGATTTGGGTAGGCCACAGACATCTGGAGCTGGTCAAGGGGTCTGCGATAGAGAAAAACCGAGAAGGTGTGCAGCCATGGTTCAAAGCCTTCCCGCGCAAGTCCGGCTGCAAAGCCCATCATGTTTTGCTCAGCCATTCCCATTGAAAAATACCGCTCAGGATAGGTTTCGCGCCATTTACCTACTTCACATGAGTTGGTGAGATCCGCGGTAAGCACCAGAACTTTCGGCTTGTCCGCTGACCAATTAATAAAATTCTCAACGTGTGGCCGGATCACTATCTCTGGGGCAAAAGATTGCACGGTCATCGGTTGGCCTCCAATTGGGCGAATACATCGGCATAACGTTGGCGTTCCTCTGCCCCGGTAAAACGTAGATAGTGCAAATTTGGGGCTCGCTCTTGAAGGACTGGTACTCCGCGAACGGGATCTGTATAGGCCAGCACGAAATGTGGCTTTCCGGTTCCTCTTGTTAGGGCGTGAGCCAAGGTTGAGATGTCGTGACCTGGTACCGAATCGACGCTGCACCCAAAAGCGCGGATGCGCAGGGAAAGTGGCTCGATATTCATCACCTCAGACATCGGGCCATCACACTGACCCTTGTTGACGTCCACTATTACTCGCACGTTGTCCAATTTGTGAAATGCGAGCGCCTGAAGGGCCTCCCATGTTTGCCCTTCTTGGAATTCGCCATCGCTCATAAAGACATAAACCTGACCGGTTTCTCTTTTGATCCGGCGTCCCAGGGCAATCCCACCTGCGGTGGAGAGTGCCTGCGCTAGGGACCCGGTTGTCGATTCAAATCCCGGCGAATGCTCGGCGCCGATCATCTCGACAGTTGAGCCGTCTTGATTGAATTGATCGAGTGCGCTCGCGTCTAACCGGCCCGTTTCAATCAGTGCTGCGTAGACAACTAGGGCATAGTGAGCGGGAGAAATCACGATCCGGTCGCGCTCTGGACCGATCTCTCCGTGGAAATCACCCCCGTTGAGGTAAATGGCATCTTTACCGGGAACCTGATGAAAAGGCTCCGGGAATTTGGGTGCAGCCAGCGGTGCAAGATTTGCAACGGTATATAACGTGGCCAATAGTTCTGCAGCCGAGCAGGCTTGGCTTAAGTAACCGCCGTCATTGGCCATGACGTGCTCAAAAACCCGAAATCGAATGTTTTCAGCCATTGACATCGCGTTGGCGATAGCCTCGGGGGAGAGCGGTCCTTCTGATTGGCCTGACATTCCGCGATCTTATCAACTTGTCAGTCGTCCTACAACTGCTTTGAGCCGATTTCTATGTCGGACATATGCCCTAGGGTGTGGTCTCTGACGAAGACGTCTGGCTCGCTGGCCTAGGAAGGTGCCTATGACCTACATCCCCTCTACCGAAGTTCCTTGGGAACGGTTGCGACTTTCGGCACAGGAAGCAAAGTCACATGCGTACGCTCCTTATTCCCAGCATCCTGTAGGTGCAGCCGCGCTGACAAATACCGGCCGCATCGTGAGTGGTTGCAATGTCGAGAACGCTTCTTTCGGCATTACCCTGTGCGCTGAATGTGGATTAATCAGCGAATTGATAAGAACCTCAATCACCGGTTCGAGAGAAACTTTGATTGCATTTGCCTGCGTTGGGCCTAACCCCGGCCCGCTCCTACCTTGCGGCCGCTGCAGACAGTTGCTCGTTGAGCATGGTGACCCCGCACTCTTGATTGATACCGACCGTGGACCAGTCCTTCTCACTGACCTCATACCCTTTGCATTTGGACCAAAGGACCTCCCCAACTCATGACTCAAAAATCACTCGCACCGCTCGGCGTCATTGCTGGCACTGGTTTTTATGATCTCCCCGAGTTAAGTGAACGGGAATCCATCGTCGTTGACACATTTTTCGGACAGGCCAAATGCGTAACAGGATTACTACACGGGCGAAAGACTGTATTCCTCTCCCGCCACGGCGTCGACCATTCAGTACCACCACATCTTGTGAACTACCGCGCGAACATAGCCGCGATGAAAGAGCTGGGAGTCTCTGAGATTCTGGCAATCAACGTAGTGGGGGGCTTAGGCCCAGTTTCGGGAGATTTAGTGGTGGTAGAAGACTTTATTGACTTCACTAAGACCAGGGTGAATACTTTTTTTGATGGCACAACGCCCGAGGGCGTGGTGCACACCGACATGGGAGAGCCCTTCGATCAACGCTTGCGTCACGCGTGGATCAACGCTTGTTTGGAGTCGGATGTCCCTGTCATAACGACAGGTATTTACGGTGCCTATGAAGGGCCTCGATTTGAGACCCGCGCTGAAATCCGTGCCGCCCAGGGAATGGGAGTCACGGTCGCAGGCATGACGGTAGTGCCTGAAGTTATTTTGGCGAATGAACTCGCAATTCCCTACGCGTGTATTTCGCTGGTAGTGAATCCTGCAACGGGATTAGGAACTGAACCTGTCACCATCAAAGAGATCAATGCGGTTATTGAGCGGGGATCAGAGACGGTGAAGCGAATTCTTTCGCGTGCGGCAAAATCTTTGGTTTCGAAACTTGATTCGGTAGGCGCAGAAGCATGATCATTTTGCATAACGCCCGTCACATCGTTACCTGCAATCCACAAGATACGGTCCTTCAAGATGCCTCGTTGGTGATCCAAGACACCAAGATCCTCGATCTCGGGCCAGCACAAGAGATTAAAAACAGATACCCGGAAGCACGAGTAATTGATTTAACGGACCAATTGATTATGCCCGGATTGGTTAATCTCCACACACATTTACCTATGACGCTTCTGCGCGGCGTGGCTGAAAACGTTGACCTGCAAGGCTTCTTGGAACTGGTTTGGAAGGAAGAAGCGCGGATCATGGACGCCCACGGAACCTACCTTGGTGCTCGACTCGGGGCGCTTGAATCCATACTGGCAGGTACGACAACGGCTTTGGATATGTATTTGCATCCCGCTTCTAACCACCGAGGGGCAGTCGAAGTTGGACTTCGTCATGTGAGCGGCCCAGTATTCTTCTCATTCCCAGGACCGGATAACTTGACATGGAATGAACGCCTTGAACTAGCACGCGAGTGGCCACAGACTTTGCGCTCCATTGGTGGCCCATATGTACCACTGGCGCTGACTCCGCACGCGCCTCTGACGGTAACGCCCGAACACTTGAGAGAAATTACGGAACTTGCGATTGAGCAAGGAGCAATTATTACCGTGCATGCGTCAGAAAACGTCTCAGAGAATCGGGACACGATAGCCGCCCATGGTGAGCGGCCGATTCACTTACTTAATGACACTGGAATTCTCGATCTCAAACCTGTTCTCGCCCACGGTGTCCACTTAAGCGAACCCGAACGTCTTCTTATTGCAGCCAAGGGTGCCGCAGTCGCGCATTGCCCTGGTTCCAACTTGAAATTGGCAAGTGGTGCGGCCGACTTTGTTCAATATCGAAACGAAGGAATTACGGTTGGTCTTGGCTCTGATGGTTCGTCGACAAGTAATGACCTGGACATGTTTGCCGTCATGAGGTTGGCAGCAAACCTGGCCCGGTTGGTTCGCAGCGACCCTGCTGCGATCGCTTCCTCTGAGATTGTCCGGGCAGCGACAATCGACGGGGCTACGGCTCTGGGTATGGCGAATCGGATCGGCTCCTTGGAAGTAGGTAAGGAAGCCGACGTTATTTCTCTCGCTTTGCGCGAACCACACATGATTCCTATTCGTGACCCGTTCACCACGATCGTTTACAGCGCTGGTCGTGCCGATGTTCGTAATGTTTTCGTCGCAGGCGAGCAGGTGGTGGATAATCGACGTCCAGTGAAAGTTGATCCCGAGGAGATCATGCGAGCTGCGCTGGAGCGCATCGCGGGAGATACTCATGATTGAAAAAGTTGGGAATCGATCCCTTAATGATCTTTCGGCACCAGAAGTTATTGACTTCTTAGAGCTCGAATATCTTGAAGGTGAGGGCGTTTGGATCAAACTTTTGTGGCGCACCTCCGACGCTAATGCCATTTATGGCTTGCTGACGGAGAATGATTTCAGCGCTTTGCACCAACTTCGCGAAATGGAGTCCTGGGTCCACGTTGCGGGAGCTCCTATTGACATGACGATCTTGCACGTAGATCACACAGTCTCCCATCAAGTCCTCGGACAGGAAATCGGTTCAGGCCAGGAACCACAGGTTCTTGTGCCTAAGGACGCCTGGCAAGGTTCTACCTCACGAGGGAGATGGTCACTTGTTGTCTGTACGTTGGCACCGCCCTTTAGCGGATTCGAGTTAGCTCGACGTGACACTGATTTTGCACTATGGCTGGATTCGTGCGAGGACGATACGGTTTTGAATACGCTGCGCGAGCGTTTATTGGAGCTCGTTCGTGAGTGAAAAAACAAACGGAAATGACGACGTTAAGGCACTGGACCTCGTGGTCGTTACTGGTGCCTCAGGTCACCTCGGTCAAGCGATCGTGGAGAGATTCGAACCCCAGTTTTCGAAGCACGGTATTCGTGACATGGAAGCTGTCAACAATCAAACAACTCGACTCGTCGCGGCATTTGACGTACGTACCCCATCGATTAAGACGTCAGTTGAATTCCTCTCCGGCGGAAATAAGCAAAAAGTAGTGATTGCTCGCGAGTTATCAGCGGAGCCTAAATTTCTCATCGCCTCACAGCCAACTCGAGGTGTGGATGTCGGTTCGATTGAGTTCATTCATTCGCAAATAGTGGCAGCCCGTGATAATGGGGCCGGAGTGCTTCTCGTCTCGGCTGAGCTCGACGAAATTCTCAGTCTCTCAGATCGAATTGTGGTGATGTATGACGGCTGTTTTGTGTCTGAACTTGATGGCGAAAACCCCGACCGTGTCGAAATTGGCCGTCTGATGGCCGGCGGGAATTCATCCGTGAGCAACCATGAGTGACCATGGTTGAACCATTCGCAGCCGTTGATGTCATCAAGGCCAAGCGCCAAAAACAAGTCTTGAGCAAACCCCAAATCGATTGGGTCATTGACGCTTACACGCGCGGCGCTGTTGCCGACGAACAAATGGCAGCCCTTGCCATGGCAATCCTGCTCAACGGGATGAACCAAGAGGAAATTGTTCAGTGGACCCAAGC
>Ga0208414_1000711_pt1 | contig 29976 bp, 30 predicted proteins | sample AntAceMetag02UKE_FD_184770 | JGI IMG/M metagenome (GOLD analysis project Ga0208414, IMG submission 184770) | Saline lake microbial communities from Ace Lake, Antarctica - Antarctic Ace Lake Metagenome 02UKE (SPAdes) (version 2) | ecosystem: Environmental > Aquatic > Non-marine Saline and... | reverse complement strand
GCAGCTGGCGACGGCTCGGCCGATGACCTTGCCTACGCGATTCAGCAGATCAACGTCGAGCGTACGGTGAACGATCGTGGCACCCGCGTGTGCGGACGCAAGATCGGGCTCACCGCCGCCGCCGTCCAGCAGCAGCTCGGCGTCGACCGTCCAGACTTCGGAGCGCTGTACGCCGACCGTGCATTCGGCGACGGTGACACCATTGACACGGCTCGGCTCATTTCACCGCGTGTGGAACCGGAGATCGCACTTGTTCTTGGTGCTGATCTCGACATCCTGCAACCCACCGTGGCCGACGTGATCCGAGCGACCGACTACGTCCTTGCGGCGATCGAGATCGTTGACTCGCGCATCGCCAACTGGGAGATCGGTTTCCACGACACCGTTGCCGACAATGCGTCGGGCGACAGTTTCGTCCTCGGCACTGTGCCGTACTTGCTCACCGGCCTGAATCTCGCCGACGTCGAGATCGCCATGACGATCGATGGCCAAGTCGCATCGACCGGGACTGGTCGCGCCTGCCTTGGCAACCCGCTGTTCGCAGCACGTTGGCTCGCCCACACGCTCGCTGTTGCCGGTACGCCGTTGCGTGCGGGGGACGTCGTGATGACCGGCGCAGTCGCAGCGATGGCGCCGTTCGCACCCGGCGCCGAGGTCACCGCCGATTTCGGTGCACTCGGCATTCTCTCGATTGGAGCGTTATGAGCAACAAGACACGTGTTGCGATTATTGGATCCGGCAACATTGGTACCGACCTGATGATCAAGGTGTTGCGCATCAGCGAACACCTCGAGATGGCCGCGATGGTCGGCATCGACCCAGAGTCGGACGGCCTGGCCCGAGCCAAACGGATGGGTGTGCCGACCACCAGCGACGGCCTCGATGGTTTGCTCGCCATGGACGGTTTTGACGACATCGACATCGTCTTCGACGCCACTTCAGCCGCAGCGCACCAACGCCACAACGACGTTCTTGTCGGCTATGGCAAGCAGATGATTGATCTCACTCCCGCCGCGATCGGCCCGTACGTCGTGCCAGCGGTCAACCTCGACGAACACCTCGGCCAGCCGAATCTCAACATGGTGACCTGTGGCGGTCAGGCCACGATCCCGATCGTGGCCGCCGTGTCTCAGGTGTCCACTGTGCACTACGCCGAGATCGTCGCCTCGATCTCGTCGAAGTCAGCCGGGCCCGGGACGCGAGCCAACATCGACGAGTTCACCGAGACCACCTCGAAAGCCATCGAAGTCGTCGGTGGCGCCGAGATGGGCAAAGCGATCATCGTCCTCAACCCAGCTGAGCCGCCACTCGTGATGCGCGACACGGTCTTCTGCCTCTGCGACCATGCCGATGAAGCCTCCATCGTCGCCTCGATCGAGGAAGCCGTCGCTGCGGTGTCGCGCTACGTGCCGGGTTACCGCCTGAAGCAGCGGGTCCAGATCGAGCCGGTCGGCGTCGACGAGCCGCTGTACATTCCGGACATGGGCCGCAAGTTCGAAGGACTCAAGGTGAGCGTCTTCCTCGAGGTCGAAGGAGCAGCGCACTACCTGCCGTCATATGCCGGCAATCTCGACATCATGACCTCTGCAGCTGTCCAGACCGCAGAACGCCTCGCCCAGATCGCACAACAGGTAACTTCGTCATGACGTCATCACCTTTGCTCGCTGATGGCATCGTCCCGTCTGAGCGGCTCTACATCCAGGATGTGACGCTGCGCGACGGCATGCATGCAATCCGCCATCGCTACACGCTCACTGAGGTCCGAGAGATCGCACGCGCCCTCGATCGAGCAGGAGTCGCCTCGATCGAAGTCAGCCACGGCGACGGCCTCGCCGGTTCGTCCTTCAACTATGGGTTCGGCGCGCATACTGACTGGGAGTGGTTGGCCGAGGTTGCGTTGGTGCTCACGCGGGCGAAGCTCGCTGCGCTGCTTCTTCCCGGTATCGGCACTGCCGATGATCTGCGTCGTGCTGCCGACCTCGGTGTGTCGTCCATCCGCATCGCGACGCACTGCACCGAAGCCGACATCTCGCGCCAGCACATCGAACTGGCCCGCACTCTCGACCTGGACGTCGTCGGGTTTCTGATGATGAGCCACATGACGTCACCCGATGCGCTTGCCCAGCAAGCGCTTCTCATGCAGGGGTACGGCGCGCACAGCATCTATGTCGTTGACTCCGGAGGTCGTCTGACAATGGACATGGTCCGCGATCGATTCCACGCATTCACGGATGTGCTGTCACCCGAGACCGAATTGGGTATGCACGCTCACCACAACCTGTCGCTCGGCGTGGCCAATTCCATCGTGGCCGTCGAGTGCGGAGCCACCAGGATCGACGCGTCGCTCGCCGGGCAGGGAGCCGGTGCAGGCAACGCACCACTCGAAGTCTTCATCGCCACTGCCGACCTCCTCGGCTGGGACCACGGATGCGACGTTTTCGCCTTACAAGACGCCGCCGAAGACCTCGTTCGGCCGACACAGGACCGACCGGTACAGGTCGACCGCGAGACGCTCACACTCGGCTACGCAGGCGTGTACTCGAGCTTCCTGCGTCACGCCGAAACAGCGAGTGTTCGGTACGGCATCGACGTGCGAGACATCCTCGTCGAGGTGGGCCGTCGGGGGCTCGTCGGCGGCCAAGAGGACATGATCGTCGACGTCGCTCTGGACTTAGCGTCCAATGTCAGCTGACGTGATCTCACACCGATCGACACCGCACCGCACTCGATCTCCTCGGCATGGACTCTTTGTCGCCGCATCCTGACGGAGACACCATCGCTGCCCATACCAGCGCCATCGACGATGCGCTCACGCCGCTCCGATGCACTCCTCGTTGGACATCTGGACACGGCAGGCCGGGTGGGCCACAGTGTGATCATGCCTGACCCCACGACCGTACTCGGAAAGGTCGAATTGATCCTGGACGCGCTGGCCGAGGAAGGCGGTCGTCTCGGGCTGACGGCGCTCGCCGAGGCAAGCGGAATTCCCAAGGCGAGCGTCCATCGGATCAGCGGGGACCTCGTGGCCTGGGGTGTCGTCGAACGCAACGGCGACGGATTTCGGCTGGGACCTCGCCTCTTCGAACTCGGCGCTCGCGTTCCGAGCATCAGACGGCTGCGCGACACCGCTCTGCCGTACCTTGAAGAACTCCTCCACGCATCAGGACACAGCATTCATCTTGCCGTACCGTCAGGAGATGGCGTCTTCTACGTCGAGAAGCTCGTCGTTCATGCTTCACTTCCGACGCCGTCGTCAGCAGCAGGACAGATGCCGATTCACGCCACGGCAACGGGCAAGGTCATGCTGGCCTTCGGCACGACGGCAACCCTGTTGGACGCTCTTGCCCGACCGCTCGAAGCAATCACCCAGAAGACCATCATCGACCCAGCAACATTGTCGGCAGATCTCGAAGCAACCATTAAGCGCGGCTACTCGATTGAGCGCGACGAACTCGCGAACGGATACTCCTCGGTAGCAGCACCGATCCGTGGCTACGCCGACCAGCTGATCGGGGCAGTCAGCGTCACGTCCACAACGGAAGATCTCAAAGTCGAACGGGTCGTCGATGCGCTGTGCCTCACCGCGGAGTCCATCAGCCGGCGACTCGGAGCACCGGACAGCAGCGGTGGGGTTCACCTGCCGCACTGACGGGCGCCAGGCACCCTTCCATCTGCCTCAATACGTCTGTTGCAACGCCGAACATTTGGATTGCCACGTCCGCCGGGGTGGCATGATCCACAACCTGGCATCGAGTGTCAAACGTCTCTTGACATGTTATTGGCACTAGGTGACACTTTGTCTCTGTCGTTATTGCAATACAAGCGGGTGCAGGCCATCGACGAGACAGCAAGCCGACGAGGTGCGAACTCGTTTTCGTGGCGGTGCGGCACATGGCGTTGGTGGCGATGGGACTGTCGATCATTGCCTTCGGCTTGGGCGCACACCCTCGGCACGTTCAACACGCTGCCACATCCCGTCCTGCTCTTCCCGCCGGGGGTTCTCGGCAGACGGAGCAGGCGGTGAGCGCACAGCGGAAGCGAACGATCGGCGAATGCTCAGGGTCTCCGTCTGGCTGAATCACGCAACGTGCCGAGCAAGCTCTTGATCGCTGCGGCGGCCTTCTCGGTCATCACGTCGCTCCTCCACGTCATCGGGGGGGGGTGCCAGCCAATATGCGACGCCGTTGCCTGGTTCGGACCTCAACGAAGGCGTCCGCTTCGTGCTGCTTGCGGTATGGCACATGTCAGCGGTTGCAATTTGCCTGTCGGCTGGAGCGCTGGTCTGGGCCGCAGCGGGACAGCAGGTCCTCGAATCTCGAGCGATCGTGTTCTTCGTCGGCCTGATGTGGGCCGGATTCGGACTCTGCTTCTTCTCTGTGGCTCTCACCGAAACGGGCGACAGCCTTTTCGCGAAGCTCATTGGTCCACCGATACTGCTGATCCCGCCAGGAATCCTTGCCATCGCAAGCCAAATCCATCAGGCCAGCACCGAGTCTGAAGCTCCCCGAGTTACGTGACTGCTCGCCAGTGCCTCGCCACGTTGCGCGGCCCAGTCGACACCCGCGTTCTCAGCACCAGCTTGTCGTGATGCGTGGTCCACGCCATACGTTGCGTTCACACCCGAGGCTTCCGGCGCGTCGGTCTCCAACGCAAACGACATCGGGCTCGATCTTGGCACGACAAAACGGCTTCCATGCGTGATGTGGTCTGCTCGCCCAAGGGGCTGCTTCAGGGTGAACCGGCTGCGGGGTCCGTCAGCGCAATACGACGACTACATCGAGTTCATCGAGCCGCAGCGGGGCATTCTTGGCCGGATTCACCACGACCTCGCCGTCCGCGTGGCGTCGGTATCCGATGGCGCACTGATTGACGGCCGCCGCTGCTGCGACGACGTCTGCGAACGTCCCGGTGCGTGTGGTCACGCCGTAGCCGGCAGCCGGAACCATTTGAATGGTGGCACCACCCCGATCGAACAGAATGCGGAACACTCGATCCAGTGCGCCGCGCTCGGAGAGTTGCGCCATCATCAGACTCGTCAGTTCGTCGCTGACGATGAAGTCGTCCGCACCGGTTGCCATCGCCAACGGCGCGTGTCGCTGCTCGAGGAGTTCAGCGACGACACGGACCCGCTCGGCCCCGTCACGCTGCGGCAGTTGGCTGAACGACATGAGTGTCAGCAACGTCGCAGCGTCGGCTTCCTCGGCAGACATCCCGATTCGTCGACCCAGGACGATGACCTCGTGAAAAGCTCGTGACGCCGCAGCCTGAGCGATCTGCTCGGGTCGTCCTGACACCGTGCGTACCTCGGTCGCAATCGTCTGCGTCTCGAACGACTGCCGCACCTCGATCGGATCGTGAATGGCCGGATCGACGATGATCTCGACGGTCGTCTCGGGACCGAGGAACTCGTCGAGCTCGGCAACGACGCGTGGGCCGAGCTGGCTCCACCCGACGAGGATGATGCGACGATCTACGTTGCTGTCGTCGGCGAGGTGGTCCCTGACCTCGAGCTCCTGCGGGTGAATGGATTGCCCGGCGACGAACGTGCTGTCGTCGGAGGCGATGCCGATCAGTTGATCGCCGACGGCCAGCACTCTGTCTGGCGGCGGGTTGAGGACGACGTCTCCGTCTGTCGTCATCAGTCCCAGGAGGCTGCTCGTCTCGAACATCAGATGTGCTCCACCGAAGCTGGTGCCGATTAGTTCGGGGAACACTTCGAAGTAGATCTCGTCACCATCGAAGTCGAGGAGTTCACGAAAGACTTGGCTGAGGCCGCGCTGGCGACAGGCTTGAGCGGTGAGCTCAGCAACCACCGCGTCGGAGTTCACGATCAGAATCTGTTGATCGAACAATGCACGAACGGAGGTCGCTGCGTCCTGGCCGATGAGTTCGGCGACGATCGGTACATCCGGTTGCGTACCGAGGTGGCGCATCGCGAGCAGCGTCTTGACCACGGATGCATCGTTGCCCCCAATGACCACGATGCTGCGCGCCCCGGTCACGTTGACCAGTGCGAGATCGGCGAATGCAGAGGTGTGTCCACTGCGGCACACGAGCTTGGTGGTGCGGAAGTCGCCGATCGCATCTCGCAACGTTTCCTCCATCGTCACCTTGTCCTCGTTCGCGAGCACGACGATCGCGGCACGTTTGAGGCTCTCGTTCGCCAGTACCAATTCGCTGACGATGGCGGGCACGCGTTCGGACCACCCGAGGATGAGGGTGTGGCCGTGCTCAAGGACGGTGCTGCGTCCTTTGCGGAGCGCTTCGATGCGTTGATCGACAGCGCTCGCGATGAGACCGATGAGACTGCCTGCAATGAAGATGCCCGCCAACGTGACGAGCAAACCGAGGATACGGGGCAACCAACCGCTGTCACCGGCGAACGTGCCGGCGTCGACGACGCGGAGCATCGACTGCCAGATGGCCTCACCGAGCGGCAGGCGTTCGCCGCCGTTTACCCCTCGGAGTCGGGTGATTGCCAGGATGACCGCCGAGATCATGATGACGATCAGGGTGAGCAGCCCGAGCCAGCCGATCACGATCGACGGGCCACGCGACAGGGCCGCGTCGAACCGGTAACCCAGACGTTGACGCAGGGTGTGGCGCTGAACCGGATCGGGCTTCGACTGAGTCTCTGTCACAACCTGTTCGCCCACTGTTGTTTCACCTGTCTGTGTGCCCAACCGAGCGCTGGGGCTGGAAAAATTTACCGCCGCGATAGGGCGTCGCGACCGACAACAGCTTGGATCCCTGTGGCAGAGCAGGGTGTCATTGCGGAGATCGTGGACGTCAACATGTACCGCAGTGTGCTCTCCTACAGCTTTCTGACAAACTCGTGTATGACACGTCTCAAACCGCTTCGACCAGATGCCATGGATCAAGAGGCTCGGACGCTCTACCACGCGATCCTCGCGGGTCCGCGTTCGGATCTCACCGACGAACATGGTTCCTTGCGCGGTCCGTTTGATCCGCTGTTGCGGTCGCCGAAGATCGGTGAAGCGGTGCAACAGTTGGGTGCTGCGATTCGTTTTAATGGCTCGCTTCCCGATGATTTACGCGAACTCGTGATCCTCGCGACTGCGGGCCATTGGAATTGCAAGTTTGAACTGGTCACACACGGACCAATCGCTGAGCATTCTGGTATCGATGCGGAAGTTGTCATCGCCATTGGAAGCGGACAGCCGCCCGATCTCGCCAGCGGATCCGACCAAGATCTGGTGTACCGGGCTGTGAACGAGTTGCACACGACCAAGCAGTTGTGTGTCAAAACTTACGAGACCTTAGTCATCCAGCTCGGCGAGGCATTAGTCATCGAACTCGTGGTCGTCGCCGGCTACTACTCGCTGCTCGCCATGGTCCTCGAAGGTTTTGAGATAACGCATTGATCTCCGCACGGACACGAAAAATAGAACGTGCCGAGCAGCTCAGATGCGTCAGGCGCAACAGGCCGCTGACGCCGCAGTCGTCAACCTCGCCACTGCAACTGTGCACCCGACGCCAAAAGCTGTCGGGTCGGCCAACATTGTCTTGAGGAACTTTGTAGCCGAGAACCGGAAACCCGCAAACGACAGACACACAGAGCTACCGCAACGGGTCGCCCGCACACGCAATAGCTCACACCCAATCCAACAACGCAACAGTGCTCTCACGCCTGCATGTACAAGATTCACGCCTGATCCAGTTCGACCTCAGCACGCTGCGATGTGTCTGACGTTGTCAGTGTTCAGGACGAAGGCCAGTTCAGGCCGAAGCGGCCTCGGCCTCTCGTGCGATTCGGGCGGCCCGGAAGGACTGAATTGCCAGCACCAGGAAGGCACCCGTCACAACGATGGTCGCGAGTTGCGTAAACAGCGCCAAACCTGTGCTGCCGCGGCCGATTGCTGACCCGGCGCTGGAAAGAAATGCTACTAACGCAAGTGTTGCGGCGGCATGCATGAGGTGGCGGTTGAGATCCGGCTTGGCGCGGCCCACGGCGCCGAGCGCTACGAAGATCACGCCGATGAACGCGGGGATAAGCGTCGTGATGCTGCCGGTATCGGACACGATGTTGCCGAACGCACCCACCACGATGAGTACAGCGCCAGCAATGATTGACTTGTAAGCCATAACGACAACTCTACGGCGGGGCCGTCGTGCTTGAACAGTGGTTGGCTCTTGGTTCTGTGTGGCCACTGTCGTCTTCAGTGGGCGACGATCGGCGTCTTCGACCACACCGGTGCAGCAAAAACAGCGAGCGGCCGAGCCGCCATCGACGCGAGGAGCAGTGCGATGCTCTGCGCCGAGACTGCGTGATTGGAACGCACCAGAGCCAGTCCGTCTGCGCGGCGGGCATCCCGAGTCCGAGAAACAACAGCAGGCTCGAGCTGCGAGGCCACTTGCCACCATGCCGACCAGGACCAACGTGCCGGCCAGCAAGATGCCGGGGTCGACCAAAAACCCAGAGGTCAGGGGGTCACATCGTCACGCTCCCCAGCGCGCCGAGATGTCGCCGTACACGATGAATCCACCCGCCCCGAGGCCGGCACCGACTCCGCCGTGCCAAAGCCCCGGTACCACTTCCCGCCGGCCCACCCGGCAGTAGTCATCTCCGCTGCGGCCAGAGCGGCACGCCAGCCTCGGATTCGAACGGCGACTTCAACGCAACGAAAACCCGGCGCCACCCGACCATTGGTTGTCGATCGATCGATCGATCCGGTTCTTGGTTCTTGGTTCTTGACAACCAGAGCGCAGCCACCGTTTGTCGGAGGCGGAGGTTCTCGGCGAGGTATTGGCTCCATATCGGGCGTGGACTGATCAGTCCACGCAATCTCAGCCGGTACATCGGTGCGTGAGAACATCAGCTTTTGTGCCTCAGCGTGCGCAGCTCTCCCGACGGCGACATCGTCGAAATTTCACAAGTGGGTTCGGCAGAGCCACGGCTCGTGCTGAAGAAACAGACAATAGAAATAGCCTCTGGCCAGGTTTGTATTCGAGCGGATGACGGGAATCGAACCCGCGTATTCAGCTTGGGAAGCGCTTCGAGGCTGAACGCATCGCGCCTGCGTGTTGGCTGTTTTGCCTGGTCAGGGCCGGGTTCCGGTAGTCCGGTTGTTGTGCGTTGTTGCGCCGTATTGCACCCTGTTGAGCGTTGTTCTAGGCACGATCTAGGCACGCCGGACTACTTCGCAAACGACCTCTGTCGCGGCCGCGAGGATGCATCCGTCGGGGCCGACGCTGACCAACTGTTCGAGGTCCCGGGGGTTCAAATGTCCATATCGCCTCCGCTTCGTCGGACGGGACGCTCGCGGTGGGAGCCGGTGAAGACATCGTCGGACTTCGCGCATCCACCGGTGTACGCATCCTCGTCAGCGCATGATGGTGGCCCCTGAGGGATCGAGCCTCGCCGCTCAGCAGCAGGTGTGTTCGAGCGAGTCCGCTCTGAAGGTGCGTACTGCCATCCATGCTGCGACGGCTGCGATCGTGAGTCCTGCGGCGGGGTCTGCCCACCACCAGCCGAGTGTGGCGTTCGCGAGGAGGCCGATCAGGAGGGCGGCTGACAGCATCGTGCAGACGTTGGTCTGTGCCGCTTCGGCCACGGCGGCCTGGGACCCGAGTGCGAGTGCGAGTTTGCGTTTCGCTGCGGCGAGGATCGGCATGACCGCCAGTGAGAGCGCAGCGATGGTGATGCCGATCGTGGATGCTTCGGGTTCGTGTCGGCCGACGAGGTCGATCGTCGCGGAGATCGATACGTAGGTCGCGAGTGCGGCGAACGACCAGGCGACCAGTCGGCGGGCTCGGTCGTCGGCGCCGAGCTGGCATCCGTCGCGCTGTTCTTGGCGGAGACGCCAGGCAAGGACGAGTGCGGCGGACACTTCGATTCCCGAGTCGAGACCGAAGGCGATGAGGCCGACTGATGACGCAGCCACGCCGGCAGCGATCGCAACGACCCCTTCGATCACGTTCCAGCCGATCGTGAGACGGTTGAGCACCGTGGCTCGGCGCACGATCTCCTGTCGGCCGGGAGACTTTTCTGTTTCGAGTTCGGTGCTCATGAATTGCCTCGGACAGTGCCCGGTGCCAGGTGGTCGTCGCACAGCGGCAGTGTTTCGGCGACCGCGAGGAGCGAGCGGAGTGCATCGGCGAGTTCTGCTGACACGAGGGCGTAGTTGAAGTGACGACCGATCCGTTCGGCGCTGACGAGACCGCACCCCCGAAGGCACGCCAGGTGATTGGACAGATTCGAACGCGACGTTCCGATTGCGTCTGCGAGATCGCTCGGGTACTGCGATCCGTCGAGTAGTCGCACGAGGACCGATCGGCGGATCGGGTCAGCGAGCGCGAATCCGATGCGGTCGAGGCCGTCGGTTCGATCGCGATCCATCACGATGGTTCCGGTGGCGTCCGCCGCATCGAGTAACTGTTCAGCCATGACTGAAGCGTAGCGGAATGATTCAGGACTGGCTGAACTATTTGACAAGTGGGCGCGTCAAGCTGAGTTGATGCTGTAAGTGGCGGTCCACGTTCGACCCGACGTCGCCGCCAGGTCCTGGCGAGGCGGTCAGGTCAGCCGGAGGCCGGCGGCAAGATCCATGATCGGATCGGGAACAACGGTGCCCGGGGTGAGAATCGTTCGGTGGGTGGGGTCGACGCGTGCGGTGACGCCGCTGGCGGCGAACCGGATGGTGACCGTGCCGTCGTAGTCGAGGGTGAGTTCGTGAGTGACCTGCCCGAAGCAGTCGATGACCGATTCTGTGACGAGGCCGGCGAAGTCAGCCACGATCGCGGCGCCCGTATCGCTTGTTGAATCGTTCGACGCGGCCGGCGGTGTCGATGATGGTCATCGACCCGGTGTAGAAGGGGTGCGTGTGGTTCGACACGTCGAGCAGGACGTGCGGGTACTCCCTGCCGTCCTCCCAGATGGTCCGACGCTCCGTCTGCATCGTCGATCGGCAGATCCAACGTTGTCCGCCTGTCGAGTCCTCGAACACGACAGGCCCGTACTCGGGGTGGATTCCAGGTTTCATCAGCGTGTCTCCTTGAATTCGACGTGCTTGCGGATCACGGGGTCGTACTTCCTCAGCACGATCCGTTCGCGTGTGTTGGCCTTGTTCTTTTTCGTGACGTACCGGTAGCCGGTGCCCGCTGTGCTTTCGAGCGTGACGATCGGACGACGGTCTTTGCCTCCTGCAGCCATTGGTCAGACCTTGATGCCGTTGCGGCGGATCTGGGCGACGGCGGACTCGATACCACGACGATCGATCGCCTTGATCGCCCGGGTCGAGAGCGTGAGGCGGACGTAGCGGCGTTCCGAGGGCAGCCAGTAGCGCTTACGTTGAATGTTGGGCTTCCACGTGCGGCTCGTGCGCCGGTGCGAATGCGACACCGACTTCCCGAACGACATCTTCTTCCCGAGGAGCTGACATGTTCCAGACATGCTCGAATCATACAACGGAGTGAGAACCATTACTACTAGAGTAGGAGTGTGGAGTTTTTGAGCACACCTTCCGAGGGCCTGGCACCCGAGCGCATGAGCGAGCGGCAGCGAGTACCGATCACGGTGCTTGCCCCGGAACGCAAGAACGCTGAGCTGCTCCGTCGATTTGCATCCGACCGTGACAACGTACTGATCGCATCGGACGAGACGCTCGCATCGGCAGGCCTCCTCGGTCTGATTCGCGTCGGACGCGCAATGATCACTGCTCCCGATGTGACGAGTCGGACTTCTGGGTGTGAGTGCTGCCAGGTCCGCGTGGACCTGATCGATGCCGTGCGCCACGCCGTACTGCGTCGCTCGCGTCCTCAGCGGTTGGTGGTGGTCATCGATCGAGCGACTCCGGGCGGGGGCGACGTCATCGACGACGACCCGGCGAGTGACATCGTCACTGCTGTCCATACGTTGCAGGTCGACAGTGAGATCGAGCGGCTTGCCGTCCTCGATGGCCTCGTCGTCGAGGTCGATGCGTGCGCGGCATCGACGCGCCTGGCGTGCGGTCTCGACCTCTGGAGCGGACAGCGCGAAGCGGCCCTTGCCATTGCGGACCGCGTCGTGGTCAACGGTTCGGAGCTGTTGACGGAATCTGCTGTAACTGCAGTGATGCTCGCTCTCCAGCGCATCAACCGCATTGGCCAGGTCGTCTGTGGTCACTCGCTCGGTGCCGAGGTTGATGGTCTCATCGGTCTCGATGCTTGGCACCTGCCGCCGTCGACATGTTGCGAGCGCGACAACGAACTTGCCGCCGGCGGCGGAACTCTCACTGATGCATCGACACGGCACGATCTGCACTGCGGGCATCGAGCACCGACGGTCGGCACGGTGGTGCTGACCCGCTGTGGCGTTCTCGATCCCGACGCCACCGATGCATGGCTGGACCGTGTTGTTACTGAATCGCCCTCACGCATTTTGCGGTTCCAGGCAGCACTGTGCGTCTCGACCCAGGAACCCAGAGTCTGCGTCCATGGCAGCCGCTCGGCAATGAGGAGCCAGCCCGAAGCCGCTCCAGAAGATGGTTCGACGTTGGCCCCACAGGGCAGGCAGGAGAGCGTGGTCGTCCTGGTCGGCTGTGATCTCGATCGACAATCTCTTGCCGAGAGTTTTGGATCGATCGAGCCAGGCCGGTGACACCATCTCTCGACCATGTCCTCACGACGGCCGCGATCGACTGGAGGGTCGTCCTCCCAGACGCCGTGCGAGTCCTGCGCTGGTCACCGCGCGGGCGACTGCTCGCCGTTGCAGCGAACGGGTCGGCGCTCGTCGAGAACCCGGATCGGGTGACCGCGCCCATGACCCCTGACCCGCGCGACGCGATCTGGCTCGGCGAACGGGCGCTGGCCATCGTCGATCCGCTCGCCGGCGTGCTCACCGCAGGTTTCGATCGGGACCGTCCGCTCGAATTCCGAGGTGCCCGCAGAATCGGAACGCATGGTGGTCGGACCATCGTCGCAGGCGACGGCCGAGTCGCAGTGTTCGGACACCCCGGCATCGACCACATCCCCGAGGTGATCTGGACCGGAATCGGCGTCACCCATGCATGTGCCCATGTCAGTGGCAGCCTCTGGGTGCTCGGTGGGACGGGCGGCCTGGCGCTCGTCGATGTCGCCCTCGGCTGTGTCGACACTCGACTCGAACTGCCCGGCGTCATGGCCGTGTCGCCACGTGCTCATGTCGGCCGGATCGTCGCCAGCGACCTTGCCGGCATCATCCACATCTTGGACCTACGCTGCCTCGAAGACGGCACCGAACTTGCCGGCTACTGCGACCCGGTGCGCCATCTCGCGCTGTCACCCGACGGCTGCACGGTTGTTGCCGCTGCCGACGACGAAATCACCAGGTGGGCAATCGCAACCGGCGGCGACGTTGCTGACGAACCGGTCTCCGTTGTTGCTCATGATGCGACGATCACCGTCCTGGAGGCCAGCGAACACGGATTTCTTGCGTCCGGCGACGAACACGGAGTCGTGCACATCTGGTCACCGCTGCTCACCGAGTACCCAGTTGCAACCCTTCGACTCGACAGCGAGGTCACTGCTCTTGCGTGGAACGGCGATGGCGATCGACTGGCCTGCGGAGCGGTCTCGGGCGAACTCATCCTCGCCGACATCACCGCCGGTGCGGTGGCATGAGCTTCTCGAGCGCTGATCCAGCGTTGCCCATCGTCATCGCCGGTGCCGGCCCGCATGGGTTGGCGACCGTCGTCCACCTCCTCACCGCTGCACCGCGGCTGCGCGATCGTCTCGTGGTTGTCGATCCGACGGGGAAGTGGATGAGTGCGTGGGCTGATCAGTTCGCTCGGCTCGACATCGCCAACCTCCGATCGCCGGCCGTGCATCACCCCGCGCCACGTGCGGGTCTGTTGAGATCTCACACAGCGACCCACCGGCTCCCCACCAGTGGACTTCCTTACGGGCTTCCGACAACGGAAACGTTCGCACGGTTCTGCCGCGACCTGATCGAGTGGCTCGACCTGGAACCTCTCCTCATGACGGGCACTGTCGTCGACGTCACATCCTGCACCGAGAGCGATGGCACCGAGCGATGCAGCGTGACAGTGGACTCGGGCCACGAGCGCACGACGCTGATGGCTGACCGTCTGGTGCTCGCCTGCAATCCGTGTCAGTCAAACATTCCGGACTGGGCACTCGGCCACTTCAGGGCGAGCGAAGCATGTGGCGACAGCGTTGGCGGATCTGGCACCATCCAACTCGCGGCCCAGGTGGACCTGCGCCGAGTCGGCGACCTCACGGGCGCTCACATCGTGGTCGTCGGAGCCGGGCTGACTGCAGCGCACCTCGTGTGCGGCGCTGCGCAACGAGGCGCACACGTGACGCTGTGGTTCGCCGGCAGCTCACGGAACGCAGCTTCGACACCGACCCCGGATGGCTCGGCCCGAAGGAACTGGATCGGTACGACACCATCGAGGATCCAGGCGAGCGGTTGGCCGTCGCCCGAGCAGCGCGGGGCGGCGGGACCATCCCGCCATGGATGCTGGTCGAGTTGCGCAGTCTTTTCGACAGCGGTGCAGTCACACTTCTCGAAGGCGCCGAGGTTGGAGAGATCACAGAGGTTCGCGATGGCGGTCCGACAGCTACTGACTCAGCGCACGGTCGACGCCACCATCTCAGCATCGTGAGCTCGACGTCCGAACCGCGAACCGTCGTTGCTGATCGGGTTTGGCTCGCTACGGGTACGACCCCGACGCTCGACGCAGTGCCCGCACTCGCCGGTCTCCGCGACCGCATCTCGATCGTCCAAGGATTCCCGGTCACCGGACCTGATCTGCGGATCGGCAGCCTGCCAATCCACGTCACCGGGCGCCTGGCCACCGTCGAACTCGGTCCGGCCGCCGGAAATCTCTGGGGTGCACGCCAGGGCGCCCGGCGGATCACGTACTCACTCACCGGCATCGATCTCGAAACCGACGACCCGAACCTCGCATCCACGCTGCCCTTCAAGCAGCCATCGCACCTCTCACCCGTGCGCTCATCCGACGACAAAACCCCGCCCCCGACACCCCTGACTGTGCAGGCCACCATGACCTTGACCACCACGACTTCAACCACCACGGACGTTTCTTTCCGATCACTCCCCACCACCGTGCTTTCGGGCTTTCTCGGTGCTGGCAAGACGACACTGCTGAATCACTTGCTGAACAATCGCGACGGTCGCCGAGTTGCGGTGATCGTCAACGACATGAGTGAGATCAACATCGACGGCGCCCTCGTCGCGGGTGACGTGCGACTCGACCGCACGGAAGAACGCTTGATCGAGATGACCAACGGCTGCATCTGCTGCACGCTGCGCGACGACCTGCTGATCGAGGTGGGTCGGCTCGCGAACGAGGGTCGCTTCGACCACCTGGTCATCGAGTCGACCGGGATCAGCGAACCGCTGCCGGTTGCCGCGACGTTCCTGTTCGACACCGAAGACGAGCTCTCGCTGCTCGGGCGGGCCCATCTCGACTCGATGACCACTGTCGTCGACGCGCACCGGCTTCTCGACTACTTCGACGAGGTCGACGAACTCGCCGAACTGGGCATCGGCCGTGACGAAGACGACCAGCGCACCATTGCCGAGTTGATCGTCGACCAGATCGAGTTCGCCGACCTGATCGTGCTCACCAAGACCGACATCGTCGACGCCGACGACAGTGAACGAATCGTGGCGCTGATCCAGACGCTCAACCCGTCGGCGCAAATCGAGGTCGCACCGTTCGGGCGGCTGCCGATCGAGACACTGCTGGGCAGTGGGCGCTTCGATCCTGATTCGACGGGCGCATTTCCCGGCTGGGCTCAAGCGCTCAACGGCGAACACATCCCAGAGAGCGAAGAGTTCGGGATCACCAACTTCGTGTACCGGTCGCGCTGGCCGTTCCACCCCGGCCGATTGTTCGACCTGTTGACCGAGTCCGGCTGGGACGGGGTGCTGCGTTCCAAAGGCTTCTTCTGGGTCGCAACACGACCCGACATCCAAGCGATCTGGCACCATGCCGGCGCTGCGGTCACGCTCGAACCATCAGCGCCGTGGATGGCGACGATCCCGCGTGACCAGTGGGAACTCGAACCCGACGAGTTGGCCGATCTCGACGACCGGTGGGATCCACTGCTTGGTGACCGGATGACCGAGTTGGTGTTCATCGGCATCGACATGGACCACGACGAGATCACGGCGTCGCTCGATGCGTGTGTGTTGACCACCGACGAGATCGAACTGGGTTTTGATGGGTGGGCCGACCTTCCCGACCCGCTCCCGGTATGGGCGGTGGATAGCGACGACGACCATTCGTGACCCTGGAGGCCGACGGCAACAACGGCGACCCGCTGCCTGATCGAGTCGTTGTTGTTTGCTCTCTTCGGTCGCGTGTCGATTGGGCTGCACGCCCTGACCCGAATCGGTCAGGAGGGGCAGGTGGAGCAGCGGCCGTAGATGTCGACGGCGTGGCGGAACGCCTCGAACCGGGTGTCTTCGGTGATGCTGTCGAACGCTCGGCGCAGCGCCCGCTCGATCTCGGCGGGCAAGGTGAAGTCCTCCACGACTCCGCAGGAACCGCAGATGAGATGATGATGGTGCCCCATCAGATCTTCCGCGAGTTCGAAGTGAGCATCGACACCAGCATGGACGAGCCGGCGCACCACGCCGGCTTCCTCGAGGAGCGCAAGGTTTCGGTACGCCGAACTCTGCGGGGTACCCGACGCGAGGTCGAGGAGTTCGCCCAGTGTCACCGGCCGGTCAGTGCGCAGGAGCGCAGAGACGAGTTGGCGTCGGCGGGTGGTGAAGCGCAGGTCGTGCTCGGCGAGGCGTGCAGTGATGAGGCGATCGAGCGCACGGGATGCAGTGACTTCATCGGCATCGAGAGGGCTTTCACCGCCCTCGACATCATGCTCGACAATGGTCGACTCCGATGGGGAAATCATGGGTCAGTGGTCGATCGTTCGCACTTCGACGAGCCCGTCGACGCGGGCGATGAACAGCTCGTCGGTGCCGGGCCGCCACGACACGTGGCTGACACCGACGGTGTGTTCGCTTACGTCGAGAGGGACGAGAGTTTGGCGCTGCTTGCGCGGTGACGGCCAGACGACGACGCGACCGTCGGCGCCGCCGGTGACCAGCAGGTCGCCGTTCGGCAGCCAGGCCATTGCTGAGATGTGTCGGGTGTGCAGCTCGCCGCTGGCGGGGGCGGTGCCGCGCGGGCCCTTCTTCGAGAAGTCCCAGACGGTCAGTTCGCCGAGGCACGCCGATGCCATCCACTTCGAGTCGTGGCGGAAGGCGAGGTGTTCGATCTTGGCGGGGTAGCCCGACATCGACAGGTCGTCGCCGGACCAGAGCTTCCAGAGGTGGATGCTGGCGTCCTGTGCTCCGACGCATGCCCATTTGCCGTCGGGAGAGAGTTCCAGCGACAGGATCGACCCCTTCCACTGGTGTTGGCGCTTGGGGCCGGTTGCGTCGAGGTCGTCGGGGGCGTACCACGACACTGCCCCATATGCGGCGGCACCGACGCGTTGGCCGTCGGCCGACCAGGTGACTGCGGTGATCGTTGAGTCGACCGGCTCGAATCGCTGACGCTCGGTGCCGTTCGAGTCGGCGAGTGTCAGTCGGCGTCCGGCTCCGACGCCCACGATGTCGTCGGTGGGTGACCAGGCGACCTGGGCGACCCATCCATCGACGGCGATCTCGGCGACGGGCTCGATGTGGCGTTCAGCGGGCTCGTAGCGGTACAGCCGGACGACCTTGTCGTGGCCACCGACCGCCAGGGTGCGACCGTCGGTGGACCACGCCGCGCTCAGCACGCCGAAGGGGTGTTCGGTCAGCTTTTCGATCGTGTCGCCGGTGTCGGCGTCGAGCAGCAGCGCTTCGCCTGAGAGTCCGCCGGCGAACACGACGCTGCCGTCGCTCGACGGTGCCAGCACCGAGACATAGTCGGCAAGACGGGTGTTCCAGCGGGCAGCTCCGATCAGTGCACTCATGTCAACTCGCTCATTTCACGAGGCACGAGCGGAAGCTGGCCTCGAGTTCGCTGCGGTCGAGGTTGCGCCCGATGAACACGAGCCGGTTGGTCCGTGACTCGCCATCGCGCCACAGGCGATCGGCTTGCCCGTCGAGCAGCATGTGGACGCCTTGGAACACGTAGCGCTCCTCCATCCCGGCGATGGCGAGAATGCCCTTCGATCGGAAGATGTCGACACCCTTCTCGCGCAGCAGGGTTCCGAGCCACTTGTTGAGACGATCGCTGTCGACCTCGCCGGCTGCTTCGATGCCGACGGAGGTGACGGTGAGGTCGTGCTGGTGCTCGGCGTCGGGGTCGAGGAATCCGGGCTCGTCAGCGAGGACACGGTCGAGGTCGAAGGCGCCGACGTCGAGGATGGCGTCGAGGTCGACCTTGCCGTGGGTCGTGTGAACGATCGGTGCGAACGAGTTGATCTCGCGGATGCGGCGCTCGACTTCGGCCAACTCGGCCTCGTCGACCAGATCGGTCTTGTTCAACACGATTCGGTCGGCAAACGCAAGCTGTTCGATGGCCTCGTTCTCGATGCCCTCGGGCTTGTCGTCGTCGAGGTGGGTGATGAGGTGCTTGGCGTCGACGACGGTGACGATTGCGTCGAGGCGCAATTGGCTGGAGATCTCGTCGTCGACGAAGAATGTCTGCGCGACGGGCGCCGGGTCGGCGAGCCCGGTGGTCTCAATCACGATTTGGTCGAACTTGTCCTGACGCTTCATCAGGTTGCCGAGGATGCGGATGAGGTCGCCGCGCACGGTGCAGCAGATGCACCCGTTGTTCATTTCGAAGATCTCCTCCTCGGCGTCGAGGACAAGCGCATCGTCGATGCCGATCTCACCGAACTCGTTCTCGATGACGGCGATCCGCTTGCCGTGCTGCTCGGTGAGGATGTGGTTCAACAGGGTTGTCTTGCCAGCCCCGAGGAAGCCGGTGAGGACGGTGACGGGGACCTTCGTGGATTGGGACATGTCCGCAGCTTAGATCGTTTTGATTCTCATTACTACTAAAGCCTCGACCGAAGGTGGCGGTGTCGTTGGTTCGAGATGCGCGAGGAGGAAATCATCGGGGAGTGTAAAAATAGGAATCACTCTCATTACAATCCGGGTCATCGCTACCTCGACCTTTCCTTCTTCTCGCGTTTCGCCGTCCGGGACGCCCCGTGCGAGCCGTCGTGTGGCGCGGTCGACTGGGCTGCTGCATCCTCGCCTGTTGCCGGTGCTGGTGGTGGCGCTCAGCGTCTTGATCCTGGCCTCGTTGGTCGTCGGCGTTGCGATCGGGTCGGTGCGAATCCCGGTGTCGACGGTCTGGGAGGTGGTCATTGCTCAGGTGACCGGTCGCGACACCTCGGTGCCCAGCAACGAGCAGCAGATCATCTGGCAACTCCGGGTGCCACGAGTCGCGCTCGCCGGACTGGTCGGCGCGGGGCTCTCCGTGGCCGGTGTCGCTGTTCAAGCACTAGTCCGCAACCCGATCGCCGACCCGTACGTGCTCGGCGTCTCCTCAGGTGCGTCGGTCGGAGCAACGATGGTGATCCTGTTCGGCGTCTTCGCCGGCCTCGGCAGCCTCGGCATCTCGGCTGCGGCGTTCATCACTGCCATGACGTCAATGACCGTCGTCTACCTCATCGCGCAACGCTCCGGACGACTCGACCCGCTGCGGCTGGTGTTGAGCGGTGTGGTCATCGGATACGTGCTGTCAGCGCTGACGAGTTTCCTGGTGTTCCAAGCCGATCCGCGGGCGGCCCAGCAGGTGCTGTTCTGGCTCCTCGGCAGCTTCGGTCGGGCCCGCTGGTCGATCCTGCCGATCCCCGCAGTCGCGTTGGCAGCATCGGTGTCCGTGCTCTTCGTGCGGGCCAGGAAGCTCGACGCCCTGGCAAGTGGCGACGACGCGGCGACGACACTCGGGGTGGCAGTCGGACGCCTGCGAATCGAGTTGTTCGTCATCACCGCAGCGCTCACGGCGGTGCTCGTGGCGGTGAGCGGGGCGATCGGGTTCGTCGGACTCGTCGTCCCGCACGCCGTTCGAGCCCTCGTCGGCGGGCTGCACCGTCGGGTGCTGGTCGTCAGCGCCCTGCTCGGAGCGTTCTTCATGATCTGGGTCGACATCGTTGCCCGAACCGTCGCGGCGCCGCAAGAGATTCCTGTCGGCATCATCACCGCACTGGTCGGTGGCCCGGTCTTCATCGTGTTGATGCGCCACCGCGACCGCCGGCTGCTGCGATGAGCCATCTCCGCGTCGACCAACTCGGCGTCCTCGTCGGCGAACGACTCCTCATCGACGGGCTCGATCTGTCCATCGACACTGGCCGCTTCGTCGGGCTTGTCGGGCCGAACGGAAGTGGAAAGTCCACGCTGCTCAAGTCGATCTACCGCGTCCTGGCCCCCCTCAGGGGCGTCGTGTCACTCGACGAACGCGACATCGCTTCGTTCAGCGCGCGTGCTGTGGCGCGAGAGATTGCCGTGGTTGCCCAAGAAGTTCCGACGGATCTCGAGTTCACCGTCTCCGAGATCGTGATGCTGGGTCGACTCCCACATCAGCGATCCCTCGCTCGGCCGACCTCCATTGACGACCACCACGTTGACGACGCCCTCGATCAGGTCGACATCGCTCACCTGTCGGACCGGAGTTGGCAGACGCTGTCTGGTGGCGAGAAGCAGCGGGTGCTGCTCGCACGGGCGCTTGCCCAGCAGGGCAACATCATCATCCTCGACGAACCCACGAACCACCTCGACATCCGCCACCAACTCGAACTCTTGACGCTCACCAAATCGCTCGGCACCACGACGATCGCCGCGCTCCATGACCTCAACCTGGCCGCCGAGTTCTGCGACGAGGTCGTGGTGCTGAACAACGGAGCGATCGTGGCTCACGGCACGCCCGATGACGTGTTCGTCGATGATGTGATCACGTCCGTCTTCGGCGTGACCGCCGACCGGGTTGTCCACCCCCGGACCGGCGCAATTCGGCTGCTGTTCTCCACACTCGCCGCCCCTTGCCTGACCGCACCAGCGCCGGCACCGGCCGCACCAGATCTGGAACATCCACTACTGCTTCGAGGAGCACCATCATGAAGAACCCCACCAACCGTTCCCGTCGGCCCCGTTATGCCGTGGCCGCCGCTGCACTGCTGTTCACCGCCGCGGCTTGCGGCAGCGAGGAAGCAGCCACGGAGCCGGTGCCCGACCAGTCCGCCGATTCGGTTGACTCCGACACCAGTTCGACCGAGCCAGGTTCGACCGAGGCTGGTTCACCGGCGCCCGGTGCTTCGGCAGCGTTGCCACCGGTGACCGCAGACTTCGCGTGGCCGGCCGCAGCGCCGCTGGTCGACCACTATCCCGTGACAGTCGAGTCGTGCGGGGAACCGGTGACCTTCGACGCCGCACCTCAGCGGGCGGTCGTCAACGACGACAACATGATCGAGTTGATGTTCGCCCTCGGCCTTGCTGACAACATGGCTGCCTACAGCGCCGCCGGGCCACGCTTGCGGCTCGCCGCGTTCGACGACGACTACGCCGCAGTCACCAGCCTCGGCGACGACTACTTCACGCTCGAACCGGTCCTCGGCGCCGACCCCGACTTCGTGTTCGCCGGCTGGAACTACGGCTTCGACGCCGATGAGATCAACCCCGAAACTCTCGCCGACCTCGGCATCCAGAGCTATGTGCTGGCCGAGTCGTGCCGACGCATCGACGACACGCTGGCACCTGCCTCGATCGAGGAGTGGTACGGCGATGTGCGAGCGATCGGCGACATCTTCGGCGTCCCCGAGCGCGCCGAAGCGCTGATCACGCACTGGGACGAACGACTCGCCCAGGTCGCCGAACGAATCCCCGACGATGCCGACCCGGTCCCGGTGTTCAGCTACGGATTCGGTCAGGACGCACCCGGTGGAGGACTCGGCTTGACGATCGTGCCCGAGCTGTATCGCAAGGCTGGCGCAGTCAACGTGTTCGAGGACCTGCTCGAGATGTGGGGGACGGTGTCCTGGGAGGCGTTCGTCGAGTCACAACCCGAAGTGATCGTCGTGACCGACTACGGCTCGGCGGGTGACGGCCAGACCGGAGAACAGAAGATTCAGTTTCTGTCCACGGTCGAAGGCGTCGACACCGTTCCTGCAGTGGCCAACAAGCGGTTCCTCGTCTTGCCCCAAGAAGCGGTCAACCCTGGCATCCGGATCGTCGACGGCATCGAAGCGCTTGCCGCGATGCTCTACCCCGACGAGTTCGCCGACCTCGTGGGCACCGACGGGTTCGGACTGTCACCGGTCTCGACGTGAGCGCCCGGACCAGCCCGAGCCGTCGGCACCGGCGGCGAGCCCAGGTCAGCGTGTTGCTCTGCGACGCCTGTTGCTGCGGCACCGAGCGTAAACACCCCGGTGTCGATCACGCCGAAATTCGCGATCGACTCGCTGCGGCGGCGGTGTCGGTGGGCGGGCGGTGTCGCACGGTGGATTGCCTCGACGTGTGCTCCCAGTCGAATGTCATCGTCGTCAAGACACCCGGCTCCGGATCGTTCTGGATCGGCAAAGTCCTCGATGACGCCGTCGTCGACTCCATCGACAATTGGATCCGACAGGGTGCACCCATGCCAGTCCCCGCCGACATCGCCCTGTTCGTCTTCGACACCAAAAGCATCACGGAGATGACGGAGATGACAGGAATGACGGAGATGACAGAGTCAACGGGAGAACTTGCGGACGCGCCGGTACCCGAGTTCGTCACGCTGCTGCCCCGGCGGTCGTCGTGACGCTGCCCGGCCTCGGCCCGAAACGCGTCCCTGGCGACACCGTGCGTGTGAAGGCGCTGGTGCGCGATCTCATCGACGACCCAGACCTGACGGTGATGGTGACGGAGTTGGACTGCACCGAACCGGGCTGCCCACCGATCGAAACCGTCATCGCTCTACTCGGCGACGGCGCGACCGTCCAGTACAAGATCCACAAGCCGGTGGCCGAGGTCAGTGTCGACGATGTGCGTGTAGCCATCGACGACGGGCCCCACGCACACTGACCGGTCGTTGAACGGTCACGGATCTGCGCAATGAGCAATGACGTCCTCGCCGAGCCAGTCGACTGGCCGCCGCTCTGGGAGATCACACTTGGGGACTGCCCGACAGCGCTCGCTTGGGACCCTTCCGGCTCACGGCTGGCTGCGGCATCTCTGGCAGGTGACGTCGTCGTTGCCGAAACCGCCGACGGCTCCCAGCAGCAGGTGAGCTTCCACAACGGCGGGGCGCTGTGCCTCGATTGGGCTGGTGCCCGTCTGGTCAGCGGCGGCCAGGACGGCACGGCAACCATCGACGGTGACCGCATCGAACTCGGTGGCTGGGTGTCGGCGCTGACGTCATCGCAGAGCGGGCAGCACGTAGCAGTCGGCCACGGGCGGAGTGTCAGCGTGCTCGACGTTGCTTCAGGCGCCACACTGTCTTCGGAGCGCCACAACACCACTGTCACCGGGGTGTGTTGGCATCCGACGTATCACGATGTGGTGCGGTCGGGTTCGTTCGAGCGCATCGCACAGCAGCAAATCGGTGTCGCTGCCGCCTTGCCCGACATCGAGCTGGAGTTCGGCGGAGCGATCGCAGCAGTCGGGGTGGCGGCGTCGACCGGGCGGACCGTTGCAGGGGTGCGCGGAGACTTCGCCTACCTGTGGCACGACGCAGCGATGTCTCAGCCGATCCTTGTTCCGACAGGTCCGTGGGCGGGTGAACTTTTCTGCTTCAGCAGTGGCGGAGAGCTGTTGGCCACCGCCTCGCCCCGGATGACGGCGGTCTTCGAGTTCGCACCCGACAACCCGCTCGGCATGCCGTCAGGTAAATGGCTCACCTCGATCGGAAAGCCGACGGCGATTGCGTGGCAGCCCGACACCGATCGGCTCTGCAGTGCCGTCACGATCGGTAGCGACGTCGATGACAACGGCATTCTGGTGTGGGAGCCCCGACGGTCGCCGACACCGATCGGGTTCGTGAAGACACGCGGTCGGGTCGAACAGATGGTCTGGCAGGCCGACGGAGACCTGCTCGCCGTCGCCTTTGCCGACGGCACTGTCGGAGTCGGCCACCTCGACGTCGGCACTGGTGCGTCTCTGGACTCGGCTTGAACGCGACGCCCAAAATCGTCGACTCAGGCGCCCTTGGGCCGGTAGCCGACGAGGCCAGCGGCAAGGTCGATCCGGGGGCCGCCGACGAGATCGATGCAGTAGGGCACGGCGGGAAGCACCGCCGTGAGGCAGTCAGCGATCGCATTCGGCTGGCCGGGAAGATTGACGACAACCGCAGCGCCGCGGATCCCGGCCGTCTGTCGCGACAGGATTGCCGTCGGCACGAACTCGAGTGAGACTCGTCGCATCAGTTCGCCGAACCCTGGCAGGATCTTGTCGCACACCGCCTCGGTCGCCTCAGGTGTCACGTCGCGGACTGCCGGGCCGGTGCCGCCGGTCGTCACGACGAGACAACAGCCCTCATCGTCGATGAGATCGATGATCGTCGACGCGATCACCGCGACGTCGTCGCTCACGATGCGCGTGAGGCGAACGTGACCAGTCGACACGTGCTCGTCGAGGAATGCAGCGATCGCAGGTCCACCGCGATCTTCGTATGTTCCCGCCGACGCCCGATCTGACACGGTGACGATGCCGAAGCGAACGGGTGGGGAGGATTCAGGGATGCGCACCATCGGAGTCTGCCAGCCAATCCGTTAAATAGGAATGACTCTCATCTACGGATAGTCTTCGGACGTGGATGATCGGCCCGACAGAAGCGAGTGGCGGCCGACTCTGGGTCGAGACAACGTTGGTGTCGATGCCCGCGCCGATGTCTGTGCCGATGTCGGTGGCGATGCAGTCTCAGCACGAGCCCGGTTGTGTTCGGTGTTGATCGCCGACGATCCGTCGATCGGGCTGGCGACGCTCGTCCACGACGGCTTCTGCGCGCGGTGGATCCCCGAGATCGTCGACATGCAGATGGAACAGGATCCGGTCCACCGGCACAAGGACGTCCTGACCCACACGATCGCCGTCACTGCATCGACGCCGCCGGAACTACGACTGCGTTTGGCCGCTCTCATGCATGACATCGGCAAGCCGGCAACGCATCGTGTCGGGCCGGGCGGCGCCACGTTCCGGCATCACGAGGCGGTCGGTGCTCGGATTACCAAGCGTCGCCTTACCGGTCTGCAGTTCGACGAGCGTTTCGTCGGCGATGTTGCCCGACTCGTCGAGTTAAGCGGCAGGTTCAAAGGCTTCGGTGACGGTTGGACCGACAGCGCCGTGCGTCGCTACGCCCGAGATGCCGGCGAACTCCTCGGCGACCTGAACCAACTCGTGCGCTACGACTGCACCACGCGTCATGTGAAAAAGGTCGTGGCGCTGCGGGCCCTCGTCGACGAACTCGAACAACGCATCCGCGACCTGGCTGCCGCGGATGCCGGGGACCGTCGACGGCCACCGTTGAGTGGTGAAGAGGTGATGGTCATCCTCGACATCGCTCCAGGCCGTGCGGTGGGGGCAGCGATTGCCATGTTGCTCGCCGTCGACGAAGATGGCGCCGAGCGTCTCGACCGTGACCAGGCCGTCGAGCGGCTCCGGAAGTGGTGGGCCGACGAACAAGCCGCCGGCCAGGCAGGCCAGGTCGGCCGGGCAGGCCAGGCAGGCCAGACGAATGGCGTGGCGGGAAGTGCTCGGTGAGCGAATTGCTGGCCGACGACCCGCGTCGGGACCTGTGGCGCTCGGGGCGCTACGAGATTGTTGGCGACTGGTTCCGTGACGCATCGACTGCTGTGCTCAGAGGGTTGCCGCTCGAGGGGGTCCGACTCCTCGACCTCGCCACCGGGAGCGGGGAGGTTGCCATCGAGGCTGCCCGGCGCGGTGCGCATGTCGTCGGCGTCGACCTGACCCCTGAACTCCTCGATGTGGCCCGCACCCGGGCCGCCGCTGCAGAGATCGATATCGCAGTCGATGTCGAGTGGGTTCACGACGACTTCGATCTGTTCGTCGCCAGGCCCGAATGCGCTGGCGCCTTCGACGTGGTGACCTCCTCGTTCGGCGTCATGTTTGCCCCCGACTCGGCTGCGACCGCTCGGGCGATGGCCGCAGTCACTGCGCCCGGCGGCACCATCGCAGTCTGCGCATGGGCGGCAACCGGGCTGTTCGGCGTCCAACGCAGCGACGAGCTGACCGCGTTGATGCCACCGTTACCGCCCGGTGCCCTCGGTCGTCCATGGTCGAGCTTCAGCGGTGTCGCCGGGTTGTTCGCAGGATCCCCAGTCACGCTCATCGGGCAACGCCGTCATCCGATCGGTCTCGAATTCGCCTCGGTCGAAGACGCCATCGACCAGTTCGAGCAGTGGTCGGGGCCGTGGCAGCAACTCTTCGCCCACTTCCATGAGAACGGCACCCTCGACGCCGCACGGGCGTTGCTCGTCGACGACTTCTCGCAGCACATGGTGCCGGTCGCCGAGCGCCCATCCACCGGTGTGGCGTTGCGCGCCGATTACGTCGTGTCGGTGCTGCGGCGCCATGCGTCGAGCGAGGGCTGAGCGCTCGGTGGCGGCCGGGCGGATGATCGCCGTCCTGAGACAATGGGTACATGATCCAGATGAATGACCGCCGTTGGCCGTCCAGCATCTCTGCAGACTGGGAGGCGATGTCTCAGCGCTACCTGCCCGGACGGGCGAAGCTGCTGGCGTCGATGTCGTCCACCCTCGCCGAGTTGCAGCCGGACGTGATCGTCGACCTCGGATGCGGCCCGGCGACGGTAACGAGTGCAGTGGCGGATGCATTTCCCGACGCCGTTGTCATCGGCGTCGATCACGACCCTGCGCTCCTTGTGTTGGCGCGACAGCTCCAGACAGCGGAGACACGATTACGGATCGTTGATGCCCGGGTTGACGGCGACTGGAGGTCGAGGGTCGGCCGGCGTCCCGACGCAGTTGTCACGGTGCTCGTGTTGCATTACTTCGCGCCAGCGGAGTGGCCAGCGATCTTGCGCCGGATCGCCGACGGATTGGCGCCGGGCGGGGTGTTCATCAACATCGATGTCTTCGCTGACCATTTCGGTGACGACGTCGAAGCCGACGGAGGATTGTCGGCCACGGGTGCGGCACCGGCTCCGGAATCATCGTCGGGTGATGATGTCGGCTGGGATGAGTGGTGGAGGCGACTCAGGGCATCCACCGATCCAGACATCATCGTGGCACTGGAGGCGCGATCGTGGATGGAGTTCGTCTCTGCCGAGTTTCATCCAGATCTGGCGGCGTACCGAGTGATGCTGGCCGAAGCTGGTTTCGCCCGGGTTGACGTCGTCGATCGCGTCGGCGCAGTACGCATCGTGGTTGCCTGTAAATAGGAGTAGTTCCCAGTACTGAAGTAGCTTGCGGGGATGGACATTTCTCGACTGCACGTGTTCCCGATCAAGAACTACCACCCGACACCGCATGCGCTGCTCGGCCCTGGTGCGCACGAGATGATCGGTGTGTCGGCCGCTCAACTCGGCTTCAAGCGAACGTTGCTGATGACCACCGGGTTGCGGGGCACCGGCATCGTCGACGAGGTGAAGGGGATCGTCGAGTCGGCCGGCGTCGAGGTGGTCGTCTTCGACGGGGTCGAGTCCAACCCGAAGGACCGTGACGTGATGGCGGCCCACGCGGCCTACACGAGCCAGGCGTGTGACAGCTTCATCTCGCTTGGTGGCGGGTCGAGCCACGACTGCACGAAGGCGACCCGCGTCGTCGCCGCCCACGACGGTCGCAGCATCAACGACTTCAAGGGTCCGCTCGAACTCGACAATCCGATCCTGCCGCCCCACATCGCCGTGTCGACCACGGCTGGCACCGGTTCCGAGACGAGCTTTGCGTTCGTGATCACCGACACCACATCGGGTCCGACGAATCACAAGTTCGCCAGCTTCGCCCACCAGGTCGCACCGTCGATGTGTATCGACGACCCGGTGCTCTTCATGCCGATGCCCGCCGACCTCACCGCCTACTGCGGCTTCGACGTGCTCGCCCACGCGAGTGGTGCGTACCTGTCGATCCTCGACATGATCCCCTCCCAGGGCCTCGCACTCCAGGCGATCGAGATGACCTTCAAGTACCTGCCCACTGCAGTGGGCAACGGCTACGACCCCGTGGCGCGGGAGCAGATGATGTACGCCCAATACATCGCGGGCCAGGCGTTCAACTCGGCTGGGCTCGACTGCGTGCACTCGGTGTCGCACGCGATGTCGGCCAGCTTCGACACCCACCACGGGATGGGCAATGGCATCGCCCTCACTCGAGTGTGGGAGCACAACCTGTCGGCGAACTACGAGAAGTTCGCCCGCATGGCGGTTGCGATGGGCGTCGACACACGATCGATGACCGTGCCCCAGGCTGCCGACGCTGCCGTCGCTGCTGCTTCGCGGCTCGCCGACGATGTTGGCATTCCGCAGAACTTCACCGACCTCCCCGACTACTCCAAGAGCCGGGTCGGCCAAGGCGGCTTCCCGACCCCGAGCGCGACCGACGACGACGTCGGGCGCATTGCGCTCCACGCACTCGGCGACGTGTGCACGATGACCAACCCGCGGGCGATGAACCTCGCCTCGCTTGGTGGGATCGTGAAGGACTGTCTCGTCGGGAGCCGCAGCTGATTGCGACACCCGAGCCTCCACGATCGGCGACGCCGTTCCGCAACGCCGAGGACGTCGCAGCGCAACTCGCAACCGTCGGCTACTTCGCCGACGACACCACGGCAACGGCGATCCACTTGATGACGGCACTGGAGCGACCGCTCCTCGTCGAGGGGCCGCCGGGCGTGGGCAAGACGTCGCTCGCTCGATGTCTGGCTCAGGTGTCGCAGCGACCGCTTGTTCGACTCCAGTGCCACGAAGGCATCGATGACGCACGGGCCCTCTACGAGTGGGACTACACCCGCCAACTCCTCGCGACGCAACTCGCACGCGCCGACCAGACCGGCCAGACCGATCAAGCCGACTCTGGTGGCACGGCGCTGCCAGTGTCGCTCGGCGCGTTGTTCGACGAGTCGTTCCTCCTCGAACGGCCACTTCTCACTGCGATCAGGTCACCCGAGCCGGTGGTGCTGCTCATCGACGAAGTCGACCGTGCCGACGAAGCATTCGACGCCCTGCTGCTCGAAGTACTCGACGAGCAGCAGGTCACGATCCCCGAACTCGGCACGATCACTGCCACGTCGACGCCGTGGGTCGTGCTGACGTCGAACGAGACGCGCGAGGTCGCCGACGCATTGAAGCGGCGCTGCCTGCGCATTGCGGTCGACTACCCGACCCCCGAGCGCGAACTGGAGATCGTCACCAACGCCGTGCCCGGTGTCGCGGCAGCGCTCGCGCAACGCGTCGTCGAGGCGCTCGCCTCACTCCGGAGCGTCGCATTGCACCAACCGCCCGGGTCGGCCGAGGCCATCGAGTGGGCGCGAGCTCTCCTCGTGCTCGGTGCCGACGACCTCGACGAGCGCACGATCGAGCAGACCCTCGCCATGATCGTCAAACACCGTCGCGACGAGGCAGTCGTCCGCAACGTGCTGATCCCTGACGCTCCTCGCCCCGACCGGTGATCGTCTCGATCACCCGCTTCGCCGCATTGCTGCGCCGAGCCGGCGTCGATGTCGGCATCGACGCCACCATCGCCGCCGCCGAGGCATTGACACTGACGGCGCTCGACGACCGGTCCCGCGTTCAGGCAGTACTGCGCGTCGTCATGATTCGCCACCGGCGCGACGACGAAACGTTCGACGAAGTGTTCGAGTCGTGGTTCGGTGGAGCGTGGGTCGCCGGCCGATCGACCGACGATGACCCCGTCGAGCAGACGGCATCGGCGCCGGCGGCGGACGCCCGACTGATGCTCGACACCGACCGCCGACTCCACGATGCGGCTTACGTCGACGATCCGTCAGAACGGATCGGTGCCACAACACCGCACAGTGAGACGTCGGAGGGCTCGGCGGCAGCGGTGCTCGGCGAGGAGGGCGACGATGTCGCTCCGGTCATCGACGCC
>Ga0208414_1000710_pt1 | contig 29990 bp, 27 predicted proteins | sample AntAceMetag02UKE_FD_184770 | JGI IMG/M metagenome (GOLD analysis project Ga0208414, IMG submission 184770) | Saline lake microbial communities from Ace Lake, Antarctica - Antarctic Ace Lake Metagenome 02UKE (SPAdes) (version 2) | ecosystem: Environmental > Aquatic > Non-marine Saline and... | reverse complement strand
CATCGGCGAGAAAAGCAGTTATTGAAGAGCTAAAATTTAATTTGAAAGCCTATATCCATGCCCATCTGGCTGAGGAAAAGCGCAAGCCATCCACAAAGAGGACGAAATAATGATCAAAAGCTCTGTGTTGGTGATTACTGGCAGCATGCTAGGACTGCTAATAACTTTAGTGGTCGTGGCGAACACGCCAATCAATGCCTTGGAAAACACATTTGTCAAAAATTTTCTCAATCCTACTGCTTCAGGGTACTCACAGTCGGTGGCTATATCCACAGCGTTTGGTAGAACTATATATGTATCTGGCCAAGTAGGAACGGGGCCTAAGGGGATTGCTGATTCTATATCTATGCAAGCTGAGTTGGCTTTCAGGAATCTAAGTAACCAATTGAGTGACGCGCAAGCGCATGTAGATGATGTTGTAAAACTAAATATCTATATCAAAAATATGCGGTCAGATAGAATTCAGGCGGTAGCCGATGCCAAGGCGAAGTATTTTAAGCACGAGAAACAGCCAGCGGCTACTTGGATTGGAGTATCAGAATTAGCATTGCCAAGGCTCGATGTGGAAATTGAGGCGGTGGCAATTACACTGAACTAATACCGTCAAAGAATAGATCTGGAGTTATTCTAATGATGTTGCAAATACATGCGGATATATCTATCCCAATGAATGGCTTAAAATCTACTGGGTCTGCTATGTGTCGAAAGCAGGGGGTCGCCTCCGTTAGTCGTTACTATTGATTTCTGGGCGTCTAGACAGATGATTGCGCGCTAAACCGCAGCTCCAGCTACCAGCATACATACGCATATGAATTAGACAGATTGCTTAGAAACAACAAAGCGCATAGCCGTTACGCAGGCTTGTTAGGGAAGATTAAATATGTCGACGTCCAAGTAGTGCCTGCAAGTAGAACTTAGATATTTAACATTAAAGATAAAAAACTTTGTGCTCTATTCAGGTGGACTTAGCCATTTTGAAGCAGTGGCGAGTGGCGCTGTTAAGGTCATTAAAAAAGCCTCCAGCTGCTTTATCTCAAAAGGTCTCAGCCCAAGAGGCTTCGCCTCGTTGTGACTGAGCATAGAGGTGGGGGCATCGTTGTAGTGGCGAACCACTTCATTGAGCGTTTTGATCTGACCGCCATGCATATAGGGCGCTGTTTCGGAGACATTTCGAAGAGTTGGTGTTTTTTGGGCGCCCACTAACTCATTTTCATCTCGAGCGAACCTCAATTCTGTACATTCGTTGGACTGCGCATCACTATATTCGCCCAGGCAGTTAAACGGGTCTAGTCGAGCAATACGAACGCCGTCGTAGCGCGCCATTGGGGGTAATTCTCCACGAATGGCCATGACCCCGGTGTTGTGAAATTCATGATTAGTAAACAGCGGGCCATTATGGCAGGAGGCACATTGTCCCTTGTCGATAAATAAAGAAAGGCCGGCAATCTCAGCGGAGCTTAATATGCTGTTCGTTTCCTCACTCGAAGTAGGACTTAAGCTGTCCGCAAAATCGTCAAAACGAGAGCGGCCTGGCACTATCTTGCGCTGATAAGCTGCCAAAGCTTTTCCAACGTTGGTGAATACAGTGTTGATCTGAACTTGAATTATTGTGGCAAGGTTGTCCCATTGTTCGACCTGCGCCTCCTTGCCCAGTGGTGTGGCAGAAACGTTGGGTAGCGCACCTGGGAGCGGACCAAAAATCGATTCATAACGATTTCGATAACCTTTGTCTTGGCTTATAAGTTGAGCAACTGTCGCGCGGTCAGTATTGTGCTCGTGACCCGCCTCCAGCGGTGCAAGAGCCTGTGACCATTGACTGTCTTTGCGGCCATCCCAGTAAAACCAGGGGCTATAAGAAATGCCCAGCAAGCTAGGGGTGTGTCTGGGCCCTATGGCTGTGCCTGTTGCAAGTTCTAATCCATCGGTGAAGCTAAGCTCGGGTTTGTGACAGCTTGCACAGGCCACTGCGCCATTTCCGCTGAGCCTTTGATCAAAAAACAATGCTTGCCCAAATTCCGCGGCGCTCTCTAAATCTCCAATGCTGTTGCTGGGGTCTTTGGCTAACTCGGGCAGCGCACTCAGTGACAGAGATTTAATCAAGCGAATGTCGGTATTATCCCATGAGTTATCTGTTAGCAGGGGGACATAGCTCCATACCAAGAAAGCAAGGCCAGCTGCAGCGCAGAGTATAAGGGGGAATAAAAGTTTCTTAGTCAAAGCTCAAATTCGATTTTAGTGGTTTCAACGATCAAGTCTTCGGTACCGACCGTGTAGGTGAGTTGAATATCAAGCAGCCATTTGCCCGGCATGTGAAAGCGCATTCCTTCTAATAAATAGCTGCCAGTCTCTGTTTCATCAGTAATTTGAGGTTGGGTAGGCATCCCGTGGTCATGCTCGGGCATGCCACCAACTAGCTCGATCTGGGCATTGGATACGGGACTTCCTTGGGCATCGGTTAAACGCAGTTGCCAACTGTGAATCCTATTGATGTCTAACGGCGCGATCTCGCTGTAAATGTCTACGGTTATGCCCTTGCTGGTTTGGACACTCAAAATTGGCTCCTCAGAAAACTGGCCGATTGCGGCCTGAGCGCCCAGGAGTAGTAAACAGGCGCTTAATCTAAAGAAGTTGAACAGTAGTGATGCCATAGAATAAATGCCTTCATTAACGAGTAAGCATTGTAGCAATTTTCACTGTGTGCAGGCATCGAAATAGGGAGGCTATTTAGCTAATACTGGAAATTTATTGTCGGTTAAGTTGGGTTGCTGGGTTTCGGGAGCTCAAAGCTGAATTCTTCAACTTTGATGTCATCGAGTCCGCTCTGATCGAAGGGATCTTCCATGCGCTCTTGTATGTTGTAAAGGCTGATTAATATGAAGCCCGGTGTGGAGGCGAATATGTAAACGATGTAAGCACCGTAGTGGTTTAGCTCGGTGACTAAAGTAGGCACGAAGATAAAGGGGAAGAAGTAAATATAAACTAAGCAGTAGGCACGCAGGCTTACCGGTGTGCCATGCATGGAAATGCCGATAGTATTCTCCATGCTTTCTTGAACATCTTTAAGAAGGCGGATTATCTTTATTGTTAATCCGTGCGACATCGTCTTTTGATTGGCCTTAACAAACTCAAATATCTCGGTAAGTTTTGAACGCGTTTTAGTTGCGTCATGCTTACTACTGTAAAGCGAATTGAAAAATAATGTGGAAAGGTCTTCCAATTCTTGAGCGATGAAGGCTTTTCTTTCTTCGTCCATTTTAGGATTGGTTATAAGGCAATAGTAAGTGGCGTTAAGGGATGACTTAAAAACACTCAAAAGCTGAATAGTATTATCGCGACGTTTGAATGCTTCTCTAATTGTAAAGACCAGAGGGAAAATCACAGCCAGGCTAAACAGAGTTATGTTTAGGTTGGATGTGTAGCCATAGCGCATGCAAAAAAGGGTGATAGCACTGCACAACGCCAGAACGTAGACGGTTTTTCTATCTATTATGGAAAAGTATATATGCATGGTTATTAGCTTACTAAAAGTGGCGGCGATCCTATACTGATTGTTCTGACTTAGCAATTCGAGAATATCATGGAGCCGTCGGAATTGCCGCGCTGTATGTTGCTGGCCAATATATATAATGGGGTGGATATAATCGTTAAGACAAAAGATGGATAAACCGATTTTTCAAGCACCCTGCGGAGATTGAAATGCCCGTTTTTAAGCGTTTTGCAGTCCCATTAGCGTTTGTCGCCGTCCTTTTTAGTCCCGTTTGGCTTTTATTTATATTTAGTCCAATACTGGCCGCCGAGCAAATAGACACCTTGTTTTCTAGCTCGGAAATAATTGATCTCAGGTTGGAAGCACCTTTTTCTTTGATTGATAGTGAGCGGGATAAGGAGAAACGCTACGATGGAAAACTAAGTTACATGGGTGCTAAAGGTGAACGCATCTTCATCGACGCAAATTTTGAGGTACGAGGTAATTGGCGGTTAGCTAAAGAAAATTGCCGCCACCCTCAACTTTGGGTCGACTTAAAGAAAAACCAAACCGAAGGAACTTTATTTGAAAATCAGAACCGGTTAAAACTTGTCGTGCAGTGCGACAGGTATAAAAGCTATAGAGATTTTCTACTTAAAGAACAGCTGGCCTATGAATTTTTCTCTATATTTAGCGACTATAACTTTGCAACACGACTGTTTAACATCAGCTACGTCGAAGCCGGGGATACTGACGCTAGTCGGACCGATTTAGGCTTTTTTATCGAGCATAAAAGTCGGCTGGAAAAGCGATTGCAATTTGAAAAAGTAAAAGAAAATTCAGTTTCGCCCAGTGAACTGAACTCATTGCAGGCAAGCTTAGTGGCAATGTTTTCTTTTCTCATTGGAAGCACTGACTATTCGATTATTCAAGGGCCTGTAGGGGATGATTGTTGCCATAACTCAAAGCTATTAAAGTCAGAACAAGGAGAGCTGTTTGCGTTTCCCTATGATTTCGATAACACGGGTTTTGTAGATGCTTCCTATGCGGCGGGGCCTAGTCCAAATATCGGTACAAGGAGTTCAAAAGAGCGAGTTTATCGTGGGTTTTGTATTCACAACGATACGTTAGACGAGGCTCTGAGCATAGCGAGAGACAGCCGCGGTGCTGTTGAGGCTGCTATCGCTGATCACCCACTGCTGCGGGAAAGCACAAAAAAAGAATCACTTCGGTTCCTAAGCAAATTTTATGAAATGTCAAAAAATCCAAACAAAGTAAAAAAGCGCATGCGCGATAGCTGTAGGAACTCGAATAGCTGAGGGTTTATGAAGTATTACTTGAAATCAGTTTTTGCCGTGCTGTTGATTTTTAGTGCTAGCGCTAACACATTTGCAGCTGATGAATGGACAGAAATTTCAAAGATTGTCGCAATTGGCGATATTCATGGAGACTACAAAAACTATCGAAAGGTGCTTAGTGATGCCGGAATAACAAATCGTCGCGGTAACTGGATTGCTGGTGATACGCATTTTGTCCAACTTGGCGACTTGGCTGACCGGGGGCCGGACACAGACAAAGTAATAGAGCATATGATGAAGCTTCAGCGACAAGCAGAAGCTTCTGGGGGCAAGGTGCATGCCCTGATTGGCAACCATGAAGTAATGAATATGCTTGGAGATCTGCGCTATGTTTACCCAGGTGAATATACTGCGTTGAGATCGCCCAACGCAAGGAAGCTGCGCTTTGATTACTACGAGCGTGAAGTGGCAAGATTGCACGAACTTGATGAGGGGTTTACGGCAGATAAGGTTTTCCGGGATCAATGGCAGGAAGTTCACCCGCTAGGGTTTGTGGAACATCGTATAGCTTGGCATTCCACCGGAAAATTTGGTGCTTGGGTCATTCAAAATAATGCAATTATAAAAATTAATCGCACATTGTTTTTGCATGGAGGTGTTTCTCCCTCGCTTTTAGCTTTATCGATAACTCAAATTAATAGTCAAATCCAAGATGAGCTGAGTGGCGAAATTGAGCATGAAGAAATGTTGTCACAAAGCGATAGCGGGCCACTGTGGTATCGAGGGCTGGCTTCAAGCAGTGAAGAAGCTGAGACCGCTCATGTGGATGCGGTTTTAGCCGCTTATGATGTAGATCGAGTAGTTTTGGGCCACACGCCAGGGCACGCTATCATCCTGCCAAAATTTGGTGGTAAGGTTTTGGTGATAGACACTGGAATCTCTGCGCATTACGGGGGACATTTAGCCAGTCTTAGAATTGAGGGCAATCGCTTCATTGCGCGCCAAGGTGATCAAGAGCTGATTTTGCCCAGTAGTGCCGAAGAAATATTGCCCTATCTGGAAAGGGCTGCAGCTTTGGTGAATCCTCCGCCTGCCTTAAAGCGTCTGCTGGTGAAGCTACGTTAAGCTATTGTGCGAGCTTGTTATTCCAAGGCTTCATAGCTTTCACTGTTGAATCGAGGTGAGCAGATTGCGAGAAACAACAAGTCGATGTCTCCAGTATTTTGAATCCGCTGTCGCGTTTGCTCAGGTATGACGACAACATCACCAGGAGACACGATAAAGGGCGGCATGTCACCTATCTCCACTCTACCGGTGCCTTCCAAGATCACATATCTCTCTACAGTTCCCCAGAGTTGATGCCAAGCAGTGGTGTGCTGGGGCTCGACTCTTGCTCGCGCAATTGAGAGTCGCTCGTCACTCTGCGAATTTGAAACCTCGATGATATGGCAGCCTTCCTTGAAGTAATACTCATCCTCTAAGTTAAATCTCTTAATCGTCGGTTTCATGGTTAGCTCGCTGTCTCTTTCCCTCAGAATTCGCTTGAAGCTTACACAGACATTGAATGGTTTTCAGTAAAATTACTGTTTGCTTTGGTAGACCCCGAAATGGATAAATTCAGCTGTCGCTTTTTGTCCTGGGGCAACATTGCGAGGCACTTCGTGATGCACGGGCGCTAAGTTCTTTAGGTAAGCTGCTATCGCTAAAGCATCCGGTGAGGTGATGTTGGCGTAGGCAGGCCATGGCATAACGGGAATACTGCGAGGGCTATGATCGCGCGTGCCCATGCGTACCATTTGCAGGAGTTGATTGATGCTCCATGTGCCGAGACCTGTCTCCATGTCCGAGGTCAAATTAGGGGGGTACACGACGCCAGGGTTTTTATCAACAAATGGGCTGGTAAAGGCGATACCCGTCTGTGAGCCTGCGAGCAAACGGCCTTCAACCGAGTTTCCAACAAGAGCACCATCGCTATGGCAACTGCCACAGCCAAGAAGTTCCACCAAGTACTTGCCGCGACTAAGTTGCTCTATCGAATAGCTAGTGGATGGCAGCGGATCGGGTGTTGCAAAAATGGTGGCAGGATCTAGCTGCTCGTAATCGTCGAGTGGGTTGTAGCCGGACTCGCAGTTAGTTAAAAATAAGCAAAGTGAAACGGTTGCCCAGCGCAGTAAGTGTATTTGCATAATTGACCCCTATAAACTGAAAGCTCAGGTTCAGTCTCTCATAGGGGCATTGCTGGAGATTGATCTCGCGCAACAATTAAGCCGCTAACCTCTAGCTTTGAAAAGCACTGATTGAAAAAGCTTAGCTTTGCTCTGTGTGGTGCTGCTCGTTGATTGCGTTCGCTTTGATGTAAGCAGGTCTGGCGATGAGCAGTTCTGTGTATTGACTAAAAGCGTCGCGCGTCTCGATCGTGCCAAACAGCATGCCCCAAAGTAGACCTGAACCCAAATAAACATCAACCGCGGTAAAATTATCGCCACAAATATACGGCCCCTTGCTTAGTGCTAATTCTAAGGCGGTCAAGGTGCGATCGAGATTGCCAAAGCCAGCCATTCGTTCCTGCTCTTGTTTAACAATCCAGCCTAAAGAGTTAGCAGTGGTTGCCATTTCCATGGGCCCTGCTGCAAAAAACATCCAGCGGTAAAAGTCGGCTAATTCTGGACACCCTATTGCCGGAATAAGGTTTTTGGTTGGAAAAGTCGCGGCCAGATAAGTACAAATGGCTGCGCCCTCGGTCACCACATTGCCGAGGTGCACAATGGCCGGCACTTTTCCCATAGGATTAATAGCCAAGTACTTGGCTGCTTTCATTTGCTCGCCATAGGCGATCCATTCCACCTCATATGGCTCGGCTATCTCCTCTAACATCCAGTGGGCAATACGGCCTCGTGACTGGGAGTTGGTATACAGTTTAATGTCAGTCATGGAGAAGTTCCTCTGCTCAATTCATTCGGCAAGCACATTGCCCAACAATATCTTTAATCATCAGGTTAACGCGCTCTGTTTGGTGTCCATCCGTAAACGAGGCCGGCAGATCTAAATAACTTATCAGCGGACTGCTGCACTTTTAATCTTAATCTCGGGGACAGTGACTCCGACTCATTTAAAAACTCAGTCACAATGTCAGCCGCTTCGATAGAATTGTGGCCGCCTAGGTTGACGTCTAGCCAGCGGCCTGGGAAAAAAATATCGCCGGTGGTTTGAATTTCTGTGATCAATTCCAAGGCAGGCAGAATGAACTCAATTGAGTCTGCGGCGCGAAGGGGGTGGTGGAGGTATTGCAGGCCGTTAAGCACCCAAGCTTCGCGGTTTCTGTTTTCAGCCTGAGCTAAGAAATCAAAAAAAGCTTTTCGGCTTGCGAGATCTGAAGACAGTGCGGGCCGAACAAAATCAAAGCGCGCTAGTCGGTCAGGGTTCTGAATACGCTGACGCTGTTGATCTAATATATCCTCGGCATTGCTAAGCCCGCGAAGCGCCAAGCCACTGGCGAGTGCGATCTGATCAGGTTCTGACAGCGCCAATCCCTCTACCGATTCGTCCCCAAGCCAAAGACGCTCCAAACGGGCGGTGGCTCCCTCACTAAGTGCTAGTTGACGGTAGCTCGCGTAAAATGCCGAGCGGGCGGACCGAGACCTGTCGCTGTTCACTTGAGACCACAATAGAGCTTCAATTTGTGGGGCTAAATTTTCCCGCTCCTCATCATCCCCATAGTTCCAATAAACACCGCCTAAATAGCCAAGCAGTCGATCAACGATCAGCTCGTTCTGCTCAATTGGCAGGGCATTAAGAAGTGAGTCAGTAAAAACTGAAGGGGCCAAATATCCTGCTAAAAGTTGGTCCCATAGTGTTACCCAGGCGGCGCCGCGTAATAGGGCTGGTTCTAACTGGCTAACATTAGTGATCAGGTAATTACGGCTGGGTTCATCCAATAGAAAGTTGCCGTATTCTAAACCGCTGCCGTTGGGTAATATAAAGTCGTTTTTGCCAGCCCCAATTAGCCGTTGAGGCTGTTCGCCTAGCTCGATAGTATAGTTCTTAGAAGCGCCTAAAGAGCCGGCGTGGACATTGAGTGTCTGGGGCCATATCCGACCTTGTGCCTGCGGATCTTGCTGGCTGATTAACACGTCATCTCCTTGCCGCTGGACCATGATATTAGGACGTCCAGCTTCGCTTACCCAGACTTGGCTCCAAGAGTTGAGGTCTTCAGGGGTAAGTTTGTCGAGTATGGCGATGAGATCTGGCCAGCTTGCATTGCCATAGGAATAAGTAGCCAAATAGTCACGCATGCCTTCGCGGAATGCTTCCTCACCAACTCGGTTTTCTAAATGGCGCATAACAATCGGCGCTTTCTGATAAATGATGGCGCCGTAGAGTGTGCCGGCAAAACGCAGGTTCTCTAAGGGCTGGCGTATTTGATTAGCACCCTCGGTTCTATCCACCGCATAGGCAGCAGGGTGATGGGCTGTTAGAAACCTAAGTTCGTGATCTACCTCAGGGAAGGCGGGGTTGACGATTTTGGCAGCCATGAAATTCGCGAACACTTCTTTAGTCCAAACGTCATCGAACCAGTTCATAGTTACCAAGTCACCAAACCACATATGGGCAGTCTCATGGGCAATGAGAGAAGCGCGGCCTAAAATTTGCCGCTGCGTGGCGGTTTCATCCAAAAAGACTGATGCTGCCCGGTAGAGAATTCCACCGGGATGCTCCATGCCGCCATATTGGAAAGAGGGAATTAGCACGAAATCGAATTTTTTAAAGGGGTAGTCGATCTGGGTGTATTGTTCTAGCCAGGCCAAAGTGTCCGCATGGAGTTTAAATATATCGTCTTTATTGCGAGCGACTTTTTGCACATCAGTCTCACGATGAAACATGTTGAATTCGCGGCCATTAATTACTGCTGTCTCAACCTCGAATTTGCCAGCCGCGATCGCAAACAGATAGGTGGGCATAGGCTCAGTTTCTAAAAACTCGAAGCGAGTTTGCTCACCTAATTGGGTCTTCGTTTCTTGTGGGCCATTGGCAATCACACGCCAGCTTGCCGGAGCGGTAACCTCCCAGGTCACACGGCCTTTTAAGTTGGGCTGGTCAAAAAGGGGGAGTGAGTAGTGGGCACGATCGGGAACGAATAACGCGTATAGAAAATCGCTATTGCGATTAAACGCTTCGTCGCCTACATCAAACTCAAGTTCGATTGAATTCAAGCCTGGAGAAAAAGCAGAGGGGGCAATCACAATATGATCACTGCTAGCCAGCCAGTTAGTTTCGATGCTATTTACAAACAACGTTTTAACTCGCTCCATTGGTGATAAAAAGTCCAATACTATCGGCCGCGCTAATTCATCGTTCCAATTAAAACTCACAGTGAGGATGCCTGTGATGGGGCTGTTAAGGCTCTTTGGGATTGTAAGTCTATAGCTGTATCTAAGACCGCTAAGGGTCTGACTTCGATGTTCTGCAAGGCGCCAGCTAACTCCTTGTTCGATCACTAGCGCCGTTACGTCAGTGGTCACAATGTCTGCTTCGGTATCCCCTGCGCCGTTTACAAGCAGCTCATTGCTGCGGTCCTCCGTGCAGCTACAAAGAAACATCGTTAGTAATGCAGCGATAAGGAGTTTAAACAGTCGTGAGGTGCACAGATCTGTATAAAGCCGGTGGACAGAGAAATAAGTAAGATGCATTTAGACTGGGTCTTTGTAGTGGATAAGCGAAGACAAACTATAGCAGTTTACTGTTGGAGTAGAGTTTAAGAATGTCGGAAGTTTTGAATTCAAGAGGAGCTATTTTGAGTGGTTTGGAGCGGTCTGCTTTACAGTTCATTGTGCTCGATTACTAAAATCATATTAAAATCAGTGAATTAGAGTTGTTAGGGTTAAGATGGTGAGTTTTACATATCTAGGTTTGCGAACACGCGCTTTATCGAGAGTATGCCAATCGGCTGTATAGCAATATGCCAATCTTATTCGTGTCAATTTGTCGATTCACCCATAAGCTGGCAGCAGACTTATACTTAAATGTGGCAATTTTGCTGATAAATCGGCGATTTGCCGGCTTGATGTTGGCGGCTCAGTATCTCTTTTCCCCAGAACATGGCCAACCACGGTACTAAAAGCGGGCCCGAAAAACCTTTTTGTGTTCAATGAACTATTATTTTTTGAGGTTGTCGCTCTATTTCTTAACTCGCTCGGTCGTTAAGGTCCTTGCGAATCTACTTCCCTGAGATATTTGTTTTTCATTTTGGATAAAATTGCAGCTAAAATATTGGTTGAACCGAAGCTTTTCGCAATCTCTTCTGTGGTTATGGATCTATTTGGCTTTGGGTCAAGGTCTGTCTTTTCGATGTCTCCTTCGCGGAGCAACATCAACTCAAAGAGATATCGTTCGTCAATTTCAGCCGCTAGCACTAAAGGGGTATAGCCTAGAACCGGTGAGCTTTCCTCGGCATTTACATTTGCGTTAGCCTCGATGAGTGCACGGGCAATATTTCGTAGTGTCGTTACGTTGTTACTCTTTATTACTGCTTTTGACTGCAATCTCTATAGGTCGCTCCTAACTTGTTTCATGGATGGCGAGCGGTCTAGTTGCGCTAGGGCGCGCCTTTGGTCATCCAATGTGTGCCCGGTAAGCCCTCCTGATTGATGCCTCATTGAATCTTGCAGATCGGTCGAGATTGAGGTTAGTACCGGTAAAAAAGCTTTGTCATGTGCAATCATCTTTAAGTATACGATTAGTGGGGATTGCTCATCAGCTTTTGCGCGATGATTGGGGGTCGCCCCCATTTCGAGGATGCGCTTAACGAGATCAATCCGCCCCGTCTCGATGGCAGATATGATTGGTAGAACGCGTTTCTTCTGTATCCGTAGGTTTACGGTGGCGATATTGTGTGGCTGTTGTTGATTTAGTTTGAACTATTGTTCGTTAAGCGATCGTGAGACAAATTCACCGTCAATAATCTCTATTGCTGTGACGTTCATATGTTCTTGTGACATTAATGGCGCTGTTTCTCCGCTGTTTCTCCGCTGTTTCTCCGCTGTAGGACGCGTCGTTCACATCAGTGCTTTTGCGATTAATTTTTCGCAGACTTCAGCCTCCCCTTCTTGTGCAAGCCAGAAGAGTTGCAGCATTACTTTTTTCAGTTTTCACCAAACCTTATTCGTTGGTTGGGATGCCGGTAGTCAGGCCCTGTCTGTGCTAACACGATTAGTGGGCAAAAATTTTTCGGGTGGTATGGCCGAGTTATGTCAGGAAGTCACTTGATGGTGCGCGCGCCATCAAAGTTGGCGAGCTAGAGGCCAATCTGCCAGTCCTCGACGGTGCTGCTGAAAGTGTTAGAAGGCTGTTCTGAGGTCGCTGACGGGATATCATAGTCAAGTCGCATCTGCTTGAGAAAAACCTTATGTGGTCTTGGTAGAGACGCGGCAACAACCTGAGCCTCGTTGATGATCTCGCGCAGCTGGTCTCCAACACGGTACTGGGCTTTTTCAAACGCCTCTTGATATTTGATGACGGCCATTAGCAGGTCACCCACAGCTAAATGCCATCGAGCCTCATGTCAGTCGAGCCAATACTGCGTATTCGACAATTCCTGTCTTGCTGAAATCATATGCCCAGCGGCGTCTAATTTTCCACGTAGGTTGGCCGGATCTGTCTTTATATTGTTTGTCCGCAGGCCTTGCTGAATCCCAGCAACCAACAGCCTAAGTGCGTCATGCGGTGCGAAGTCTTTATTGGCTCAAAGACTTGCGGTCGTTGCAAACCTTGGTTGTGGCAGTGTGCCCAACAACGCAAGTCGGACCTCGTCGATGCAGTGTCGCCCATCAGTAAAAGTTTTGGTGAACTCAATTGCTCTGGCAATAAAAAGAAGGCTGCGTAGTCGGGGCCAGTTAATGTCGGTTGTTGGGTTAGTGCGATCGTGTCGACATAAGCTGATTATAGAATGTGCAGCACTGATATGCTTTCCTCGTTGCCAGCTATCTAGGGCGTCGCGTTTTTTCTCAGAAGGCGTTGCTGACGACGCCTGTTAGGCTAGTTATGGTGTATACATTCCATTATAACGGTTGCGGAATTTCGTTGTTTGGATAAACAGAAAATAGGCTCCGGACCATTAAGGTCGAGATGGGTGCTGTTCAGCGTAGCCCAGACAATGTCTTTAAAATTGTAGACTTGTCAATAGTCAAATATGGGGAATTAGCAAATCAGATGGATTTCTATTTTTTGCTGATTTATTTTCTATGTGTAAGTTTCAAGAAAGATTCAACTGTTAATGTTCGTCATGAAGTTTGGTTGACAATTCGCTTGATTAAAATCCAGATACATTGTGTATATGATTGTGCAACATCAAAAGGAACTAACATGAAAATTATAAACTCGCTCATTTCCAGAGGTTTTTTAATAGGCGTTCAACGAGCATATAAAACTGATGAAACTGATGAAACTGATGAAACTGATGAATCTAAATTAAGTTGGGGTTTTGGTTTAGGTATAATCAGCTTGGCATGCCAAGGATAGCGCCGTCGGCTTTGAGGGCACTTAGGTCATTATTTCCACAGGCGTTCTGTTCCGCTTCTAAGCCGGATGATCCTGTAACAAAATCACAATAGGTATAAGTATGAAACACTTGAAACTGGCCACAACGGCTGCCGCTGTGCTTACTGCTGGCATCTGGCTGATGCAGCCCGAAGACCCTGAACGAACAAATCCGTTTGACGGGGAAGCACAGCCGCTTTCCACTGGCATCCTTTCACCGCGAATGGGTTTGACCCTTGCGCTTGAACGGCGTACGTCAGGCGGCCCCCATGTATTGCTAGTCACCGAACTGCAAGGGGACCAGATTGCGGCAGTTGATCTGACCGCCGCCGGGCTAACCACCAAGACTGACTTCTTCGATGTTCTGACGGAGGTTGGAATAAAAACACTTGTCGATGTTGCCCAGGCCGATTCCAATGACCGGTTCCCTGTTGTGCAGCGCAGTTTTGGTGATCTTTTGCCTGCCGCTGGTACGGCCGCGCGACATGTGGCAAGCGGCACCAATTTCCCGGAGCATCAGGAGGAGACCGGCGCGCAGTCTGTCTTTAACTTTCCGAAATTCGGGGTCGCCACGCCACCTGTAACAACCGTTTCAACTGATGCAGATGAACTGCTCGATTACGAGGTCGAGATCTGTACAAGATTTGATCGCGACATTGAGCGTATCGAGGATTTTGATGCGGCGCAAAAAGGTTTCTTTCTGTGCGGAGATTTCAGCAACAGGAGTGTTTTGACGCGGCTGATTGATCCCGACGATTTCGATTCCGGCACAGGTTTTAGCGATGCGAAAAGCGGACCGGAGCGCTTCCCCTCGGGCGGGCTGTTCGTGGTTCCACTAGACTGGGAGAGCTTTGTAAAAAACGAGCGTCTTGTCACTCAGATCAATGACGAGATACGCCAAGATGCCCGTGCAGGCGAAATGATACTGTCTTTCCGGTCGCTGGTGGAAAAAGCGCTGGCCGATACGCAGTCCACCCGATTTCTGTATGACGACAAACAATGGCACCTTGTAGAGAACGGCATGATTGCACGCGATCAAGTTCTGATGTCGGGCACCGCCGAAGGCGTCATCTTTATGCCGCCTACCATGAAGCAAATCGCTAGAGGCGCTATGCTTTACATAGTGAAAGGCACGTTTCTGGCGGGAGACTCTCCGTATGACGCAGTGATCAAAAGCTTTCTGGACGAGGAGCGCGCATCATTGCGGTTTCTGCAACCTGGACATCTTGTGACCCACAATTCTTCAAACATGGGGATTATTTCGGTCGCAGTGCAAAGGGCTGAAAACTAACTGATTAAGAATATTAGAGCGATGCATTAGGATCACCCTCAAATAGAAAAATGGCGGTAAACGGATCCACACATAAGTCGTTCACCGCACGGCAGAGGCTGTTAGTTCTGTCACTTTAAACGGATAGATGAGGCGCCGATATTTTCCACATGGTCTGGCTCGTTTTTGGAGCGGTTGTGCGGGGACTATGAAAGAGGGCTGGACAGAAGGTCAACAAAGATGTGCCTAGCCAGGGCGCAGCCAAGCCGTCAGCTCGATTGTAAAGGTGTTTGACGCTCTGGTCGCTGTGCAGTGCACAAAGGCTGAGTGTGACTGAGTTGACGGAAAAAGCCTAAATTCCTTCCGCCAGCAGCTCCGCCGATATGTGCTGACGGACGGGGCCACCATTCAATTTTTCGATGGATATGGTCATATCGAACGATGGATTCGGCAATCTTTCCGACGTCTTTGACAGCAAGCGCACCTGACGAGCGCAGGAAAATGTCAAAGACGTAACGCTGACTTGAGATGAAACTCAAAAACGGCATGATACTTTCGACTACGTGCTCAACAGAGCCAAAGTTTTGAACGGTCTCCAAATCATCGAACAGAGCATCAATTCGTTTGACGATTAGAATATCCATAAGGGCGTCTTCGTCCCTGAAGTGAGCAAAGAAGGTCCCCTTCGCAACTTCTGCGTCTGACACGACCTCCTCTAAGCGAAGCGCCTCATAGCTGAAACCAAACACGATCTTTCGTGCACAGCTAAGTAGCCGTTCCCGTGGCTTCAAACTTCTAAGTTGTTTTGTGCGAGCCATGAGTTTTTCTAAACTGCATATTGGCCACGGTCAATAAAGTGACTACTTATATGATCATGGTCACATTATGGAGTTCACATGGCTGGCAAGCGCATTTACGTCCTTAACGGGCCCCCGGAGAGACTTCATTGTCAAAGCTTTTTTTCTACCATACGCGCAAGGCGCAGCAAAGGTGGGTCGCGAAATTCGGATCAACCATCTGCTTTATTTGGAATTTGATCCCGACTTCAAAGGGGCGAATACAAAAAACCAGCAGCCTCTCGAGCAGGACCTCAAAGACGTCTTAGGCAATCTGGTATGAAGCGAGCATGTGGTGTTGCTGATGCCTATGTGGTGGCAAGGTTTGCCGGCGAAGTTGAAAGGCCTGTTTGACAGGGCTCTTCTTCCCGGAACTGCCTCCAATAGTACGCATTAACGCGGCGCCTGATCCAGCGTTGTTTTTTGCTTCAGCCTCTGTTTTTTTTACGTCAACCATGGCTTGATAGGCTTATGGAAGCAATTCGTTGACACGTTTGGCAGGGTGATCCGGAATGCGCTCCAACACTCAAGCAAGCCAAGCCTCGGCATTGACCTTGTTCAACTTACAGGTCTCAATCAGGGTATAGGTGATTGCTGCTGATTTTCCACCAGCCTCTGAGCCCATGAATAGATAATTCTTTCTGCCAAGGGTAACCGGCCTCACGGCGGGCTCGGCGGCCTCGGCGGTGTTGCTGTCCAGTTCCAGAAAACCATAATCCAGATAGGTGCGCGTCTTTGGCAAATGGTTAAGCGCGTATCTGATGGCTTTGCGAGTGGCGACTTGCCAGATATTTTACGGGTCAGATGTATTTTTACTTTTTGCTGATTTATTTTCTATGTGTAAGTTTCAAGAAAGATTCAACTGTTAATGTTCGTCATGAAGTCTAGTTAACAACCCACTTAATTAAACTACAGATACATTACGGATCTGATTTTTACAACATAGAAAGGAATTAATATGAAGATTATAAACTCGCTCATTACCATAGGTTTTTTAATAAGCGCACAACAAGCATATGCAGCTGATGAAGATGATGGGCCTGAATTAAATTGGGGCATTGGCCTCGGTGTGGTCAGTCAAGATCAGGGTTATACAGAGCTGGGTAGTGATAGTATGGCTATACCTATACTTATCATTGATTACGGTAAGTTTTATCTGCAGGGCCCTAAATTTGGCTATCAGTTATATAGCAATGATAATTATTCTTTCGGTTTGACTGGAAATTATCGACTGGACGGCTATGAAGCAGAGGATAGTCCATATTTGGTGGGCATGGATGACAGAGATGGCACCTTAGATTTAGGTGTTGAATACAGTTATGACACCGGCTTTGGAAAAGTTGGCGTAGAAGTCGTCGTAGATACATTAGGCACACATGAAGGATACCAGGCGGACATTTCCTATAGTTATCCCATTAATTTTGCGAATGGCCAGCTTTCACCTTATATCGGTGCGGAATATCGTAGTGATGACTTGGTAAATTATTATTATGGTGTAGAAAGTACTGAAGTGACTGAAACACGTCAATTTTATCAGGCTGACTCTGCCGTTAATTTTGTGACGGGGATCAGAAGTACTTGGTTTTCGGGACCTCATCACAGATTTGTCGCGATGCTACAATTTAGAACTTTCGACGACTCAATAAAAGATAGCCCAATTATTGATGCCGATGATGGATATAACATGATCTTTGGTTATGCATATGAATTTTAAGCATAACCCTCTTTATTGGAGGCTCGCTTTATTGGTTTCAATAACAATGATACTAGGTGGCGGCCAACGAGAAGAACAATATTTTAAAAGAAAAATGGGTTTTAAGCCAGCTTGAGCCACAACTAAAGTGACGCTGGCAGCCACTTCTTATATTCGCTTTGCAAGCAAAATTGAAGGACAGAAGTCTATTGATATTGCGAGTTTGCAAAGCGGTCGTTTTCATAAGCTGCATATTACTGAAGGTATGCAAGTTCAAAAAGGACAAGCAGTAGTGCCAATTGTTAATGCTTTTACCACGCGTTTTCATGCCATATTAGTCAGGAGTTTAACCACTGTCGTTGGCGTGTTATCTCTTGCGGTCTCTACCAGTTCGCTCTGGCCACCCCTGGCATGGACTATGATAGGTGGACTCTTATTCTCAACCTTACTCACTCTGGTTGTGCTCCCCTGTTGTGCTAAGTTAATATGTACCGATAAGTTTAACAATAGGTTTCAAGAATGAGAATACTCATTGTCGAAGACAATCCAGAAGTAGCCAAACTATTAAAAATAGCCTGTGAAAAATTCCCTGCAAGTTGCGATATGTCAGCCAGTGGTAAGATCGCAATTTCCTTATGTAAGATCACTAACTATGATGCTGTTATTCTCGACCTCGGATTACCTGATCTCGATGGTTTAGAAGTACTTAAAACCCTCAGAATGGGAGATTATCATTTTCCCGTACTGATCTTAACCGCCAGAGGATATATACAAGATAGAATTACCGGGCTTGATTTGGGCGCCGATGATTACTTGGTAAAACCATTTTCTATAGAGGAGTTACTTGCAAGACTACGGGCATTATTACGGCGTCCGGGTACGCTTGCAGGCAGCATGCTGATCCACGGTAATATCAAACTAGATCTATGCTCTAAGCACCTTGATATTCAGGGGAAATCTTTATTTTTAGGAAAAACTGAAATTGCTATTCTGAGTTATTTGATCGGCAATGCCGGAATCACAGTATCTAAAGAAGCGATGAAAGAAAGGTTATATGGTTTTGATGATGATGTTAGCGAAAATGCAATTCAGGTCGCTATTCACAGACTACGCAAAAAGTTGGTCTGCGCTGGGGCAACCTTCGAATTAAAAACACTCAGGGGTATTGGATATATTTTGCATGTTGAAACGGTTACTGCATGAAGTTATTTCGTTATTTATGGACGTTTCGTTATTCCCTTACCGCGACCTTGCTATTTAACTATTGTATTGCTGGTATATTGTTATTCGGCTCTTTAATGTTGGCAATGCTTACCTTCAATACCGGTGATTTTGCAGATCTTGCCGCGCAAGAGCCCTCCGAAGAACTGGCTTACGATATTATGGAGGTTTTAAGTATCAACGATCAGGGAGAAATTCAGGTTAATAACCCGGATATTCTCAGTTGGGCATATGATAACTTATACGGTAATCTTGGCTTTAGGATAGTGGATAAAAACACCAATAAAATTATTAAAAGCTCAGCATCAGATGCTGTTGCATACCAAACTTTACTATATTATTTACCTGTAGACTTATCCCCGGGTGCCATTAGATTAGAGTCGGAATTAGGGCCGATCACCGGATTTCGTCTTCAGGTGAAGCTACAAGATCTTGCTCTTTATATTGATGTTGCAAGAAGTGATCGCTTGGGTGAATTTGCACAAGAGGCAGTAATGCCAGCCATTCAAGCCAGTTTTAAAGTGATGATTTTTGCTTCCGTATTACTTTTTATTCTTGTGAGCTTGGTTTCCCTCAAATTAACCACAACAAAAATAACGCGTGTCTCTCTGGATGCCAATAAAATCTCACCAAACCAACTAGATCAACGACTCACTATCGATAAAATCCCCAATGAAATTGTGCCGTTAGCCAATGCGGTTAATCGTGCTTTAGCAAGGGTTGAAGCTGGATTTGAAGAGCAAAAACGTTTTGTTGCTAACGCGGCACACGAACTTCGCACTCCTTTGACTATCATTCGTACACGCATTGAGCTGAGTGAACTGCCAGACGGTTTAATCACAGATTTATTACAAGACGTAACCTACATGAGCCGTAGTGTTGAACAACTTCTTGATTTGTCCCGGGCGCAAAACTCGAATACCTACCTACACAAGCCGATACCGATCGTCAAACCCGTGACCGATGCCTGCCAGCTTTTAGGTCCCCTAGTTCTGCGTGAAGATAAAGATCTCGAACTGATAGTAACAGGTAATAATGACTCGGTTATTTATGGTGACTACAGTGCACTGACGGTTGCCTGTAAAAACCTCATTGAAAATGCAATTAAGCATGGTGCCGAAAATGGATTGATCCGTGTTGAAGTTGGCGATAACTGGATAAGCTTTTCAGATAACGGTCCGGGCATAGATGAAAAAAACCAGACTCTCGCTTTACAAGCATTTTGGCGAAATAATCAATCAAATAACGATGGTTCAGGCCTTGGTTTAGCCATAGTTAATGAAATTTGTAAAGCGCACAATGCAAAGTTATCAATTGAACGTAGCATCAGCTTAAAAGGAGCTGAGATCACTATTCAGTTCTAAAATATAAAAAATTTAGCACAAGGAAAAGTTGCGGCAAAAAACATGCTCAAAGGGTTGCAGGGTTTACAGAGGCTTGTCGGTATGGCGACACGATAGCTATGACTGAAGCTAGTCTGTGGCGTTGACTTATGACTTTTCGGCTTCGCTTGGTAAGGTACGTTCGCGTATTTTTTTAAGCAGCGTATCCATCCTAAAAGGCTTGCTTAGGATAGGGTGGCCGCTTGTTATCTCTGCTGCGTAACCTGACATTACCACAGCAAGCCGACTCGGAACTGATTTTCTAAGCTCAGCTGATTCGCCGAGATGCCGTTAGGCATAATTAAGTCGGTGAGAGCCAGGTTTAGATTTTCAATTTTTTGATATTTTCGAATGGCGTCATCACCGTTCTAAGCTATGATTGATTCCTAGTCTGACTGTTCCAATACCACGGTCTCCACGGTGGGTGTTTGGTCTTCATCTTCTATTAAAAATAATAGTATACCGTGCTGCAGCAAGAGTAGGTGCTGTGTTAAACGCTACCGCACGGCTAATTGTGCATACCGACTCATTTTTCTAGCTCTGGCTCCAGATCGTCGCCAAATTGCGCAATGAGGCCGGTTTCTGCTCTGCGTATATTTAATTCACAGCGCATAGCTTTAACATGAAGTTGCAGTGATCGGTCTTGCTGAGCGGATTTGATTATGTCGAGTATGTTCAGAGCGCGCTGTCGATAGGATTGACCGAGCTTCCTTGCCAGAGCAAGCTCAACGCAGTGCTTTTGGGTGTCAGTTGTTGCTGCGTCTCAAGCTCTGCTAAGGATAGGCGATGAAGCCGAGCTAGCTGATGGCAAAAGCAATCTTGGGAATAAGCAGCAGTGTGCATGCAGTGGCTATTTTCCCGCCAAAACTACGCCGCGTTAGACGGATGATTTTTTTCATTAACCATGGGCATAAACCTAAATCGATTCCTTTAATTGTTATTGTATACACACGCAGCATAGATTTCCGCCGGCGTTGGCACTCGATAAAGGTCGCTGCGATCGCTGCTTGGACAAGCAGGCGCTATTACATAGCAGGTGTAAAATACAGTGCCCACTAAAATAAGAGCAAATAGCGATTAAGACGATGATTTAAATATTTCTAATGTGATGCTGAAATCACTTCTGACAAGGGGGCTGCTAGCCTGAGCCTTTATAATTAATCATTCTCTATGGGCTAGCGCTGGGTTGAGATCTTGGTGTTGGCGGTTTTCTTATCACTCTTGAGGTTTGTCGAGACAAAAAAAGGCACAACGCGACGCTATGCCTTTTGATTTGATTTTATAGTAATGCCTTATGACATTAGATCGAAATCATTAGTTTCTACAGTGGTTTGCGAAAACTTAGTGTAAATCGATCGGTATTGCCTCGTACACCAGGGCTTCCAACTTCTTGACTCAACTCGTCTTCGCTGTGGTAGTGCATGTCGCTAAAATCAACCAATTCAAAACCCACATTCAGCATTTCCTTGATGATAAGAACTGGGTCAAGGCGACGGCCTACCGCACGGCTTCTTGGCTGCATATGACGACGGGTATGGTCAACGACGCCATAAATACCGCCTGGCTTCAATGCATTGAATACTGCTGTGTTCAAGTTTACACGGCCTTCGGCTGAAGGGTTGTGAAGATTCCAAAACGTTAGCACCATGTCAAAGTCGTCTGTGTCGAAACTAAACTCTGGCAGGTTGCCAAGTGTGATGTCGTCGTTTATCGCTGAAGCGCAATCCATACCCTCCAAACCCATAACGCCACTTTTATATGAGCCGCTTACTCCGACGGACACAACCAGTTCGCCGCCGTTTTCGCACAAGGTTGGGCCAATGAACTTTGACCAATACCCAGAGGCTGGTGAAATTTCTAGCACTTTCATGTCATCTTCAAGACCGAAAAATTCTAAAACTTCTGCTGGCTTGCGATTAGCATCACGTGCGACCTCGGCTGCGTCACGAACACTACTCTGTAAATTCGCTTCAATTTTGGCTCGGGTTGCGGCTGGATCTGCGGCAAGCACTTGGCTTGCTAAACAAAATCCACTTAGCGCGATGATTAATTTCTTCATGGTCTCTCCTTGTTGAGTGTTGTAGGCTAGTAAAGTTGGAATCTCTGTATTTTCTTTCAGTTGATTATCTTAGCTACAATTTCTGGAGCTGGCTATTGCTCAAACCAATAATTTAGCGGCCTTACCAGATCCTCGCCGCTGTCTTTCCGTAAGAAGTGAGCGGTGACGATAACAGTTGTTTGTGATTGGACCTTGCTGAGCGTTACCTTTTGAGAAAGGGCACAGGTTAATTTTCCATAACAAGACATCACTTGATAACGCTGCTGGAAAAGGTTTGGACCAATTTTTTGATATGTTGAGTGCGCTTGGTTGGTCTTGCATTGGCTTGCCACCAGCGTCGGCATTACTTTAGCGTTGGCTTTTAGAGGTCATCGGGGAAGGGCGCGTCATAGGTTGCCACAAATTGCTGGTGTGCAGCGCATAGCGTGCGCTGCACACCGGAATGACTTGGCGATAACGGAGTCATTGCTAAAAGCAGCCGGTTTCTAACTTGCCAGTGGCAGCCATCGCAGCAAATCGGTTGCCGACTAAGGTCTTGCCTGTAGCCACCATTTTAAGGTGGTTGTAACGAGTTCTGCGGCGTCTTGCTGGACAAAGTGATTTGCAGCCGGTGCGGACACAATAGTGGTGTCGCTGTCATTCCAATCCCAGGTATTGTTAAGACCATCTGAATCTAGAGCCGTGTCTTGCAGGCCATGAAAAACAAGCAAAGACACATCTAGTTGAGGCGCGGCGGGTGCCGCTGGTGTATCGGTATCTGCACGAGGGAAGTTTTGTTTATAGTAGGCCAGCATGCCGTCAAAGCTAGACTGTGCGAAAGCGTCTTCATAGCGGCTACGTGCCTCGGGATCGCTTACCCAAAACGCTAAAGACTGAGAATTCATTGGGCCACCAAAGAGGATGTCCGGGTCTGAGGGTTTGCCTTCTATAAATGCTCTGGCATAAGCGGTATTGGCTTGCTGATCTGGATTGTTAGCGAGCTCACGAGCCAAGCCATTAGGGTGGGGCAAATTCATTATGACTAGCTTATCCACCATTTGAGGCAAGGCGAAAGCGAATTGCCAAGAGACAATGCCGCCCCAGTCATGACCAACAATCGTGGCTTTTTCTTCGCCAAAATGATTAATTACCGCGGCTATATCACTGACCAAGTAGCGCATATTGTAGTTTTCATCTCCCTCAGGTTTGTCACTGAGGTTATAGCCACGCTGATCAATTGCTACCACTTTATAATTATCTTTCAATCCTTCCATTTGATGCCGCCAGGTATACCAAAAATCAGGAAAACCATGGATCATAACCACCAGCGGGCCTTCGCCAGCTGTGGCGAAGTGGATCTTTACACCATTGCTGTCAGCATAACCGTGTTCAACCTCGTCCCATATGTCAGCGCTGGCGTGGCTTGCTAGGGCTATGCATAGCCCTAGCCCTAGCAGAAGGGACTTTAGTTGCATATATAGAGAGAATTTCTTCATAGTTGTGTTCTCAGTTGTAAACGGGGCTTTAGCGACGGGGTTTGCCGCCTCGAAATAGATGATGTCTCGGATAAGCTGACTAGAATCAAGATTAAAGCAGGTTTGCTTGAAAATGTTTAACCCAATCGCTAGAGTTGAGGTAGGTTGTCTCTGTTGAGAGTCAAAAAAGGCTGGTGCTTCGGGCCAAATAGGAATGATAAAATAATGTTCAATTCGGCACGATCTAATGTTAGCTGCCTGAAAATTCTAGGCTTTGTATCTTTAGTTTGCTGCGCAGCAGGAGCAGCTAATGCTGCCGAGCCGCTGTTAACCGTCAAGCAGGTGATGAATAGCGTGATTACCCCGAGCACCAATATTATTTGGGGAGCCTATCAGTTGGAAACACAAGCCCAATGGAAAGAAATTGAAAATGCCGCTTTGGCAGTAATTGCAGCTGCCAATCTACTTCAAATGGGTGGTAGGGGGGACGAAGAAATGGTCATAGCCCAACAGGCCCAGTGGCAGCGTTTTACTAGCCAAATGATAGCCGCTTCCGAAAAGGTCTTGATAGCGGTTGCGGCAAAAGACGAGGAGGCATTGGCAGCGGCCGGCAATGATGATTTGTACCCCCCATGTGAATCTTGTCATCAGAAGTATCAGTCGAAGTAAGGGAGTTCTCAGACTAAAAATAGGCTTGGAAGACGCTCTGTAAACCAGTAGAGCGCGATACCGCCAAGGGCATAAGCCGAAGTGATTTCAAGCGGCTTCACTAACGACTGCTTTAGCCAGTTCACCAGACCAATTACTATGCCCAAGGTAAGTATAAATGCCACCTGCCCAGCCTCGACCCCTAAGTTGAAAAACAGCAGTGCCAATGGGATGTCCTTTGAGGCCAAGCCAAGTTCGCCAAGCGCTCCAGCAAAGCCAAAGCCGTGAATGAGCCCGAAACCAAATGCTACGAGCCAGGGTTTAGCATGAGCGAGAGACTTTTGACCTCTATTTCCCATGATGATTTCCCTCGCCAAAAACACAATGGACAAGGCGATCAGGGCCTCAATGGGCGGACCCGGAACCGGAAAGGCCCCGAGCACCGCAGCGGCAAGCGTGATGCTATGGGCCACTGTAAATGCCGTCACTGTTTGAATAAGCAATCTAACACCGCGCAGCAACAACAAAAGACCAGTTATAAAAAGCAGGTGATCTATGCCAAATAGAATGTGTTCAGCCCCCAGCACCAGATAGCGTGCGGCGAGGCTCGAGATTGAGGCGGCGCCAGCTTTAAGCTCTGCCAGTGGCACTTCGATTTGACCGCCCTTGCTGGGAAAGTAAGCAGAGACATTATTTCCATCTTGCCATTTGGCGACCACAACGACCCCTTGAAAATTCCAGGGAAATGTTAATGAGTCGTCAGTGTTTAATATCGGCTGGCAGGAAAATCGATAGCTATAGCGCCCCGGTGATAGGCCCAGACAGCGCTTCGGTAAAATTCTTTCGATATTATATAAAGGCGGCACTTGTTGATCGGCAATTGAAAGCTGATAGACCCCCTCTGGGGTTTCATCGAGGAAAATTCGTGCCACACCGGTGACGTCAATATCGTGAGAATGGGCGAGCGGGGCACACAATAGACCGACTAAAGAGGCCTGTACTAGGACGGTTTTTAACCATCGCGCTATGGCGATAATGGAATGCTTATTCTGAGTCATTAAGGACGACAACACAATATCGGCCAACTAATGCTCCAACTTGCGCGTTCAGGCGGAGATCTTCTTCGGTGGCAACCCAGTCCAGTCTTACGAGATCGGCTATTTCACTAAGTTGCGGCAGATGCTCGGGGCTGCGCTGAATAACTTTCAGCCAATGCTGGCCTCTATTGCTTAGATATGCGCCGCTCCAAGCCCCGTCAGGGGCAGTAAAAACATCTTCCGCGAAGGCTGCGTTGAAAATGTTGCCAAGGTCAGCTTGAGAGACTCTCGGCAAGGGGGCCGCGCTGCCTGCTTCTAAGTCAAGAATTTCGTTGCTCGGTAAGCTCAGATTTAGCGCCTCGATGACGGCGGCTGGCAATTGATCTCGGCGGTTAAACACTAGTTCGTCAACAGAGACAGTGGCAGTGCTGATGTAGCGGGCCGCGTTTTCGGAATAAAACAGGTTTAGTTCGCTAGCGGTAGGCTGAATGATTTCTGCGCTTAAAACATGGCGTAGTTTTTGAGCCAAGATGTCATGGATTCGAGTGTCATTGTCCAAGCCCCGAGTTCTGGCCTCTCTCACTAGCACTTGCTCTTCAATATAAGCGGCGGTAATTGCGTTTATCTGGTCGGGGGCTAATTCTGCTGCGCTGCTTATTTCCGCTAAAAATATTCGAGCATCAATTTCTCGTTGGCTTATTTCTAAATACATATTATTAGCTGGGCTAAACAATGCGAAGCTTGCTAACAATACAGCGGCAATGATGGCGAAATGAAAGAGCGGCTCACGCAGGAGGGGCTTGATAACTTGTAATGTCATAGGAGGTTTGGTCATCGTATTGTCATGTTTGTACGAGCATTGATTAGAATCCCGAGAGTAGGAAAGTGTAACCTATCAATGTGCTTGCAAATAGCAGTTGAGTAATATTCCATAGGAATTAAGGAGAGGTGTTATGGATATACTGACACAAAATTTTCTAAGTTCGTGCCGTCGTGACGGAGGTCGAACTCTTCGTGGGGAAAATATGTCGCGTATCGAGACATTTGTCGATGCCGCGTTCGCTTTCTCCTTCACTATGCTGGTCATTAGCATCGATCAAATACCTCGAAGTCCGCAGGAGCTGCTGCTGCTTTCCAAGGACATTCCTGCGTTTATAATAAGCGCGGCTATCATCGGTTCAATATGGTTGGCTCATACACAATGGAGCCGCACCTTCGGGCTGCAAGATGGAGTAACGGTTTTTCTTAGTTTGAGCTTGGTTGTGCTAGTTTTGATTTTTGTTTATCCGATCAAACTTATGACCCAAGCGACTGTTGTCTACCTGTCAGATGGTGTTTTGGGGATGGAGATATTCGAGACTGCCGGCTGGGAGAATAACAGCGTGGCCAGTTTGTTTGTATATTTCTCACTCGGACTTATTGCTCTGTCGGTCATCATAGTTTCTCTTTATATGAATGCGCTGCGGTTTAAGCGGGAACTGGTATTGTCCGATTTTGAAGTTCATTTCTGTAAGCGCGCCTGTGTTAGATTGGCAGTTGTGTCCGGGACTGCTGTTGCATCAATCCTGATCGCTTTGGTTGCTGATGTTGAAAACACGGTCAATTCCGGCTTTGTCTATATGTCGCTTTTTATTACCCTTCCATTTGCGCGATATGTTCACCTGCGCCTGAGCCCGCCGCCGCAATGGAGTTAAGTGCCAGGTCTTGGGGGCAGGCGAGTTTGTCATGGACTAACTCGCTTGTATTCTGAACAAGAATCTATACAAGCCGCGGTCAGCTCTGTATAATCTCCGTTTTGCAGAAGTGGTAATCTTATGTTGCGAATCGCTGAAGAAGCCCTCACATTCGATGATGTCTTGCTCCTGCCTGCCCACTCCAACGTTCTCCCCAAATCGGTAAACCTCGAATCGCGCATTGCCCATGGCATAACGCTTAACATTCCGTTGGTTTCATCTGCTATGGACACTGTCACTGAATCTCGTCTGGCCATTGCTATGGCGCAAGAAGGCGGACTTGGTGTTATTCACAAAAGCATGAGTGTAGAGCAGCAGGCACGAGAAGTACGCATCGTAAAGAAATACGAAAGCGGCGTTGTGAAAGACCCGTTCACCATCCCCGTTACGGCAACTATCAGAGACCTTACGGCCTCCATGAAAGAGAACGGTATCTCTGGCATGCCGGTGGTTAATGCCTCAGGCCTCGTCGGCATTGTCACAAGTCGAGATGTTCGGTTTGAAGTCAATTTGGATGCAACCGTTGATTCCATCATGACGCCGAAAGAAAAACTGGTGACGGTGGGCGAAGATTTTGATTTAGGCGAAGTAAAAGAATTGCTGCATCGTCATCGAATTGAAAAAATATTAGTAGTCAACGACGATTTTATTTTGAAAGGTTTAATAACTTTAAAAGATATCAAAAAGTCAGAAGACTATCCGAACGCTTGTAAAGACTCCCAAGGTCGACTGCGGGTAGCCGCGGCGGTAGGGACAGGCCCAGATACATCCGATAGAGTAGATGCAATCGTCGAGGCGGGAGTTGATATAATCATTGTCGATACCGCTCACGGCCACTCTCAGGGCGTTTTGGATCAAGTAAGGTACATTAAGACGCGCTATCCAAACATCGCAGTGGTTGGCGGCAATATAGCGACAGCCGATGCAGCCAGAGCCCTCGTTGCAGCCGGTGCTGATGCTGTGAAAGTAGGTATTGGGCCTGGTTCTATTTGTACGACTCGGGTGGTGACCGGTGTAGGTGTTCCCCAGATGACAGCGGTAGCGAACGTTGTTGAAGCGCTTAAAGGAACCGATGTCTGTGTTATTTCCGACGGTGGTATTCGTTATTCGGGTGACCTAGCCAAAGCCATTGCAGCGGGCGCAGACGTAGTAATGATCGGTAGTTTATTAGCAGGGTCTGATGAAGCGCCGGGCGAGGTAGAGCTCTATCAGGGGCGAAGTTATAAAGCATACCGCGGCATGGGTTCAATAGGAGCTATGTCTCAATCTCAAGGTTCAAGCGACCGCTATTTTCAAGATGCTGACTCAGGTTCGGAAAAACTTGTTCCAGAAGGTATCGAGGGCAGAGTGCCTTACAAGGGGCCAATGTCCGCTATCGTTCACCAGTTAATGGGGGGCTTGCGGTCCAGCATGGGCTATACCGGTAGCGAAAATATCGAGCAGATGCGCACCAAAACCCAGTTTGTGAAGATCACCGCCTCAGGCATGAGCGAATCGCATGTGCATGATGTATCCATTACAAAAGAATCGCCAAACTACCGCGTAAGCTAGGTCCGTTTGTCGCCTCGTTTTTAGAAAATCATCTCATGAGCAAAACCAATATACACAGTCAGAATATTCTTATTCTGGACTTCGGTTCCCAATACACTCAATTAATCGCGCGGCGTGTTCGGGAACTCGGGGTTTATTGCGAAGTCTGGGACTACACAGTAGATCCTGCGGAATTTGAGCGCTTTGCACCTAATGGCATTATTTTCTCCGGCAGTCCAGAGTCAGCCAATACAAAATCTTCGCCACGGCCGCCAAGTTATATTTATGAAGCCGGAATCCCGATACTGGGAATCTGCTATGGCATGCAAACCATGGCTGATCAATTCGGTGGCAGGGTCGAAGCGTCTAGCAAATCTGAATTCGGTTCTGCTCAGGTAGTCGTTACCAAGAAAAATCGATTGTTTGAGGGTATTGAAGATCGAATTAGCGCCACTGGCAGTCAAGAATTAGATGTCTGGATGAGTCATGGTGACAAAGTCACTGAAGTGCCGCCAGGTTTTGAATTGATTGCCGCCACAGACAGTGCGCCAATCGCGGCTATGTGTGATGAGAGTCGCTCATTCTATGGTATCCAGTTCCATCCTGAGGTTACTCACACGTTACAGGGCGACAGGCTTTTAGGTCGATTCATAAAAGATATTTGCGGCTGCGAATCCCTTTGGAATTCCGCTAGTATTATTGAAGATGCGATTGCCTCTGTTCGGGCGAAGGTGGGCACGGATAAAGTCCTATTGGGCCTGTCCGGTGGCGTAGACTCTTCAGTTGTTGCGGCGCTCTTACATAAGGCGATTGGCGACCAGCTAACCTGCGTGTTTGTTGATAATGGCTTGTTACGTCTTAACGAAGGCGATCAGGTTATGGCAACATTTGCCAATAACATGGGTGTGAAGGTTATTCGCGTTGATGCCGAGGAATTATTCTTATCCAAGCTTGCTGGGGTGGATGAGCCCGAGCAAAAACGCAAAGCTATTGGTAATACGTTTATCGAAGTCTTTGACGAACAGGCTACCAAGCTCAAAGATGTAAATTGGTTAGCGCAAGGGACTATTTATCCTGATGTAATTGAATCAGCAGGTTCTAAAACCGGTAAGGCTCATGTGATCAAATCGCATCACAATGTTGGCGGGCTGCCAGATGATATGAAGATGGGCCTGGTTGAGCCGCTGCGAGAACTTTTCAAAGATGAAGTTCGCAAAATAGGGGTTGAGCTAGGTCTGCCTCATGAAATGGTGTATCGACATCCGTTCCCAGGGCCTGGTTTAGGTGTGCGGGTGCTTGGGGAAGTAAAAAAAGAGTATTGTGATGTGCTCAGGCAGGCTGATGCTATCTTCATGGAAGAGCTGCACCGGGCGGACTGCTATAACAAAGTGAGCCAAGCTTTCGCGGTTTTCTTGCCGATAAAATCAGTCGGTGTGGTAGGTGATGCACGGCGTTATTCGTGGGTTATTACTTTGCGCGCAGTTGAGACAATAGACTTCATGACCGCCCGCTGGGCTCGGCTTGATCCGGAGTTATTGGAAACCGTTTCCAACCGCATTATGAATGAAATAGTCGATGTATCGAGAGTCGCTTATGACATCTCTAGCAAGCCCCCAGCCACTATTGAGTGGGAGTAGTTATTTAAGCATAAGTCATTGATTTAATTATATTAATAACTTACACATTTGTTTCACGTATAAAATCAATCGTTGATTTAATTGAAGTTTTCTCGTACAGTTACACAGAATGTTGCACAAACGTGTGACTACTGAAAATAATAGTAACTCTGCGAGCAAACGTGGTACTTAAAAAACAAAACTTTGCTGAAGGT
>Ga0208414_1000707_pt1 | contig 30106 bp, 23 predicted proteins | sample AntAceMetag02UKE_FD_184770 | JGI IMG/M metagenome (GOLD analysis project Ga0208414, IMG submission 184770) | Saline lake microbial communities from Ace Lake, Antarctica - Antarctic Ace Lake Metagenome 02UKE (SPAdes) (version 2) | ecosystem: Environmental > Aquatic > Non-marine Saline and... | reverse complement strand
AAAATTAATACCAACTTGATAAATAGACTTATTTCAGAGTTATTATTTATCAATATGCTAAATTTGTTCTATTTTCTTCTTGTTAGATTGATTAAATGATAGTATCCATTTATCAAAGTTTTATTGGCTTTTTTCAAGCTATTAACGATTGGCCTCGTGCTGGAATGGTAGACAGTCTGGACAATAAATAAAATATATTTTTAAACTTTATTGAATTATTTCTCTCATAATCATTAAAGACGGATTTTCTTCCTCAATCATTAATAACGTATCTTTTAATTCTATAGCGTCTCTTATTCTATAATTTAAATTTATTGTTGAATTTAATTTAATTGCCGATTTTTCATTATTATATTTAAAATTATATATTAATTTAGATTTCATACCGAAAACTAAATATTCATTATCTGCGTTACTAAAAACATTTCTTAGAATATTTTTTAATGCAGGACCCCCAACAAGTTTTTCATTATTAATTTGGTTTTTTTTATAATAAGGAGAAAAACTAAATAATGGCTCCTCAAAGCCATATTTACTATGTGATTTATATATAGGAGCATATTTGGTTAGTTTTGATAGAGGGTGAGGGTGCGTATAATTCGAGTAATGAAGACCATATGATGAAATTGGCCATCCATAATTATGATTTTCATTTAATAAATTAATTTCATCTCCATAATGAGGTCCCATCTCAGAGGAGAGTAAGATTTGGTTATTTTCATCATAATAAATACTAAGAGCATTTCTATGCCCTAAGGTATAAATCCTGTATTTTTTATTCTCTAATCCAAAAGCTAATGTTTTTCCAAGAATGCTTTTTTTGTTAAGATTAACTTTATCCCAATGCCTATAATCTCCAACCGATAAGTATAGTTCATTTTTATTAGGATTAATTGATAAAGCTCCACCAGATATTATTAAAGCAGTATTATCTTTTGATAATAAACAGAAATCAGGTTTAAAAAAATATTCAAAATTTAATAATGGAAAATTATCATTAATATTAGCTTTTAAAATAGATGTCATAAAGCAATTATTTTTAATTTCATCAACCAGTGAAACATATATATGGTTATCGTGAATTAAAGTATCTTTGATGGCAATAGCTTGCGAATAATCGCCATTTTTTTTATATATTTCTTTTAAATTTTTAAAGTCAATTGCTTTCTCAAAATTATGACTAATTGGAAACAATATAAGTTCATTATTTTCTAAATCATTTAAATTACCGTAGTAAAATTGTCCATTACCAGTTGTTATAAAATACTTTTCATCATGAACTTCTAAGTATCCAACTGCTTTTTCAATTATTTTATAGCTATAAAAAGGTAGCTGCCAAAACTTTATTTCAAATTTATTAATATTTTCTAAATTGTTAGTGATTAGCTGCTGCTGCATACCCTCGTGATTCAGAAAATTATTTATAGCCACTTTAAGTTCTAACGGTATATATGTTCTTAAAAGTAGTTTTGGCTTTTCAAAATAGATTAATGATATGAGACATAACATCAATATTATTGTAAATATAATTATTATTTTTATATATTTTGAATTAAAATTCACAAATTAAACTACGAGTTATTTAATAAAGAGTCAACCTCAAGCCAGCCTATATTAATACAAGGGCGGTATGATAAATGCATGACTATTATTAAGTCTTAAAATAATCCAGACTCAGTAAAATAAATTGTCGTAATCCTGTCGCAATTAGAATTGTTATTTATCGTCAGAGACTATTTTAAATAAATATGTGGTTGCATGAATCTTCATATGCTATATTAAAATACGATTAAGTTTACTGACCTTTTGTAGAGATATGAGGGGACACATACGATTGGCCTCGTGCTGGAATGGTAGACAGTCTGGACTTAAAATCCAGTGGGATTTATCCCGTGCCGGTTCGAGTCCGGCCGAGGCTACCAAAAGAATTAATTAAAAATACTTTCACCAAGTTGGTTCTAAATTAATTATTTTACTTATAGTAAATAATTAAAGTTTTTTGAATTACATCTAGAAAAGTAAAAGATAGATAAGCTGTTAATGTATAAATTATTCCGATAGTTTCTCTATTTTTTTATATTAATCACTCAGAAAATTATTAATTAATAATATTAAAGAGTATTTAAAAAAATTTGAAAATCACTAAAAGAAAATTTCTTTAAAATCGTAAATATGATGCTGACACTATTTAAATAGGCGACGTCCTACTCTCCCAAGCCTTAAGACTAAGTACCATCGGCGCTGGAGGCCTTCACGACTGAGTTCGAAATGGGATCAGGTTTTTTCACTCCGCTATGATCGCCACAAACTGTTTATAACTAGAATACTAAAGTTAAAATTTTTCAATTTTTCGCTGTGTATTATAATTCAAGCATTGGAATATTAGTACTGGTTAGCTTCATGTGTTACCACACTTCCACATCCAGCCTATCAACGTGGTGGTCTTCCACGATCCTATAATGAAGCCTAGTTTTGAGGTTGGTTTCCCGCTTAGATGCTTTCAGCGGTTATCCATTCCGTACATAGCTACCCGACGATGCAGCTGGCGCTACAATCGGTACACCAGAGGTACGTCCATCCCGGTCCTCTCGTACTAAGGACAGATCCTCTCAAGCTTCCACAACCATGGCAGATAGGGACCGAACTGTCTCACGACGTTCTAAACCCAGCTCACGTACCACTTTAATTGGCGAACAGCCAAACCCTTGGGACCTGCTTCAGCCCCAGGATGTGATGAGCCGACATCGAGGTGCCAAACCTCCCCGTCGATATGGACTCTTGGGGGAGATCAGCCTGTTATCCCCGGCGTACCTTTTATCCGTTGAGCGATGTCCCTTCCACGAAGTGACACCGGATCACTATGACCGACTTTCGTCTCTGCTCGACTTGTAGGTCTTGCAGTCAGGCAGGCTTATGCCATTGCACTCGACGAACGGTTTCCAAGCGTTCTGAGCCTACCATCGCGCGCCTCCGTTACTCTTTGGGAGGCGACCGCCCCAGTCAAACTGCCCACCATGCATGGTCCCAACACCGGATAACGGTGTATGGTTAGGCATCAAGGAAAAGAAGAGTGGTATTTCACTGTTGACTCCAAACTGGCTAGCGCCAATTCTTCAAAGTCTCCCACCTATGCTACACATCTTTCCCCTAATACCAATACAAAGCTGCAGTAAAGGTGCACGGGGTCTTTCCGTCTAACCACGGTTACTCGGCATCTTAACCGAGAATTCAATTTCACTGAGTCGATGTTGGAGACAGTGGGGAAATCGTTACGCCATTCGTGCAGGTCGGAACTTACCCGACAAGGAATTTCGCTACCTTAGGACCGTTATAGTTACGGCCGCCGTTCACCGGGGCTTCAATTCAGAGCTTGCACCCCTCCTCTTAACCTTCCGGCACCGGGCAGGCGTCACACCATATACGTCGTCTTTCGACTTTGCATAGTGCTATGTTTTTAGTAAACAGTCGCTACCCCCATTTCTGTGCCACCTATCACTGGTTGCCCAATGACAGGTCACTCTTATCCCGAAGTTACGAGTGTAATTTGCCGAGTTCCTTCAACATCGTTCTCTCAAGCGCCTTGGTATTCTCTACCTTCCTACCTGTGTCGGTTTTGGTACGGTCTCATGCTGGAGCTATTTCCAGGAACAGATTCACTGCAAGCTCAATCCAGTAAGAACTTACAATTTACTCCATCCGTCACTACCAGCTGGTACAGGAATATTAACCTGTTTTCCATCGACTACGGCTTTCGCCCTCGTCTTAGGGGCCGACTAACCCTGCGCAGATTAGCTTTACGCAGGAAACCTTAGGATTTCGGCGTGAATGTCTTTCACATTCATTATCGTTACTCATGTCAGCATTCGCACTTCTGATACCTCCAGCAAAGCTTACGCTTCACCTTCATAGGCTTACAGAACGCTCCGCTACCCAATTACTAAAAGTAATTGTCAAAGCTTCGGTAAATGGTTTGAGCCCCGTTACATTTTCGGTGCAGGATCTCTTAATTAGACCAGTGAGCTGTTACGCTTTCTTTAAAGGATGGCTGCTTCTAAGCCAACCTCCTGGCTGTCTTGGAGTTCCCACTCCCTTTCACACTTAACCATTATTTTGGGACCTTAGCTGTTGATCTGGGTTGTTTCCCTCTTGTCCAAGGACGTTAGCACCCATGGACTGTCTGCCGTGTAGACTTACTGGTATTCGGAGTTTGATAAGGTTTGGTAGGAATTGCTTCCCCCTAGCCCTTTCAGTGCTCTACCCCCAATAAGATTCGCACGACGCTCTACCTAAATAGATTTCGCGGAGAACTAGCTATTTCCGGGTTTGGTTGGCCTTTCACCCCTAATCACATGTCATCCCGTAACTTTTCAACGTTAGTGGGTTCGGTCCTCCGGTGAATTTTACTTCACTTTCAACCTGCACATGACTAGATCACCCGGTTTCGAGTCTAATACCAATAACTAAGTCGCCCTATTCAGACTCGCTTTCGCTTCGCCTACAGCTATATGCCTTAAGCTTGCTATTGATATTAAGTCGCTGACCCATTATACAAAAGGTACGCTGTCACCTCATATTGAGGCTCCAACTGCTTGTAAGCATTCGGTTTCAGGTTCTATTTCACTCCCCTGCTAGGGGTTCTTTTCGCCTTTCCCTCACGGTACTGGTTCACTATCGGTCATAAAGTAGTATTTAGGCTTAGAAAGTGGTCTTTCTATGTTCAAACAGGATTTCACGTGTCCCGCCCTACTCAAGGCTATCTTTTACTATCTACCCATACGAGGCTATCACTCACTATGGCCTGCCTTCCCATGCAGTTCTGGTTTAGTAAAAAATAACACTGGCCTGATCCGCGTTCGCTCGCCGCTACTAACGGAATATCTTTTCCTCTAGGTACTTAGATGTTTCAGTTCCCTAGGTTCACTCTTATAAGCTATTTATTCACTTATAAGTAATCTCGAAAGATTGGGTTCCCCCATTCGGAAATCTCGGGTTAAGCTTATTGACAGCAAGCCCGAGCTTATCGCAGTCTATCACGTCCTTCATCGTCTCTTTATGCCAAGGCATCCACCAAATGCTCTTACGCGCTTGAATTATTAATACACAGTGAAAAATTATTGTGAATTAACTTTATTTTGTAGTTAGTTTTTGGTTGTTTCTTATTTCTTATAAACGAATAACTCGTGCAGAGTTATTCGTCGTTTGTGTTATCAGCTATCATATTTACGATTTTAAAGATGTTGGTGGAGGATAGCGGGATCGAACCGCTGACCTCCTGAATGCAAATCAGGCGCTCTCCCAGCTGAGCTAATCCCCCAACAAGTTGGTGGGCGAGGGAGGACTTGAACCTCCGACCTCACGCTTATCAAGCGCGCGCTCTAACCAACTGAGCTACACGCCCAATTAATGCCCTTAATTAACTCGTTAGAATTAAAAAAGACAAAATGAATAGACGGTGGTTACTTCGAAAGTACACTTCAATCGAAGTTTTTTTTCCTTTAGAAAGGAGGTGATCCAGCCGCAGGTTCCCCTACGGCTACCTTGTTACGACTTCACCCCAATCGCTGGCCGTACCGTGGACAGCTGCCTCCCCGAAGGGTTAGCGCACTGGCTTAAGATAAAACCAACTCTCATGGTGTGACGGGCGGTGTGTACAAGACCCGGGAACGTATTCACCGTGGCATGCTGATCCACGATTACTAGTAATTCCAACTTCATGCACTCGAGTTGCAGAGTGCAATCCGAACTGAGATATTTTTTGGGGATTTGCTCCACCTCGCGATATTGCGTCCCATTGTAAATACCATTGTAGCACGTGTGTAGCCCAGCGTGTAAGGGCCATGAGGACTTGACGTCATCCCCACCTTCCTCCGGCTTATCACCGGCAGTTTCGCTAGAGTCCTCAGCCGAACTGTTAGTAACTAACGATAAGGGTTGCGCTCGTTGCGGGACTTAACCCAACATCTCACGACACGAGCTGACGACAGCCATGCAGCACCTGTGTGAAAGCCAGCCGAACTGAAGGTTACCATTCTGTAACCGGTACTTTCCATGTCAAACGCTGGTAAGGTTCTTCGCGTTGCGTCGAATTAAACCACATGCTCCACTACTTGTGCGGGTCCCCGTCAATTTATTTGAGTTTTAATCTTGCGACCGTACTCCCCAGGCGGGATGCTTAACGCGTTAGCTACGACACCGAACAAAAGTCCGACGACTAGCATCCATCGTTTACTGCATGGACTACCGGGGTATCTAATCCCGTTTGCTACCCATGCCTTCGTATCTCAGCGTCAATGTCAGTCCAGATAGCCGCCTTCGCCACTGGTGTTCCTTCCAATATCTACGAATTTCACCTCTACACTGGAAATTCCACTATCCTCTCCTGAATTCAAGAACAGAAGTTTTAAAAGCAATTCCTAGGTTGAGCCCAGGGATTTCACTTCTAACTTTCTGTTCCGCCTACATACTCTTTACGCCCAGTAATTCCGAACAACGCTAGGACCTTCCGTATTACCGCGGCTGCTGGCACGGAATTAGCCGGTCCTTCTTCTTCTGCTACTGTCATTATCCTCACAGATGAAAGAGTTTTACAACCCTAAGGCCTTCGTCACTCACGCTGCATTGCTGGATCAGGGTTTCCCCCATTGTCCAATATTCCCTACTGCTGCCTCCCGTAGGAGTCTGGGCCGTGTCTCAGTCCCAGTGTGGCTGATCATCCTCTCAAACCAGCTAAAGATCGTAGCCTTGGTGAGCCATTACCTCACCAACAAACTAATCTTGCGCGGGCCTATCTCAGAGCGATAAATCTTTCCCGTTTCCGGAATATACGGTATTAGCTATAGTTTCCCATAGTTATTCCGTACTCTGAGGTAAGTTCCCACGTGTTACTCACCCGTGCGCCACTAAGGACACCTAGCAAGCTAGGGCCTTCGTTCGACTTGCATGTATTAAGCATGCAGCAAGCGTTCGTTCTGAGCCATAATCAAACTCTTAAGTTGAATTACCTACTCATTTAAAACTTACTTACTATTGTAAACTTATTATAAATTGACGTAGGTTAGACGCCAAAACACGAAAGTTTCTTTTATTTAAAAAAGCAAACTTAGGTTCGTATTTCAACGTTAATATACCCACCGTCTATTCATTTCCTATTAACTATTAATAAAGAGCAAGAATCCCTACTGCACAATAAAGGCAATAAAGTTTCGAATTTTTAGTAGGAGTATAACTATACTTTTAAGGCCCTTTGTCAAACAACAAATAAGTAAATATGCAAATAATTTTGTATAATTTTAATAATTGACTGAGATTTGGTTGCGGGGGTAGGATTTGAACCTACGACCTTCAGGTTATGAGCCTGACGAGCTACCAAGCTGCTCTACCCCGCGATCAGAAGGGGAAGATATGTTAAAATATTATGAATTTCAATGATTTAAATAAGTGGTAGCGAAGGAGGGATTTGAACCCCCGACCTTGGCATTATGATTGCCCTGCTCTAACCAACTGAGCTACTTCGCCATCTTATATTGGTAATTTTTACAACAGTTTAGCTGGAACTTAAATCTTTTTATTTAGTTCTTTTTTTAAGTACTTAAATGCTAAATCTATATTTTTTTTTGAGTAGGAATTCATAACAATCTCAACGCCTCTAAATTTTCCATCAAATATTGGGTAGCTACCTACTCTGACATCAGTAAATTCAATCTCTGTATTTTTTAATTTTTGAGCGATCATGCTTTCAAAAAATTTAGTCTTGATACTTTTTGAATAAATTTTTGTATTCGATTTTATGTTTTTTAAAAACTCATTCATCATTGCTTCAACAATTATGGGAATGCCTGCAAAGACAAAAATATTTTCAATTTGAAATCCTGGAGCGCCACTAACTTTGTTCAGAATAATTTTTGAACCTTTAGGCATATAAGCCATTTTTTTTCTAGCATCTGTTAAGTCAGATTTATTTTTATAATATTTCTCTAATTCTTTTAATGCTTTTTTATTAAGGCAATAATCTTTTTTAAGAGCTGCGGAAATTGATTCTGCTGTGATATCGTCATGAGTAGCTCCTATGCCACCTGTGGAAATAATATAATTAAAATTACTTTTTAAAGATTTAACTGTTTTAACAATAGTTGATTTAACATCAGGTATAATTCTTACTTCTTCTAAACTTATGCCATGAGAGAAAAGCTGTTTCGCTAAATAATTTATATTTTTATCTTGTGTTCTTCCTGATAGAATTTCGTTACCTATAATTAAAAGTGCAGCATTTTTGAATTTTTTACTCTTGGACATAATTAATGATTTATAAAGATATAATATTAAAGGGAACTTTAATCAAACGTTATAAAAGATTCTTTGCGGATGTAAAAGTTAACAATGAAACTCTGACAACTTATTGCCCTAATACTGGCTCTCTTAAAGGTCTTCTTGATGAAGGTAACGAAGTTCTTGTCGCAAAAGTTGATAACCCTAAAGCAAAGCTAAAATATCGACTTGAAGCTATACGATCTAATGATGTTTTTGTTGGAATTAACACGAGTCTGCCTAATTTAATAATATCTGAGTCCATTGTGGACAAAAAATTATTAAAAGAATTTACAGGAACACTTAGAAGAGAGGTTAAGTACGGAGTTAATTCAAAAATTGATATTTTACTTGAAGAAAACAATCATAAAATTTTTATAGAAATTAAGTCAGTTACTATGTCTAGAGAAAAAGGTATTGCTGAATTTCCAGACTCGATTACGTCGAGAGGTTCAAAACATCTAATCGAACTATCTAAAACAGTGAATTCCAACACTAGCTGTTACTTGATTTATTTAATTCAAAGAACTGATATTAAAAGTTTTAGGATCGCAAAAGATATTGATAAAGAGTATTATGAAAATTCTCTTATTGCTAAAAAAAATGGTGTTAAATTTATTGCATATTCATGTAATGTTAATGAGCAAGGAATAGAAATAGAAAAAGAGATTAAAATTATTAATGATTAAAACTTATAAAAGTAGTGAAATTGATGCTTGCAGAGAGGCGTCTAAAATTTCATCCATGGTTCTAGATGAAGTTATAGATTTAATCGAAGTAGGAAATACGACTGAAGATATCGATGATTTTTGTTATAAAAGAATTAAAGAATTAGGAGCAACACCTGCTCCACTATTTTATAAAGGTTTCCCAAAGGTATCTTGCACTTCTTTAAACCATGTAATCTGTCATGGAATACCCAGTAAAGATAAATTACTAAAAAAAGGAGATATACTTAATATAGATGTCACTTCAATAATTGACGGATGGCATGGGGATACTTCCAGGATGTTTAAAGTGGATGAAATTTCCGTCAAAGCTCAAAATTTAATGAAAGTTACTCATCAATGTTTAATGGAAGCTATAGGAGTGATTAAGCCAGGAGAGAAAATATCTCAAATCGGCAAAACAATTGATCAGATTGCTGACTCTAATAATTTTAGTGTTGTTCAGGATTTTTGTGGTCATGGTGTAGGTAAAAAATTTCATGAGAATCCTAGTATTGTCCATTACTATGATCCCCATTATGATAGTTTAGAGTTTATTTCTGGAATGATATTTACAATTGAACCAATGATAAATATTGGAAAATATAATTCAAAAGTGTTATCAGATGGCTGGACAGCGGTTACAAGAGATAAAACTCTTAGCGCTCAATACGAACATACGATATACATAAATGACGATAAAGTTGAGATTCTCACAGAATCTCCAAAAGGAGTTTTTTATAGTTGATACCGCGTTATTCGAGAAAAATTGTCAAAGATATTTGGGAAGATAATAACAAATTTCAAATCTGGCTAGATTTAGAAATTCTAGCGTGTGAAGCCATGGAAAAATATGGCTATATTCCTCAAGGCACCACAAAAAAAATCAAAAAGAAAGCCAAGTTTAAAGTCAAAGAAATTGAAAATATTGAAAAAGTCACAAAACACGATGTCATTGCGTTTTTAACTAATGTCGCAAAGTATGTTGGTGACGAGTCTCGATTTATTCATAAAGGCTTGACTTCAAGTGATATTTTAGACTCATCTTTTTCTATCCAATTAAATCAATCTTCTGGATATATATTAGATGGACTAGAAAAACTTAATAAGTCTTTACTCAAAATTTCAAAAAAACATAAAAATACTCTTTGTATTGGGAGAAGTCATGGCATTCATGCGGAAGTGACAACTTTTGGCCTTAAAATGCTTGGTTATTTCGAAGAAAATAAAAGAAATATCAAAAGACTGAAGAGTTCTATTGACCAAATCAAAACAATTCAAATGTCAGGACCTGTTGGAAACTATTCTAACATAGACCCAAAAATTGAAAAATATGTTGCACAAAAATTAAAATTTAAAGTAGAGAAGGTATCGACTCAAATAATACCAAGAGATAGACACGCAGAATTATTTTGTACATTTTCTATAATCGCTAGTTCTCTTGATCGCTTAGCGACTGAAATTAGACATTTACAAAGAACTGAAGTCTTAGAGGTAGAGGAAGGTTTTAGTAAAGGACAAAAAGGAAGTTCCGCCATGCCTCATAAAAAAAATCCTATATTATCAGAAAATGTTTCTGGGCTAACGAGAGTTGTTAGATCTTTAGCCATACCAGCTCTAGAAAATATTACCTCTTGGCATGAAAGAGACATTAGCCATTCGAGCGTTGAGAGAATTAACGCACCTAATGCAACAATAACATTAGATTTTGCAGTCCAAAGAACCGTCAATATCATAGATAATTTAGTCATTCATAAAGATCATATGCTTCATAACTTAAATAAATTAAAAGGACTACCCTACTCACAAAATATTTTAATATTTTTAGTAGATAATAAAGTTTCAAGAGAAGACGCTTATCAAATCGTTCAAAGATGTGCTTTAGAAACTTGGAATGGAGATAAAAGCTTTAAAGAAAATTTACTTAACGATTCTTTATTAAAAAAACTTAATCTTTCATTAAAAATAGATAAAATATTTTCAAATACAGACCTGAGCAAAAAAGTTGAATTAATATTTAAGAGATCGGTAAACTAAATGAAAACTAAACTCAAAAAACTTTACGAAGGTAAAGCAAAAATTATTTATCAAAAAAATACAAAAGAAGTTCATGCTTATTATAAAAATGATGCGACCGCTTTTAATAATTTAAAAAAAGGATCCATCAAAGATAAAGGCAAGATTAATAATGCTATCTGCTCTTATCTTTATGAAATTTTAAATAATGCAGATATTCCAACTCACTTTATTAAAAAAATAGATAAAAATACTCAGTTATTAGAAAAAGTAGATATCGTTCCAATAGAGGTTTTGGTGAGAAATTATTTTGCAGGTTCTCTTTCAAAGAAATTTGGAATCAAGGAAGGTACTAAAATACCAGACGCTTTAATTGAGTACTGTCTTAAGTCAGACGAATTAGGGGATCCTCACATTAGTCCAGAACATATTTTCACTATGAGCCTTTGTGATCCTGAGACTCTTGAACTTATTGATGACTACTCATTAAGAGTTAATGATATTTTAAGATCAGTTTTTTATACCGTAGGTTTAAAGTTGATAGACTTTAAACTTGAGTTTGGCATTAGTAAAAAAAGTAACGAATTAGTCTTAGCTGATGAAATTTCTCCTGACACCTGTAGGCTTTGGGATCTCAAAACTAATGAAAAGTTAGATAAAGATAGATTTAGAAGAGATTTAGGTGGAGTTGAAGAAGCTTATCTAGAGGTAATGAGTAGACTAGGTCTTAAGATATGAGGGTAAAAATTCTAGTTAGATTAAAAAAACAAATACTAGAACCTCAAGGAAAAAATATAGAGGAGTCTCTTAATAACTTAGGATTTGATAAATGTTCTAATATCCGTCAAGGGAAACTTATTGAGCTAGATCTTCCTGATGGGCTAGAGGATAGAAATACTTACATAAAAACTATTTGCGATAAACTGCTAGTCAATAACATCATAGAAGAATACGAAGTTCTTTAATGTCGCTGAGTTCTGCTGTTATTACATTTCCAGGATCAAATTGTGACAGAGATGCCCAGACTTACTTAGAAGCACTGACTGGCCAAGACACTCATAAAGTTTGGCATAAAGATGTTTCACTTCCAAAAGTAGATTTACTCATCATCCCTGGTGGATTTAGTTTTGGAGATTATTTGCGCTCAGGTGCAATGGCTTCCAAGAGCCCAATCATTAATGATGTTTTAAAACATGCTGACCGAGGTGGGTACATTATTGGTATATGTAATGGTTTTCAAATTTTAACTGAGATTGGTCTTTTGGATGGAGCTTTGAATAGAAATATAAATTTAAAATTTTTAGCAAAAAACTGTTTTATCAAAAAAAACCATGACAATCATTTCAATAAAAAAATCTTACCCGATCACTGTCTCTCGATACCAGTCGCACATAATGAAGGAAGTTATTATAATTCAGAAGAAGGACTCAAGTCCCTAGAAGATAATCAGCAAATATCTTTTTTGTATTGTGATGAAAAAGGTAACACAACTGATCAATCTAATCTCAATGGTTCTCTTAATCACATTGCTGGCATTACCAATAAGAAAAAAAATGTTTTAGGATTAATGCCTCACCCTGAAAGAGCCTTTCAAGATTTTCATACTTCTCAAGATGGTCAATTAATTTTAGAGTCTCTTTTAGGATGAACACAGAATTAATTCTACAGCATGGACTAACGTTGGACGAATATGAGGTAATCAATAATTATATGCAAAGAGAATTAACCATGGAGGAATTGGGAATTTTTTCTGCTATGTGGAATGAACACTGCTGTTACAAAACTTCAAAGAAATGGTTAAAAAAACTCCCAACATCTAATGATATTGTTATTCAAGGTCCTGGAGAAAATGCTGGAATCATAGATATTCAAGATGACGATGCTATCGCTTTTAAAATAGAGAGCCACAATCACCCAAGCTACATCGAGCCTTTCAATGGTTCTGCTACTGGTGTTGGAGGAATACTAAGAGATATTTTTACAATGGGTGCAAGACCTATTGCTACACTTAACTCAATTCGATTTGGTGATTTATCCAACTTTAAAACAAAATACTTAGTCAACGGTGTTGTGAAAGGAATTGGTCATTATGGAAACTGTATTGGTATTCCAAACATTGGCGGAGAATGTGAATTTGATCACTCCTACGATTATAATAATCTTGTCAATGCTATGGCAATTGGCCATGTCAAAAAAGACTCTATTTTTTACTCTGAACCTAAAACCATTGGCGGATTAATTGTTTATATAGGCTCGAAAACTGGTAAAGACGGAATTCACGGCGCAAGCATGGCATCCGATGTTTTTTCAGAAGACGATGAAGATAGTAAAAGACCATCTGTTCAAGTTGGAGATCCTTTTATGGAAAAACTTCTCATGGAAGGTTGCTTAGAACTAATGGACGCGAAACTCATTGAGTCTATGCAAGATATGGGCGCAGCAGGTATCACCTCATCAAGTGTGGAGATGGCATCAAAGGGAAATTTAGGTGTAGAAATTAATCTTGATAGAATTCCTCTCAGAGAGCCCTTAACTCCCTATGAGATCCTTCTCTCTGAAAGCCAGGAGAGAATGCTGGCTGTTATTTTGGAAGAAAATAATGAAAAGGTAAAAAATATTTTAAAGAAGTGGGAAATTGATTATGAAGTCATAGGCGTAGTCACAGATACAAAAAAAGTTATCTTTAAATCACAAGATAAAATTGTCGTTGATCTCCCAGTAGACATTATTGTGGACTCAGCGCCCGAATACGACAGACCCTTTAATCTTCCCCTCAAACACAAAGTTCAAAAGTATGACTTCAATCAATTGAATATAGAAACATGTCTCAATAATCTTTTAACAAACATTAATTACTCACATAAAGCCTGGGTCTATGATCAATACGACTCTACCGTTATGGGCGATACAATTTTTGAGCCTGGAAGCTCAAGTGGTATCGTTAAGGTTCATAAAACCAATAAGGCCATAGGAGCTACAACAGATTGTAATCCTCTCTATATTCGAATTAATCCCGAACAAGGAATGGCGCACACAGTAGTTGAGTCTTATAGAAACTTAGTGTCATCAAACATTAAACCCATGGCTATTACAAATAACCTCAACTTCGCAAGTCCTCTCGATCAAAATATTATGGGTGAACTTGTATTATCTATTCACGGCTTAAAAGAAACTGCCAAATATTTTGATACTCCCATAGTTTCAGGCAATGTATCTTTATATAACCAAACCAACGATGAACCCATAAAACCCACACCCGTGATTGGTTGCGTAGGTTTCAATGAAAATTACCGGTCCGTCATACCTACACATTTTCAAAATGATGGAGATCAAATCTTTATGATTGGAAAACCTCTAGATCTAGCCGAGAGCCCCTATTTCCTCCAAGATCAACTAGGACTGAGTAATATCAATGAGTTCAATGATTTAGCGAAATGTGATTTTGCATTAGAAAAAAAACATCAAGATTTCTTATTTCAAATGTTTGAAAAGAACATGATTAAGTCTTGTAATGACATCTCAAGAGGTGGGCCAATCCATTCACTTATTACCATGATGACTTCAAAGTTAGGATTTCACATTCAACACAGCGATGAACTCAGCCTATTTTCAGAGTATTTAGCAGGATATATCATGATTATTGACCAAAATAACTCAGAGAGTATCGTCAAAGAAGCTCAAGCAGAGTGTATTGATCTCATGCATTTGGGAAGTGTCAAAACTGACACTATTGAAATTAACGAATTTCAACCTAAGTTTAATATTGTATATGAGGTTTATAAGAATAATTTTTCAGATAAGATAAAAAATTATCATGACAATTGAACAAGTAAAACTAGAGAATTTATTAAAGGAAAAATTTCCTGATGCAAATATCTTAGTTAAAGATTTAGTAGGAGATAATAATCACTACTCTGTTACCATTGAGTCTAAAGTATTCAATGATCTCAATAGAGTGCAACAACACCAACTAGTCTATCAATCCTTAGACGGATTAATGGATAGTGAACTTCACGCAATGCAACTACAAACGAAAGGTATATAAAAATGGAACTAGAAGCAGGACTCAAAACGAAAATCCAAGAACAAATTCAAACAAAAGATGTATTTTTATTTATGAAAGGGAACCCAGACTTTCCTATGTGTGGTTTCTCATCAACTGCAAGTGCTATTTTAAAACAATGCGGCGTAGAATTTGGACACTGTAATGTTTTAGAAGATGAAGATATCCGTGAAGGTATTAAAGCTTACTCCAACTGGCCAACAATTCCTCAGCTCTATATCAAAAATGAGTTTGTTGGTGGTTGTGATATTATGAAGGAGATGGCTGAGTCAGGTGAATTACTTGAACTACTAAATACCAGAGGCATCAAAATAGAAATTAAATAAAATATTTTATATTTTTAATAATTCAATTACCTTAAGCCTTTTAGTTGGAGAATAAAATAAATTTTTATTTCTCAACATTTTTTTTAAATCCGACCGTTTTATTAAGCCATATGTGTTATATTAACTTTGAATGGATTTAGAGTTTACATATGAACCACATTTAAAATGTACTGAGTGTGGGGAAACAAAAGAAGTGACAGCTAACTATATAAATTCTCTATCAGATGAAATGATTACTGTTTGCTATGATTGTAGTAGAGCCAAGTATGTTGAATCGTTAATGCTTGTTTCTTCTATTGACGGACTGACAGATACATAGAGAACTTTCACCAGATATAACAAATCCCTTAATCCTTATAAATTTGTAGAATTAGAGTTAGTGATTATTCTTCGTGAGCACTTCAGAATTTATTTAAAGTATCTAAGTTGAGTAGTATTGAGAAATTATCTTGAATAGAATTCAATAACTAGGTTTGGTTCCATCACAACAGCATAAGGAACATCACTTAGTTGAGGTCCTCTAATAAATTTACCAGAACACTTAGCTAGTTCTAACTGAAGATATTCAGGAACATCTCTCTCGTTGGAACTTAGAGTTTGAATAATCATAGGGATGTTTTGACTTTCGTCTTTTAGAGAAATTTCATCTCCGTCTTTTACTTGGTAGGATTTTTTATCAAGAACTTTACCGTTAACCATGACGTGACCGTGATTAACTAGTTGTCTTGCAGCAAATACTGTAGGTGCAAACTTTAATCTAAACACAACAGCATCGAGTCGTCTTTCAAGCAATTCGATCAATAGTTGACTTGTATCACCCCTTAAACGTTCCGCTTCAACAAATATTCTTTTAAACTGTTTTTCAGTTATATCGCCGTAATATTTCTTTAACTGCTGTTTAGCTTTTAACTGGATACCGTAATCTGATAATTTTCTTTTTCTCGCCTGTCCGTGTTGTCCTGGACCATAAGGTCTTCTGTTAAATGGACTCTTTGGTCTTCCCCATAGGTTTAGACCTAATCTTCTATCAATTTTATGTTTGGACGCTGCTCTTTTTGTCATAAGTTGGTGATTTATATAGAATAGATCATTGAAGTCAATTCTAATTTGCTAAAAACTTTGTTATTCCATAAACAGATTTAAGATCATTTTGGCTTAAATTTGATGTTTTTAAGTAGTTTCTGATAGATATTTGCAATTTATCCCTCTTAGACTTCACTGAAGTAAAGTTTTTCTTATCCAATTCATTAAATAAAAAGCCAATAAAAGTTTCAATTTCCAATGATTTTAAGGATTGAGTTTGTTTGAGAATCTTTTCTTTTTTGAGCGTAAGTTCTGTGAGGGCGTAAGCGATAATGCTTACTGAATGTGACAAATTGAGAGACTTGGAACCTAGAGTAGGAATTGTAGTGATAAAGTTTGCATGAGAAATTTCCTCATTATTTAGACCATTATTTTCCTGTCCAAATAAAATACTTAATTTTTGAAATTTTTTCTTTTTAATATCTTCTAACTTGATGAAAGGAATATGAAAATCTCTCTTTCTCACGGATGTTGCAATAACTAAATCTGAGTCTTTAATGCTCATTTCGATGCTATCAAAAACTTTAATTTTTTTTGCTATCGATGAAAAATGCTTCGAAGCGTTAATGCCCTCTTTGTTTGGCCAAGGATGCCTCGGATTGATTAAAGATATGTTTTTAAATCCAAAGCAACCAATCGATCTCACTGACATGCCTATATTAGCAGTTAGCTGAGGTTTGTTTAAAATAAATTGGATTTTTTTCAAGTGGATTTAATGAGCTTGTAAATTAAACCTTCACGAAGTGCATTATAGGAAGCATCTATAATATTAGTAGAGACACCTACAGTAGTCCAAATAGACCCATCTTGATCTTTAGTTTCAATAATTACACGAACTATTGCATCCGTACCTTTTTCAGAGGAGAGAATTCTCACTTTAAAATCCGTCAGTTCCAAATGTTCTAAAGAAGGATAAAAATTTATAAGAGTTTTTCTCAAAGCTTTATCAAGAGCATTAACTGGGCCATTACCAATTTCAACATTCATAAACTCTTCATCTTTTATTTTAATTCTAACTGTAGCCTCTGATTCAGTAACTAACTCCCCTTTCGCATTCCATCTTCTATCATCAATGACTTTAAATCTTATGAGTTCAAAAAAATCAGGAATCCCAAATAAAGTTTTACGGGCAAGAATTTCAAAACTAGCTATTGCCTCATCAAACGAAAAACCCTCATACTCTTTATTTTTTACTTCCTGCAAAAGAAAATCTAATTTTGACTCATGCTCTGTAGGGGAAATGCCCACTGTATTTAGAAGAGATATAATATTGGACTTGCCTGATTGATCAGATATTATAATTTTTCTTTTATTTCCAACGGTTTTTGGATCAATATGCTCATATGTTTTTGGATCTTTATTGATTGCAGATACATGTAATCCTCCCTTGTGAGCGAAGGCATTTTCACCTACATAAGGCTGATGTTGATTGGGCTGCCTGTTAAGAATATCATTTAAAAGAATAGAAGTTTTTTTTAAAAGTCCTAAATTTTCTTCTTTAATATTACTTTCAAAATTCGTCTTTAATAAGATATTAGGAATTACTGAAACTAAGTTGGCGTTGCCACATCTCTCACCTAATCCATTAATTGTGCCCTGCACATGTCTAGCTCCTGCTTGAACAGCTGCTAAAGAATTTGCTACAGCATTTTCAGTATCATTGTGAGCATGAATTCCAATATTTTTGGAAGGAATAACTTCAGCAACTTTTTTGACAATATCGTAAACTTCATTTGGCAAAGTTCCTCCATTTGTATCACATAAGACGATCCATCTTGCGCCAGCCTTCAAGGCAACTTCAAGGCATTTTAATGCATAATCAGGATCTAATTTATACCCATCAAAAAAATGCTCTGCATCATATAAGGCCTCAACATTTTTTGAGACAAGATAAGCTATGCTATCAGAAATCATTTTTAAATTATCATCTAAAGAAATTTCTAAAGCTTTTTCAACTTGATAAGAGGAGGATTTTCCAACAATACAAATAGTATTTAATTTAGTATTTACTAATGTGTTTAAACCTGGATCATTTTCTACACTCGTCGATGGTCTTCTAGTCATTCCAAAAGCTACTAATTTTGATTTATCAAGTTTGTGAGATTGATTAAAGAAAGCATCGTCTGTTGGATTAGATCCTGGCCAACCACCTTCAATATAATCCACACCCAACTCACTGAGTGCCTTGGAGAATTTCATTTTGTCTTCAACAGAAAAATCTACACCTGTTGTTTGCTGACCATCACGAAGTGTTGTATCAAAAAAAAATATTTTATTATTTATATTTGCTTCCATTTAGTTCCCTCAACTGAGTCTTCTAGTATAATTCCTTGTTTTTGTAATGCATTTCTTATTTCATCAGCTTTTGCAAAATCTTTATTCTCTTTTGCTGAAGAACGCTGAGATATCATATTTTCTATATAGTTTATATCTATTTTTAATTCTTTTTTTGTAATAGTAGGCTTTAAACCAATTAAGCTTAGACCGTTGACGAAATAACTTTTAAGCTCATGATTTTCAGGTTCCTTTTTAATGAGATTAAATATTTGTTGAAGTCTCATTAAACAGCCAGGAGTATTAAGGTCATCGAGGAGACATTCCATAAATTGTTTATCGTAACCCAAAGAATTATCAATCTGCCAATTATGAAAATCAGACCATTTCTCTAAAATAGATACTGCGGAATTTAACAAATCATCAGAAAATTCAAGTGGTTGCCTATAATGAGAAGTTAATAGAGCGTATTTAATGACATCGCCGCTATAAGTACCTAAAAGATCATTGACAGTAGCGATATTACCTAATGATTTTGACATTTTTTCTCCTGAGAAATTTACAAAGCCATTATGCATCCATACTTGAGCTGTCTGCTCACCATGAAAACATGTTGATTGTGCTATTTCATTTTCATGATGAGGAAAAATTAAATCTATGCCTCCTCCATGAATATCAAAGTTTGATCCCAATATCTCATAGGACATAGCGGAACACTCCATATGCCACCCAGGCCTTCCTTTACCCCACGGACTCTCCCAAAAAGGCTCACTGTCTTTAGATGGCTTCCAAAGCACAAAGTCCTCTGGATTTTTTTTATAATCAGCAATCTCAACTCTAGCTCCACTGATAATATCCTTTGGAGATAATCTTGATAATTTTCCATAATCTTTAAATTTTTTACTTTCAAATAATACGTGCTTGTTTGATTCATAGGCAAATCCCTTACTTATTAAATCTGAGATCATCGTCACCATTTGATCGATATATTCTGTAGCAGAGGGTTCTTTTGTTGGCTCTAAAATATTAAGAGAGACAAGATCTTCCTTAAATGTTTTTTTAAATTTTTTAACAAGTTCTTCTGCAGAAATACCTAAATCATTAGATTTATTTATTATTTTATCATCAATATCGGTTATATTTCTTACATAAATAACTTTATTTTCGTCATAAATATTTTGAAGCAACCTAAAGAGGATATCAAAAATAACAATTGGCCTAAAATTTCCTATGTGAGGATTATTATATAAAGTAGGTCCACATACATACATACGGATATTATTTCTATCAACCGGTGCGAAGACTTCTTTTTCTTTACTAAGTGTATTGTAAAGTTTAAGAGACATTTGCTTTTTCTAGTAAAGCCTGAATACCAAAAAAATTAAATAACTCTTTTACTGAAGGGCCATTGACATTTCCAGTTAATATCAACCTTGTATTCATGAAAATATCTTTTTTACTAAAATCCTTACTATGATTATTTATTAGCGCTATATAGTCGTCAAATTGTAATTTTGAATCAGACTCTAAAAATAATGTGTTGACCATAACGCTGAAGTTTTTATTGGCCTTCTTTTCATTTTTTTCACCCCTAATGATCATGATGAATAATTTAATGTCTTCTAGTGTTTCAATATTATTTTTTATTAAGTTCCATTCAGACTCAACCATCTTTAAACTAGATAAGGAACTAAAATTTTTAACTAAATCATCGAGGCTCATCCCTCTTAAAGCTATTTTTTGAAAATAATTAATTTTTTCTATGTCTAACTTTGGTAAGTTTTGTGACAATTTACTTAAATCAAAATTATTAAAAACGCTATCTTGGATTTCTTTAAAATTTATTTCATGATTAAGACCTATAGAGTGTAAATAAGCTAGTAAGCTTTCCTTCAAATAATTTCTTTCTCTAAATTTTTTAATTGAAATGGAGTCAAAATTTCTTTTACTTAATTTAGTTCCATCATCATTGAGCATCAAAGGATTATGTCCAAATTGTGGAATAGAAGCCCCTAAAGCTTGAAATATTTCAATATGTATGGCTGTGTTAGTTAAATGGTCTTCACCTCTCACAATATCAGTTACATTCATATCTATATCATCTACTACACTTGGGAAATGATATAAAAAACTTCCATCAGCTCTTTTTAAGACAGGATCTGATTGAGAAGCTAGGTTAACTTCTACGCTAGCTTTAACTAAATCATTCCATTGAACTTTATTTCTAGATAATTTAAAACGCCAATAAGGTTGAAGGCCATTGCTATAGAAATTTTCTATTTCTGTTTGAGTTAAATTTAATGCAGATCTATCATATATAGGAGCTTGACCTGATTTAGATTGCAATTTTTTTTTAATTTCTAACTCCTCGTTAGTCTCAAAACATGGGTATACCAATTTGAGTTTTAATAATTTATCAAAATTTGTATTATACTTATCTATTCTCTTACTTTGGAAATAACTTTCTTGATATTCCATTCCTAACCATTCTAAATCTGACTTAATGCCATCAATATAGATTTGCTCTGATCTTTCTCTATCGGTATCATCAAATCTTAAAATAAATTTTCCTTTATTACTTTTAGCAAGAAGCCAATTTAAAAAACATGACCTTATATTGCCTAAATGTAGGTGTCCTGTCGGACTAGGTGCAAATCTCGTTGTCGTCATTTTAGTTTTTTCAATAAATACTCTCTACTCACTTTAACTCTTTTCTCATTGCCATACTTAATGATATCAGCTGTTGCATAAGTTTCAGACCATTTTTCAGGTAAAAAACTACCTGTTCCTACTACATCTATAGGAGAAATAGCTAAGGCCATTGCCTTACATTTATTATTTGTAAAACCGCTTGATGCAATAATTTTAACTTTATTAAATCCTTCATCATTAAGCTTGCTTCTTAAGTACCATATTGCTGCTGCTGAGACACCCGGCCCAACAAGGTGCTTTAATTCTTCCTCTGATCTATACTCACTTATGGATTGGGGAGAAAATTTTTCAAGAATATTATAAGACTTAGCTAGGTCTAATCCCTCTATATACCTTCCACTTGGAGTATCCAATCTAACTAAAACTTTATTTTTTTTAACTAACTGGCCGTACTCCTTACAAACAGCAATTGAGTCAGAAATTTCTTTACCAAAATAATCAGGAAGAATTACAATATTTTCTTTAGGGAAAGTGGCGTGAAACATTCGAACAGCTTCCATTGTAGATCCAGCATATCCAACTAAAGCATGAGGCATCGTTCCTAAACCACTATTTAAGTTAAAATACTTAGATGTTTCACTTACCGAAGTACCAATAAAACCTTTTGCTTTTTTCTTTTTTGCAGATTTTGAGCCAACCGAAGCAGCATATGACATCATATTAGACATGTCAGTACCTGCACAATGCCTTGCTTCCATTGCAATAAAAGATGATTTAGGAAGATCGATGCACATTTGGTAAGCATTTGCAGCTGCGATACATGAAGGTCCGATTTTTTGAAGGTATAGTGTTTCTAAATCTACTAAATTTTTCATTGATCCTGTAATATAAAGAATAGGCTCTCCAGCACCAAACCAATCTCCTTCTTTATAAGGTGATTTTAAAATAATTTTAATTTTTCTTTTTGAAGCTACAAACTTGATCCAGTCCACTGCCATTTTTATAGCTAGTATTCCTGGTCGTCTTAAGAAGATGGCATAAGTAACTTGCTTGTCACCAAATTTTGAAATTATTTTTTTTGTCTTTAAAAAATAATTGTCTGTTTGTGAGTTTATTTTCTCAAAATCTTCTTTAAAATCCATTTACTTATTGTTTGCTATTGCGCCTTTTGGAAACAAATCAGCAAGTAAAAAGCAAAGTTCTAATGATTGATTAACGTTAAGTCTAGGATCGCAAAATGTATGGTAACGATCACCTAAATTTTCGTCTTTAATATCTTCTGGTCCCCCCACACATTCAGTAACATTGAGACCTGTTAATTCCAAATGAACACCTCCTGCGATAGTACCTTCCGCATTATGTATATCAAAAAAAGTTTTAATTTCAGCTAATACATCTTTTGAATTTCTTGTTTTATATCCACTTGAGCTCGTGACAGTGTTACCATGCATTGGATCGCATATCCAAGTGATATTCTGACCAAGACTTTTTAATTCCTTTAATAGTTTTGGAAATGTATCAGAAATCTTATTAGCGCCCATTCTAACAATAAGAGTCAGTCTACCTTCTTCGTTATCAGGATTTAAAATTTCAATATTTTTTTTTAATTGATCGACATCTGTCGATGGTCCTACTTTTAATCCAATTGGATTTTTAATACCACTAAGATAATGGATATGAGCTCCATCAGGATCTCTAGTTCTGTCGCCCGCCCATAAGAAATGAGAACTAACGTTGTACCAGTCTCCAGTTGTGCTATCTATTCTTGTAAAAGCTTGTTCATAAGGAAGTAATAGAGCTTCGTGACTTGTATAAAAATCAGTTTCTCTTAATTCCCTAGTATTTCCCTCATCAATACCACATGCATTCATAAAATTAATAGAATCTTCAATTTTTTTTGAAATTTCTGAATATTTTTTCATAGAAGGGAAATTTTCAGCAAAATCTAAGTTCCACTTACTTAATTGTGAAAGACTAGCAAAGCCACCTTGAGCAAAAGCACGTAATAAATTTAATGTTGAAGCTGAATGATTATAAGCTCTAATCATTCTTTCCGGGTCTGGCTCTCTTGATTCTTTTGAAAATTCATAAGAATTAATAATATCTCCTCTATAACTAGGGAGGGAGACGCCATCTTTTTCTTCCATATCTGAACTTCTAGGTTTAGCAAATTGGCCTGCTATTCTTCCTAATTTTACAACGGGAGAGTTAGTTGCATAAGTTAAAACTACAGACATTTGTAATAATAATTTAAAAGTATCCCTTATCGTATTAGGATTTAACTCTAGAAAGCTTTCCGCGCAGTCACCACCTTGGAGATAAAATGCTTTACCTTTTTGAACTTCACTAATTTTTTTCTTAAGAGATCTTGTTTCTCCTGCAAAAATTAAAGGCGGATATTTAGATAGATCACTTAGTACAGAGTCTAATTTTTTTTTGTCATTATATGTAGGCATTTGCTTTGCCTCAAATGATTTCCAACTATCTGATTTCCAGTTCATGAGGTCAGGATTATAGATTTTTAAATCAAAGAATAAAAGATTATTTAGGATTTTTTATAAAATTTAAATAGTTTAGGGGCTTTAAATTTAGGTAATTTAGGTAATTCTGGTTTAAAATTTTTAAGGCTAAATGCGTCTATAGATAATTGTTTACTATCAACATAGCCAGTCTTCTCAATTTCCGCATCTAAAAAAGGATCTTTTAGCTCATTATCAAAAATTTCTAAAACAAGACCTGAATAAGTTAAAACATAAGCATGTGTCTGCAAATTCAATAATGCGTATGTATGGCTATTAATCGAATATTCACTGTCAGATACTAAGATCTTATTTCCAAAAAAAACTAGATTATTATCTTTATCAGAGGTTAAAAAATTTTTTTCTGAATTTATTAAATCTTTGAGAAAATATTCTTTATTTTTTTTTAAAAGTTTAAAATCCGGTATTTTAGAACCAGTTAAATAATTTAATTTATTCTGATATTCAAAAACATCCAAATATTTAAAACCATCTTTGGAGATGAAGTAATTAATACCTAGGAGTTGTTTGTAAAATTGAAAGCTTCCAATGTGTCTTTGCAGGAATCTTAAAAGAGTAGGAGCGATAAAATGAGGAATAAAGTTTAATAACAATATATTCACTTTAGTCATTAAACTAATTTGATTATCGCTAGCACTATAGAGATCAGAATTCTTTAAATTTTCTTCAATAAGATCTGATAATTTTACAATCATATTTAAAAAAGAAGAATCAGCGATATCTATAATTTTATTATTTTTTTGAGGGTCGGTAATTTCTATTTTTATAGGAATTTTGATTATTTTAATTTCAAAATTAATAGAATTATTTTTATCAAATATTTTTTTATATTTTTTTAATTCTTTTTCACTATCGGCAATAATTATAATTTGATTTTCAGTTGGAAAGAAGATGGATGAAGAATTTGATAACGATAAAGTTTTTAAAACTGATCCTTTATATTTATGGTTTATGTTTTCTAAATGAATAGAAAAAAAATTCTTTTCATTATGAGATTCTATGGCGATATACTCATGACCTTCTTGATATTTATTAACTAAATTTTCATTCCTGAAGTGAAGTTTTAAATTAGATAAAATTATTGGCTCTTTATATAAAAGTTTATTTTTAGAGAGTAGTCCGTAACTATCAATAGGATAATCAGAGTTAACTGAGTTTATACTATTAGATAAAACATAAGAGTTAACAGCAAGTTCCTCTTCATCGTATTTACAAAAGTGACCTAAAGTTAAACAAACATCTTTAATGAGAGTATTATTTGATTTGATATTCATAATTGATTTATTCTACTGTGACCGATTTAGCCAAATTTCTTGGTTGATCAATATCAGTACCTTCATTTAATGCAAAATAATATGAAATTAGCTGAAGGGGAAGAGTATAAATAAAAGGTGTGTCAATATAGTTTTCTTTAGGCATTAGTATTTCTAAAAGATTTTTTTTAGATCCTGAACTCTTACTGCTAAATACAATTACTTTACCCCCTCTCGCTAAAATTTCTTCACAGTTAGACGAGGACTTTTCATAAAGTTCATTTTTAGGATTAAGGCATATCGATAGCACGTCTTTGTCAATTAGAGCAATGGGACCATGTTTCATTTCTCCCCCTGCAAATCCTTCACTATGCATATATGAAATTTCTTTGAGCTTTAATGAGCCTTCTAGAGCAATTGGAAATACAATATTTCTTGCAATAAAATAACAGGCCTTAGAAGAAGAAAGTAAGTTAACCACTTTATCAATATAAGATGTGTTTTTTAAAATTTTAGTAAGTTTAGCCGGAATACTTCTTAAGTCTTTCTTTAACTGTAAATATTCTTTTTTGTTAATATTTTTTCTAACTAAGCCCACTTCAATAGAAAGATTAGCTAGAGCTAATAATTGACAAGTAAAAGCTTTAGTGGACGCTACTCCAATTTCTTTCATAGCATAAGTAGGTAAAGTTATATTCGCCTCTCTTACCATTGTGCTTTCTAGTGAGTTAGTAACTACAATTGTATTATAACCTTTACTTTTTACATACTTTAAAGCCATTAAAGTATCCATAGTTTCTCCGGACTGAGATATAAAAACATAAATTGATTTTTTTTTTGAAGATATTTTTTTATACCTTAATTCCGAAGCGTATTCACAACTAGCATCTATATCTGTATATTTTTCAAAATAATATTTAGCAATTAAACATGCATGATAAGCGGTTCCACAACCTACAAAAACAAATGAATCTACCTCTTTTGATACATCTTTTAATTTATTTCTAAAATCTAAGAAATAATCCATATCATAATACTTTTGGGTATTCTTAATCACAAGTGGCTGTTCATGTATTTCCTTAATCATAAAATGTTTGAAATCACCTTTACTAAATTCATTAGATGTTTTATTCAAAGGTTCAAAATTTAAGTCTTTACTATTTAAAAAAGAAATTTCTTGCCCCAAAACTCTAATAATATCTCCATCCTTAAGATGATAGATATTATCAACATATTCATTTAAAGCAGATGGATCTGAAGAAAAATAAATACCACTAGAACTCTTTCCAACAGATAGAGGGCTTCCTGATTTGAGGGAAAAAACTTCTTGGGTATTAGAAAAATAAATTAAAAAAGCATAATGACCTTTAATAATAGAAACTAATTTTTTTATTAGCTTTTTATTATCAGGTATTTCTTTTGATAACTCATTTAAAACTAAAAATATTGTTTCCGTATCAGATTCAATTATTTTTTTGTGTGATTTTAAATATTTTAATTTTAATTCATTATAATTTTCAATTATCCCATTACAGACTAAAGAAATCTTTTGGTTTGAAAAGGGATGCGCATTATTTTTTGAAACTATTCCATGAGTAGCCCATCTTGTATGGCCTATTACAGATTCAAATGAAGAGTAGGAATCTAAACTAAGGGATTTTGAAAGCTCAGCAATTTTACCAACTTCAGTAATTGTCTTAATTTTATTTTTTGCTAAAAAAGATACTCCAGCAGAATCGTATCCCCTATATTCCAATTTACTTAAGACATTAATTGCCTTTAATTTAAGGTCTTTTGAATTAATAATTCCAACTATTCCACACATAATTTTATAACTTTAAATGTTTTTGCTTAACCCTAGCTATAGCTAATGTATTGGGAGGCACATTTTTTGTAATTACTGAACCTGCACCCACGTAAGCCTTATTCGCTATAGTAATAGGAGCTATTATAGAGGTATTGGAACCTATGAAACAATCATTACCAATTACACATTTATTTTTTTTTTTCCCATCATAGTTACAAGTGATGGTCCCTGCTCCAATATTAGTATTTAAGCCTACGCTACTATCACCTACATACGATAGATGATTAACTTTGACTCCTTTTTTTAAATTAGATTTTTTAATTTCTACAAAATTTCCAATTTTAACATTATCTCCTAAAAAGCTACCAGGACGAATTCTAGCGAAAGGCCCTATATTGCAATCTTTACCAACTTTACAATCTTCTAAATATGAAAATGACTTGATAGTACTTCCAGATTTAATAATAACATTACTTCTAATGACGACATTTGATTCAATTTTTACATCTCTGTCTATATGAGCGTCATGGCTAATAAAAGTTGTTAGTGAATTCTCAAATTGAACACCTTTAGACATTAATAATTTTTTAATAATAGATTGGGATTGATCTTGAAGGATTTGCATTTCCTCCAATGTATTCACTCCCATAATTTTCTCATAAGAATTAATCGAATAAGAGACCTTAAGGTCTTTTTCCAATCCAATTTTGATTAAATCTGTCAGCAAGTATTCTTTTTTTTGCCTATCTTTTTTTATATTATTTGAAAGCAATAGAGCTTTTTTAGAAAGTAGGAAGATGCCTGTATTGACTAAAGAAATATTTTTTTGATCTAATGAACAATTTTTTTCCTCCGTAATACTTTTTAGTATTTTCTCCTCAATTATTAATCTTCCGTATCCAGTTGGATTAGATAAATTTTGACCTAATACATTAATGTCTAGTTTTTGATTTGTAGATTTTTTAATAAAATTATCTAATATTTTTTTATTAAAGATAGGCGTGTCACCAAGACAAATAAGATAATAATCAGCGTTTAGCTTATTATTAGATATGAATTGCTTAATCGCACCGCCGGTTCCATTAATAGGATTTTGAATAGATAAGTTATTATAGCCTAAATGAAGAAATTCATTTATAAGATGCTTATTCGTAATAATATGAGAGGTAGAAATATCTTTATGTTTGTTTAAGAGATCTACATTGAAATCAATCAACTTTTTACCTGACAGTTCATGAAAAACTTTTGGTTTGGCGGAAATATATCTTGTACTATTTCCAGCTGAAAGAATTATGGCGCTAATTTTCATAAAAATGTATAAATAACCTAGATTTAGTGAACTTTATTTAATACTAAAAATATATCATAATATGTAAAACCTCAATGCCAATTACCTTAAAAACAAAATTTAGCTTTCAGTTCTATGAGCAAATTACAAAAAAAATACAAAATGATGAATTGGTAATACTTCCAACTGAAACGGTGTATGGCCTTGCAGGCAATGGCCTTTCACTAAAAGCTATTAAGTCTATCTATAAAATAAAAAATCGACCTTTAAAGAAAAAACTCATACTTCATTGTTCTTCTCTGAAAATGGTAGAAAAGTATTTTGAATTGAATAAAGACAATCTCATTATAGCTAAAAAATATTGGCCAGGTCCCCTTACCCTGATATTAAAGAAAAAAAATAAGTCCATTCCTCATATTTTAACTCAAAGAGGATACTGCGCTGTAAGAATTCCTCAAAATAAATTTTTACTTAATGTGATTAAAAAAATTAATAAGCCTTTGGTAATGCCTAGTGCAAATAAATTTAAACAACTAAGTCCTGTAAGTGCAAAAATGGCCCATCAAAATTTTAAAACTAGTGATTTAACAATTATAGATGGAGGTAAATGTAAAGTTGGAATTGAATCAACTATGTTAAAAATTCTTAATCAAAAAATAGAAGTAATAAGGTATGGACTCATAGATGTATTTGATATTTTGAAAGAATTACCACATTTTAAAATTAAACAAACAATTAATGAGTATTTTCCAGGAACAAGTAATAAACATTACTCTCCAATAAAACCTTTGTACATAAATCAAAAATTAGTAAAAAAAGGGTCAGCGTTTATAGGCTTTGGAAATGCAAAAAAAAATGAATTTAAAAATTTAAGTTTAAAGAAAAACCTAAAAGAAGCTGCAAGTAGGCTCTATTATTACTTCTACTTAGTAGATAATAATTCTTTATTTCGTTCAATTTCTGTTGCAGCTATTCCAAATGAAGGTATTGGGCAAGCGATTAATGATAGGTTAAAACGAGCTAGTAAAAACTAAATGTCAGTTAAAAAAAAAATTATCGATACATTAAAATTAGAATCTAAGATTTATCAGGGTTCAATAATCATCTACCCAAAAAATACAATAGAAGTTTCTAAATTACTTAAAGCTTGTAATAAGAAAAACATAGGAATTATTCCCATAGGCGGGAATACCAATAGAGTTAAAGGCACTTATCAAGAAGATAAAAAAAATTCTATTTTAGTATCGCTTAAAAAATTTAATAAGATTAAATCTATAGATGAAGATAACCTGATAATGACAGTAGAAGCTGGGGTCACCTTAGAAAAAGTTCAAAAGAAAGCTTTAAGTAAGAATCTTTTATTTCCTGTGCATGTAGCTTCTCATAAGGAATGTAATATTGGTGGAAATATTTCAACGAATGTTGGAGGCCTTCAAGTCCTAAGGTATGGAAATATTGAAAATAATATCAATGGATTAGAGGTTGTTTTGATGGACGGGACAATAATCAATCAACTAAGTATTCTTAAAAAGGATAATTTTGGTCCAAAAATTTGGAAGTTATTCTGTGGTTCAGAAGGTACTTATGGAATTATAACTAAAGCTAATTTAAAGCTGTTACCTAAAAAAAAGAATACTCATACCTTTCTTATAGAAATTACTAAATTCAATATTTTATTTAAACTCTTTAAAGACTTAAGATCTGAATACTTTGATGAACTTACTTCATATGAAGTTATTTTTCCAAAACCAGTCAGTATTTTAAATCAAACAATTAATGATAATTACAATCTA